>WNGA01002733.1_pt1 | contig 26702 bp, 29 predicted proteins | sample 5400061 | NCBI WGS metagenome assembly WNGA01 (sample SAMN13153366, study PRJNA577476) | soil metagenome | isolation source: 100 cm soil or saprolite under grassland replicate 2 | place: USA:California | collected 2016-06-15 | reverse complement strand
CCTTGCTGCAGCAGCCCGCGGCGCCGACGTTGCCGCCGTCGCCGGTGGTCAAGGTCGAGATCACGCCCGCCGGCGGCGAGCTGCAGATCGGGCAGACGCTGCAGCTCGCGGCGCGCGCCCTGGACGCCAGCGGTCAGCCCGTGCCCAACGCGCGCGTCTACTGGTTCGTCGGCAGCGACAATGGGGGGGTCGACTCGACCGGGCTGGTCACCGCCGGCTACGCCGGACCCCTGCGGGTCGGTGCGGTGGCCGCCGTCATGGGCAGCCAGGGGCAGCAGATCGGCTTCGCCGTCTACCGCATTCTTCCCGAGCCGCCGGCCCGCGTGGAAGTCACGCCCGTGCCGTCGAAGCTGGTCGCCGGCACGCGCCTCACCCTGAACGGCACCGCCTACAGCGCGCACGACGACGTGCGCCACGACCCGGTGACCTTCACCTCGAGCAATCCCCGGGTCGCGAGCGTCTCGACGGAGGGCGTCCTTCGCGCTCTCGCGCCGGGACGCGTCACCGTGACGGCGAAGGCAGGCCCGGCGACCCGCCCTCTCGCCATACAGGTCGTTGCGAACACGGTCACGCGCGTCGCCCTGGAGCCCGCCGCGACGTCGGTCCGCTCCGGCGACGTGGTCCGCTTCACGGCGACCGCGAAGGATGCGGCGGGGCGTTCGGTCCCAGGCGTCACGGCGGGCTGGTCGCTCGAGGCGGGGAGCGGCGCCGCCGAGCTCGATCCCGACGGTGCGTTCGTGGCCGAGCTCCCGGGGACGTACACCGTTACCGCGACGATCGGGACGCGCCAGGCGGACGCGGTGGTGAAAGTCGAACAGCGCCGGGTCACCCGTGGCATCGAAGTGAGGGCTCACCTGCCGATCAAGTTCAGCACCGCGGAGGTCTGGGTGCATCCGTCGGGCACGTGCGCGTACCTCTCCACCATCGCCGACCGCGTGTACGCGATCGACATCAGCGACCCCACGCACCCCCGGATCGCCGACTCGATGCTCACCAACGCGCGCATCGTCAACGACGTGATGACGACCGAGGACGGCAAGTACGGTGTGTTCTCACGCGAGGGCGCCTCGGACCGCAAGAACGGCATCGTCGTCTTCGATGCCGCCGACCCCTGCCACCCCAAGCCGATCGCCGAGTACACCGAGACCGTGAGCGGCGGCGTGCACAGCTCCTACGTCTACCGGGGCCACGCCTACATCACGGACGATGCCACGGGATCACTGCGGGTGATCGACATCCGCGATCCGTACCACCCCAAGGAGGTCGCGCGCTGGCAGACCGAGCAGACGGAGGCCGGACGCTACCTGCACGATGTGATGGTCGCCGACGGCCTCGCCTACCTGGCGTACTGGAACGACGGGCTCGTGATTCTCGACGTGGGGAACGGGATGAAGGGCGGCAGTCCCGAGAGCCCGCAGCTCGTGTCGCGGGCCAAGTACGACCTCAACGCCACCTACGTGCGCGTCGAGCAGCTCTGGGGCGCGGGGTTCGTGCGCGGCACCCACACGGCGTGGCGACAGGGGCGGTACGTGTTCGTGGGCGATGAGGTGTACGCCGCGCGTCCCTACAAGGGTCTCGTGGACGGCAACAACCTCACCTTCGGCCGCATGCACGTCATCGACGTGTCCGACATCCTGCACCCCAAGGAAGTCGCCTGGTACGAGCCCACGGACGGCGGCGTGCACAACGTGTGGGTCGTCGGCGACACGCTCTATCTGGGCAACTACCAGGGCGGGGCGCGCGTCCTCGACGTCTCCGGCGAGCTGAAGGGCGACCTGCTGCGCGAGGGCCGCGAGATGAGCTGGATGCTCACCGCGGACTCGACCGGGAAACGGCCGCACACGCCGTTCGCGTGGGGCGCCGTGGTCCGCGACGGCAACATTCTCGTGCCGGACATCAACAGCGGCCTGTGGATCCTGCGGCTGGAGCCGAAAGCGCAGCAGACTCCGTAGGCGGTACGGGCTTCAGTCCTGCAGTCGCGTGCGCCGTTGCGGCGTAGAATCGGTCGAACGGTTGGGGAGCCCGATGGCCGTGCGAAAGGCGGCGAGCGCGGCCTCGTAGAGGCGGATGCGGTTCAGCACCTCCGTGGCCACCGGAGCCGGGTTCTTGGAGGCCGTCCGGCTGCACGTCGGCGTGTACGCGATGATCGAGTCGATGCGGACCGCGAGCAGTTTGGCGGGCGTCCGCGTGGGGAGATCGTAGGCTGTCGGCAGCATCTGGGCGCGGCCGCTCGCCATGAAACCGCGGGCGGCCGAGCACAACCCGCCAAGCCGGGCGCCGGCCTGCCGCCGCTTCACGGTGTCACTCTGCATCCGGACAACGCGGTCGACGCCGTCCTTGAGCTGGGCGATACCGCGCCCCGCCGTGCGCAGACCCTCCAGGTACCTGACCTGGGCCGCCGTCGGGGGGGGTGGTGCGCTGTCGGGCTTGGCGGAGTCGGGTCGCGGCGTGGTGGTATCCTGGCCCGCCCCCGTTCCCGCCGCGAGTAAGCTCCACACGATCAGGACTGCAACGCCGCGCACGCTCGCTCCTCTGTTTGTGGTTCGGGCGTAGGGTTATAATCCCGTTGTGACCGTTCCCGCAACCTCCCGGGTCGCCCGCACCTTTGAAGACCGGGCCGAGGCCCTCGCGCATTTCTTCCTGCGCGCGGGGGAGGCGCCGCGCCTCCTGGCGTACGACGACGCCGTCGGCTGCCCGATGGACCAGGCCCTCGCCGCCCTGGAATGGACCGCGGCGGTGGGCATCCTCGCGGCCGATGACCTCCTCCACGCCGCCCAGATCAGCACGGACAGCGCGGCGGCAGTGGTCGAGCGCCGGCAAGGCGACCAGCGGGTGTTCGTCTATTTCGGCCCCCAGATGGAGGCTCCCCCCGCCGACCCCTACGAGGGCGCGCTGTTGCACGACGAGCCCGGGGTCCGCGCCTACACGTTCGGCCAGCGGGTCCACGCCATCGCTCACTTCCTGCGGGCGACGCAGGGGTCCGGCGCCGTCCTTGCCATGCTGGGCCGGCGCGCCCCCGAGCTGCGGCACATCCGGCGCTGGATGCAAGCACTGTTCGCCGCTCCCGGCGTCGTCCAGCCCACCCAGCTGCTCGCCGCTTGGTTCGCCACCGGCGGCGCGGGGTGCCTGTTTCTGCCGTCCCAGCCTGACGATCAATACACCTACCACGAAGTCGCGATCGACTCCTGACTATGGGCGGGCTGTTGGCGGCGCTCTGGGTGGCGGCGGCATCGCATACCCAGTATCCAGATAGCGCGAAGGCCGCCCGGGTCGGGCGCGTGATCACAGCCACGAGCGACTCGATCAGCCGCCTGCGGAGTGCGGCGTATGGCTTTCGCCTGGACCTCCAGGCGGTGTCGGCGGCGTTGGTGTTGGAACGCGCACAACGCGTCCACGACGGCTGCACCGGCGCGGTCGCCGGACTCGAGTCGTTGCTCCGCGTGCTGACGGTGGAGACGCTCACGCCACGCGCGGGGGCCGAGCAGGCTCGGCTGCGCACCGCTGCGCTGGACCTGCGCCGCACCCTGCAGCGGTGCCGGAGCGAGTGGGACCCCGTCCCGCCGACGGCCGCCCGCGCCGACACGCTGCGCGCTTGGGGCCCGTACCGCGTGCAGCAGCTCGACCTCGCATTCCGACGCTACGAAGCCGCCCTCCGGGTCTTTCAACTGAAAGCCGGGCTCAAGAAACCTGCAGCACGCTGATTGTGGAAACGTGCCCGCTGTGGATTCACAACTCCACATCGTGTGGATGAGGAGTGGAAGCCGCACGCCGCGAGCGTTTTACGATGCACACTCTGTGCACATCGACGTGAGCTAACCCGAAGAAAGATCGGCACTTGCGGGCTTTTGCGGGGGCCCTATATTGCCTCCACGCGTCGCGCAGGGAAGGGCTGGGACTTGGCGTCCTGGTCACGCCTGTGAGACGGGTTCGGACGGAAGCTCCGGGGAGGGCGCCGATGCAACCAAGGGCTCAGGCGCTCGTCGATCCGGGAGAGATTCTCACCGGTCCGGGCAGTTGGGGCCAGTCGCGTGCCCCAGCCGCGTCGACGTGGTGCCTCGGCGCGCAGTGCGGAAGGTCGGTCCGCGACCCGATCTGACCCGCAGCACTCACACTGGCGAACCTTGCGGCCCGGCCAGGCTGCTTGGGGATGGAAGCCGGAGCTCCTGTTTGCCCTACCGAGCGGCGCATCAGCCAACCGGCGGCGACGGGAAGAAGAACGGAGGGCGCAAGCCCCCGGCTCCGGGTAGCTGGTGTGCGGAGCCCCCGGGCGGCCTATCGTGCCGACCCGGGGGCTTCGTGTTTTCCCCCAGCAGTTGACCTTCCTGCCCACTCCGGGGTCTACTTCAGGCGGAGATTTTTCCTTCTGAAACAGGCGGGCGCATGCGTGTCGCGCTGGTGACCGAGTTCTACTATCCCCATCTGGGTGGTGTCAGCGAGCACGTGCACCATCTTGCCATCGAGCTGCGGCGGCGCGGGCACGAAGCGACCGTCGTCACCTCGAACATGGCGGGCCAGGGCGCGGATCCGCCGTTCGTGCGCCGGCTCGGCACCAGCCGTCTCGTCTACAGCAACGGCTCTTTCGCGCGCGTCACCACGGGCTTCGGGCTCGGGCGCCGCATGACCACGATGCTGCGCGAGATCGGCGCGGAGGTCGTGCACCTGCAGGACGCCCTCGCGCCGACGCTGGGGCTCGTCGCCTCGAGCGCCGCGTGGCGGCTGGGACTCCCCGTGGTCGGCACGTTTCACACCTGGTTTCGCCGCTCTCCGGGATACTGGGCCTTTCGCCGTCTCCTCCAGCCGCGGCTCGACCGGCTCGCTGCCCGCATCGCCGTGAGCCGGCCCGTCGTGCAGGCGATGACGAAGTACTTCCGGGCCGAGTTCGAGATCATCCCGAACGGGGTGAACGTCGGGTACTTCCACCCCAACGGCCGCCGGCCCAGCGACGCGCTCACGCTCGGCCCGCGCCTGCTGTTCCTCGGCCGGCTCGATCCCCGCAACGGTCTCGACACGGTCCTCGCGGCGATGCCCGCGATCCTCGCCGCTTACCCCGCGACGCGGTTGACTGTGGTGGGCGACGGCCCGCTGCGCCGGTACTACCAGCGCAAAGCGCGGCCGCTGGGGGACCGCGTGCGGTTCGCCGGTGCCGTGTTCACCGAGCGGCCCGACTACTATGGGACCGCGGACCTGTACTTGTGTCCAACGACCAAAGCCTCGTTCGGTATCACGCTGCTCGAAGCCATGGCGAGCGGAACGCCGATGATCGTCTCGGACATCACCGGTTTCCGGGAGCTCGTCGACGGCGGCGTCGAGGCCGTGCTGGTGCCGAAGAACGATCCAGCCGCCTGGGCCGCGGCGGCGACGGCGCTCATCGATGATCCGGCCCGGCGGACCCGGATGGGAGCCGCCGGCCTGGCCAAGGCCGCCCGCTACGCCTGGCCCCGCATCGCCGACCAGGTGCTGACTGTGTACGAGCGGGTGGTTCGGTGACCGCTCTGCTCGTGCCGGCCGGGCTCGCGGCCGTGGGAGTGCTCGCCGCGGGCGTGTATCACCCCAACGCACCGCTGTTCGGCCGGGCGATCGGGAGTGGCCCCCGCGCCGGACGGCGGCTGTATCTCACCTTCGACGACGGCCCGAACCCCGAGGCTACCGATTGCATCCTCGACACACTCGAGGCCGAGCGTGTCCCTGCCGCATTCTTTATGGTCGGTGACCACGTGGGCCGTTTCCCTTCGTCAGCCCGCCGCGCCGCCATCCTGGGACATGAGATCGGGAACCACACCCAGCACCACGTCAAACTCCACGTGCGCGGCCCGGCTCGCGTGCGGTCGGAGCTTCAGCAGGCTCACGACACGATCGCGACAGTTACCGGGCAGCCGCCACGCGTGTTCCGCGCCCCGCACGGCTATCGCAATCCCTTCGTGGGTGCGGCGGCGCGGCGGCTGGGCTATCGCGTAATCGGCTGGACGTTCGGCGTGTGGGATTCGGACCGTCCCCCTGCCGCCGAGGTCCGGCGGCGCGTGCGCGACAAGCTGCGGCCCGGCGCCATCATTCTGCTCCACGATGGGGATGGGCGCGATCCGAACGGCGACCGCCGTCCCACGGCGGAGGCGTTGCCCGGCATCATCGAGGACGCTCGCGCCGACGGCTACGAGTTCCGCGCGCTGGGAGAGCTGCTCGCGTGAAGCGCTGGATGTGGTGGGGCCTTGGGCTGCTCGGGGTGGGCCTGGCACTGCGCGTCATGCTGAACTTCCCCTGGCAGGAGACCGGCGCCGCGCTCGTGGGCGTCGATTTCTGGTTGCTTGGAGCCGCATTTGCCGTAAACCTCCTCTCGCCTGTGGCCAAGGCGTGGGGGTGGCAGGTGTTGCTGCGGCCGCTCGCTCCAGCGCGGTGGTGGACCGCGCAGGAGGCGAACCTGGTGGGGACGGCAGTGAACATTGTCGGCGTCGGCGTCAGCGGTGAAGCCGCGCGCATCACACTCCTGCACCAGCGCGACGACGTCCCGATACGGGCGGGAGTGCTTTCCGTGATCGCGGCGCGGGCCGTCGAAGCGCTCGGCCTCGCGCTCTTCGTCGTGGTCGCCCCGACGCTGATGCACCTCCCGGCGCCGCTGCGCGGCTTGCAGATCGGCGCGGCCCTGGCGCTGGGGAGCATCCTGTTGATGGCCCGACTCCAGGTGTGGACCCGGCTGGTGCCGCGGCTCCCCGTGGGCCTGCGCGCCTGGGCCGGCCAACTCGCGGAGATGGGGTGGGGCGGGCGGCTGGTCGTCCCGACGGTGCTCGCAATGGCGAACTGGGTTGCCCAGTGGGCGGCGTATCAGCTCACGCTGCAGGCGCTGCACATCCCCGCGCGGCCGGCCGCGTCATTCACCGCGATGATCGCGGTGAACCTGGGAGGAATGGTGCGCGTCACGCCGGCCAATATCGGCGTGATGCAGGCGGCGATGGCGGGGGCGCTGCTGGCGTTCGGCGTGCCGGCGGAGCGGGGGATCGCGGCCGGGTTCGCGCTCCAGGCGATTCAGGTCCTGCCGATTCTGGCCTTTGGCGTCGCGCTGGTCGGACGCACCGGGCTCAAGCGGCTGCTGGCGACGCCGGAGCTCACCCTTTCACCACCCCCACCGGCTTGAGCTGGGCCACCTTGCGTCCGATCCCGGCGGCGTGGACGACGTCCACGACGCGCGAGACGTCCTTGTAGGCTTCGGGCATCTCCTCGTCGATCGTGTCGCGCGTGGCCGCGCGCACGAGCACGCCCCGCGCCTCCAGCTCGCGCGGGATGTTGCGCGACCGGGCGAGCTTCTTTGCCTGGTGCCGCGACAGGCGTCGCCCCGCGCCGTGGCAGGTCGAGCCGAAGGTCTCGCGGTAGGCTCCGTCCGTCCCCAACAGCACGTACGAATACCGCCCCATGTCGCCCGGAATCAGCACCGGCTGGCCGAGGTCGCGGAACTGCGGCGCGAGCTCGGCATGGCCCGGCGGAAAGGCGCGGGTCGCGCCCTTGCGGTGCACGCACACCCGGCGCGACTCACCCCCGACCTCGTGCCGCTCCATCTTCGCGATGTTGTGGCAGACGTCGTAGACGAGCCGGGTGCGCTCGGCGGCCTCCCGGCCGAACACCTGCTCGAGGGCGCGGCGTGCGTAATGGGCCATGAGCTGCCGGTTGGCGAAGGCGAAGTTCGCGGCGGCGTTCATCGCTCCCCAATAGTGGCGCGCTTCGGGTGAGCCGAGCGGTGCGCAGCACAGCTGCCGGTCGGGGAGGGTGATGCCGTACTTGCCGCTGGCGCGCACCATCGTCTCGAGGGAATCGTCGCACACCTGGTAGCCCAGGCCCCGCGATCCGGAATGGATGAAGACGGTGAGCCGACCGGGCTCGAGCCCCAGACGGGCCGCGGCCGCGGCATCGTACGTCTCCGCCACGTAGCCGATCTCGACGAAATGATTCCCGCTCCCCACGGTGCCGAGCTGGGACTTCCCCCGCTCTTTGGCCCGATCGGAGATGGCGCTCGGATCGGCGCCCTCGAGCATCCCGTTCGCTTCGATGGCCTCGAGGTCGGCGGGGACGCCGAACCCGTGCTCGACGGTCCAACGCGCCCCGTCGCGCAGCACTGCCTCGAGCTCCCGTCGCTGCAGCGTGACGTCCGATCGCGATGCCCCGACGCCCGATGGGATCGTCCGGTACAGGGCGTCCACCAGCGCAGCGAGTCGGGGACGTGCCTCGGTGATCGAGAGCGGCGTGGCCAGCAGGCGCACCCCGCAGTTGATGTCGTAGCCCACGCCGCCGGGGGAGACGACGCCCTCCTCCGCGTCGAACCCCGCGACGCCGCCGATCGGAAACCCGTACCCCCAGTGGATGTCCGGCATGGCGATGGCCGGCCCGATGATCCCCGGCAGGTGCGCCACATTGGCGACCTGCTGCACGGCCTGGTCGCCCTCGAGGTCCTGGATGAGTCCCTCGTCGGCGAAAATGAGCCCGTGAGTGCGCATCCCCCCCTCCTTGGGGACACGCCAGCGATACGCATCGATGCGCTCGAGGCGCGGGGTTGTGGCCATCAGAGATCGAAGACCACCCTGGCCCGCAGGGTTCCGTCGTCGCTCCGTCGTACCTCGACGTCGTGATAGGTCACCGCTTTGACCTCCCGGATCGCCCGGTGGCGCCCCGCCTGGAACGGCTCCCCCCGGACCCCGCCCGGGGACGCCTCCGCCGGAACGAAGTGCTCGGCGTCGTACAGATACAAGACCTCGCGTAGAAAGTGGATCAGGCGCTCGGCCGAATCGCGACCGGACGGTGAGATGAGGCGCTCGCTTTCGGAGGCGACGGGGCTGTCGCCCAGCAGCAGCTCGCGCAGGGCGGCGACGCCGGCGGCGCGCAGGCCCGGCTCGTCGGACGCCTCGAGCTCGACTGCGGCGTCTCCGGTGTGCGGGAAAAAGCGGTACGGCACAGGAAAAAAGGTGATGGGTGGCGAGGGCGATGCGCTAGGTTCGGGCCGTGACGCCGACTGTGAAGATGCCGGACCCCGGCGAGGGCCACCGCCAGGCGACGATCGCCGAGATCAACAACGCGCTGTGCGCCGCGCGCTGCGCCGCCCAGCTGGCGGGCATGGAGTCGCAGCAGTTCGTGGTGCGGGAGCTGCTGCTCACCACCCTGCAGCAGATCGACCGTGCCGCCGCGGCTATTCGCCGCTTGGCGTCGCCCCCCAGTCGCTGACGCCGCGGTAGGCGCGGCGGTAGTCGAGCTGCCAGAATTTGCGCTGCGAGACGAGCGAGTCGCCGAACGCTTCCGCTTCGCGCAACGCCTCACCCATGCTCGAGGTCTTGGCGCTGGCGTTGTCCGCCCAGTGCAGGACCTCGGCTTCCAGGGTCATCGGCGACACCGGGCTGCCGAACTCCAGACGCCCGTGGTGCGCGAGGACGAGGTGGAGCAGGACATCCCGCTCCGTCCCCGAGCACGGGGGCTCGGCCTCGCGGGCGAGCTGGCGCTCCAGCATCAACGCGCCCAGTGCCACGTGGCCCAACAGGTGCCCCGCGTCGGTGTACTCGAACACGCCATCCCAGCGGTAGCTCTCCAACTTCCCGATGTCGTGCAGCAGCACGCCGGCGAGCACGAGATCGGGGTCGGCGCCGCACACCTTCGCGATGGTGCGCGCGATCGCCGCCACCTCGGCGGTGTGCTTGACCAGCCCGCCGATCGCGGCGTGATGGCCGTTGATGCTCGCCGGACAGCGGCCGTAGCGCGCGCGAAATTCATCGTCCTCATAGAACAGCGCGAGCACCCGCGCGAGCCGCGGCTTGCGGATCTCCCGGCGCCACCCGTCGAGCACCTCCCAGTAGCGCGTCACATCGCCCACGGTCGGCAGCAGCTGGCTCAGGTCCACCGCGCCTTCGGGGAGGAGCCGCAGTGGGGCGGTGACGCGGAGCTGGCGGCGGCCGCGGTACTCGGCGATTTCGCCGATCACCTGCACCACGTGGCCGCGGCGGACCCCCTCGACGTACGGCAGGTCCTTGTCGAAGAACGGGGCGCTGGGGAGCCGGCCGGTCGCGTTCCCGAACGTCAGGACGGTGTACGCCCCGCCGTCGAAGCTCTTCTGCTCCGCCTCCAGAACCAGCAGCGTATCCTGCACACGGTCGCCGATCTGCAGGGCACCCAAATCCAAAACGCGGGTCATGATCTCAAATCTACAGGTGAGGCGTGGGATGTGGGGTGTGGGACGTCGCGGTGCGTAGCGGAATTACGCGTGGCACCAGAGCGCCCACATCCCACGTCCCCACGCCTTTCAGGTTTCCAGTCGCTTGAGTCGCGGCAGGTCGGTTTCCCGCTCGTGCTCTTTGTGGAACGGCAGCCGCGGACCGCGGATCTGGACCAGGTGCGCGATCGAGTTGGCGTAGTACTCGAGTAACGGACGGCCCCGGGGCAAGACCACGAGGCTGTCGCCCTCGGCCACTACCAGCTGCCGCAGCCGCAACATCCGCCACGCCCGGTCCCAAATGTCGTGGATGCGCGCCCCGCCGCGGACCACCTTGGCGTTCACCTCCTGCAACCGGTCGCGGAGCTGGTCCATACGGTCGAGCACCGCCGCTTTGGAAATCACGGTCTGCTCGAAAGAGAGCAGGGCCGCGGCCGCCAGCGGCACTGGGGTGACCGGAATGACGGCGCCGATCCGCCGCAGCATCTCCTCCGCCAGTTTTTGCAGCTCGAGAAGACGTTGCTCCCGAGGCCACGCGAGCACCCCCGCCGGGGCCGAGGCGAGCCACGTGCGCAGGGAGAGCGGGGTGCCGAAGTTGACCGCCACCCGGCCGTAGCGCCGCAGCCGCCCGGTGATCAGCCGGCCCAGGTTCGCCAGGACGTACGCCGCCACGCTGAACAGCTGGCTGAGGCGACCCGGCCGGTCCCCCTCGGCGACCAGCTCGCGGATGAGGGAGCGGTCCTCGAGCACGCGATCGTAGTTGATGGCGACGGGGACGAACCAGATGTCGTGCGTGAACTCGGGCGTGAGCACGGTACGGCAGATGTAGTCGAGCAGGCCGAGCTTGGACGGGCGGAGCCGGCCGTCGCGCGTCAGCCCGCCTTCGGGGAAGATCCCCTGGGTCACGCCGTTGCGCGTGATGAGCTGGACGTAGCGCTCGAGGACGGCGTGGTAGAGGGGCTCGCGGTAGCGGCGGCGGATGAAATAGGCGCCGAACGACTTGAACACGTACTCGAGGGGCCAGGCCCGCGCCCACTCGCCCACCGCGTAGCTCACCTGGACGCCGTACGCGAGGACATACGCGACCACCACGTAGTCCGCGTTGGAGCGGTGATTCATCAGGTACACGACCACGTCTTTCTTGGGAATCCGCCCCAGCGCCCGCTCGTCCTGGTAGTCCACGCTCACCTTGTACAGCAGGTTGACGAGCGCCTTGGCGAGGTTGTATCCGACCTTGTAGTAGGACAGGATGCTGAAGTGGGGGACGATCTCGGTGATGTAGGTTTCGACCCGGCGCCGCACCTCGGCGTCGCCCATGCCGTGTTCGGCGGCGTGTGCCGCCATGGCGTCCTGGATGACGGGGTCCTCCAGGAGGGCGCTCTTGGCCTGGCGGCGTTGCTGGAGCTGGAAGCGGGCGAGGCGGGTGCGGAACTCGTGGAGGGTGCGGCGGGCGCGGCGGCGCAGCCACCCCCTCACGCGACGACGCCTCCCTCCTTCTTCAATTGAGCGTAGCCCATCCCTTTGAGTCGCGAGATGCGCATCGCCATCGGAGGATGGGTCCCGAATAGATTGGCGAATGCGCCCTCGTGCTGGTTGAGGCGGCGTCCCAGGGGGTCCGCGATGCAGAGGTGGGCCGCTCCGCGCTTGATGGAGGTGGTGGGCGCCTCGGCGGCCTCGATCTTCTGCAGCGCACTAGCGAGGGCCAGTGGGTTGCGCGTGAACTGGGCGCCCATCGCATCGGCGAGGTACTCCCGTCGGCGGCTGACCGCCACGGCGAGTAGCTGGGTGATGATCGGCGCCAGGATCCAGGTGATAAGCCACACGACGAGGAGCAGCAGCAACAGCTGGCCGCCTTTCTTGCCCCCTTTGCCGCCGCCCCCGCCGCCCCCGCCGCCCCCGCCCACGCCCATGCGGACGCCACCCCGCATCAGGCGCGAGATGCCGTCGTGGATCAGCAGCACGGCCCCTACCATCGCGGCGAGCGTGGTCATGAGGCGGACGTCGTAGTTCTTCACGTGGCCCAGCTCGTGCCCGATCACGCCCTGGAGCTCGTCGCGGGAGCACAGGTCAAGCAGCCCCTGGGTGACGGCGATGTGGGTGTGGTTGGGGTCGGTGCCGGTGGCGAAGGCATTGGGATCGGGATCGGGGACGATGTAGATCCGGGGCCGAGGGACGCCCGCGGCGATCGCCATCTCCTCGACCACGTTGACCAGTTGGCGCTTCTTGTCATCGTCCGGGGTGATCAGCTCCCAGGCGCCGGTCGCCCACAGCACCTTCTCGGGGCCCGTCCGGTAGGCGTAGGCGGCGGTCCCCACGCCGATCGCGCCGAGCACCAGGCCGAACCAGGGGAACGCGTGATGGTAGGCTTCGGGCGGCGCATCGGCGGTGTAGAGGTGGAGGATCAGGTCCCCGCCGAGGCCCAGCCACAAAAAGAAGAGCACGAAGCCAACCACCAGCAGGACGGTGCGCCGGCGGTTGGCTTGCTGTTGCTGGAAAAGGTTGAGCGTGGTTTCGTCGCTCACACTGTCACCGCCCTCCTCCCTCCAGGCGAGGCGGCGCGGGGGTCGGGGGGAGCGGTCGTGAGAGATCGACCTGCGGGACGGCGCGCTCGGCTTGGGCTTCGAGCTCCCACAGCTCGGCCGACTGCGCCTTGGCGAGGCCCGCCACCAGGCTGGTCGGGAACTGCTGCTGCTTGGTGTTGTACTGCGTGGCCGTGTCGTTATAGAGCTGCCGGGCGAAGGCGATGCGGTTCTCCGTAGAGGTGAGCTCCTCCTGGAGCTGGGCCACGTTGCCGGTCGCCTTCAAGTCCGGGTAGCGCTCGATCGTGACCAGCAGGCGCGAGAGCGCGCCCGACAGCTGGTTTTCGGCCTGACTGATCTGTTTGATCGCTTCGGGACCGCCCGCGTTGATCTTCACGGCCTGGTTCCGCGCCTGAATCACCGCCTCGAGGGTGGACTTCTCGAAATCCATGGCGCCGCGGACGGCGTTCACGAGGTTGGGGATGAGGTCGTAGCGGCGTTTGAGCTGGACGTCGATCTGCTTGAAGGCGTTCAGCGTCTGGTTTTTGGCCGAGATGAGGCCGTTGTAGGCCCCGATCATCCACCCGACCATGACGACGACGAGTATCAACAGGATCCACGAGCCCATCGCTGCTCCCGGGTGAAAGGCGGTGCCGGTCGGTCCGCGACCGGCGCACGGCATTACGCCGGCAGGTTCGGCAGAAGTTTCGAGAGCGCCTGGCGCACGGCCTCCGCGACGCCGGCATCGTCCGCGCCGAGCCGCGCGAGCGGATGATCGGCGTCGACGTGGAGCTCCACCCCGCGGGCGATCGGGAGACGACGCCACGTGCTGGGTCCCGCTTCCTCCTTGCTCGCGTCGCGGGTGAGCCACGCGGTGAGCGCGCGTCCCGATTTGCCGCGCGGGAGGCCCTGCGCGCCGCGCAATGCCAGCCGGTCGGGCGCGGGGAGCGACGCGCCGAGGACCTGCGCGGAGCGGCGCTCCAGCACGTCCCCGGTCTGGTCGCTCATTTCCTTCGTGATGGCGGCGAGCGTGGCGCCCTCCATCTGGCGGAGCTTGATCCACAGCAACTGGAGAAAATGGCGGTAGGAGTACGTAGCGGCGGTCCCGCGCCCCTCCGGCGGGCTCACCAGCCCTTTCGTGACGTAGAAGCGGATCGTGCGCTCGCTTGGCGACGCCCGGGCGGCGGCGTTGATCGGCGTGATGCTCGAGGCGTCGAGCACCGCGCCCACCAGAACCGAGAGGTCGCGGAGGTTCCAGGGCGCGAGATGCCGGTATTCCCGGAGGACGTGGAGCGGCTCGGCCTGAGGGGCGCCGGACATTCGCTCAGCCGTTGCCGAGCTGCTCGCGGTGCCAGCGCAGCACCGACGCGACCCACCCCGCCACCTGCGCCAGGTCGAACGGCTTGCGGATCAGCGCGCAGGGGTTGCGCTCCAGCCAGGCCCCGACTTCCTCGGCCTCGGCGTCCCCGGTCATGATGGCGACCCGGCCCTGGAGCTGCGGCCAGCGCGCCTTGATCGCGAGATACAGCGACAGACCGGACATCGTGGGGAGGTGGATGTCGAGCAGCAAGGCGTCGGGTTGCTCGCGGCCGAGCAGGTCATAGGCCTCTTCCGCGGACGCCACCGTCAGCACGCGGTAGCCGTCGCGGGTGAGCGCGCGCTCGAGCACGCGGCGCAGCGGCGCCTCGTCGTCCACGACGAGCACGGTGACCGGCCCGCCGGTCTGCGAACCCGTCGTCATGAGACGGCGGCCGTCGCCTGGGCCGCAGGCTGCTTGAAGCGCTTCACGACCAGATCGAGGGCTTCGTCGGTGCTCAACGACAGCCGCATCTCGCCCGCGGTCAAGCCGAGGTAGGTGCGTGCGTGTTGCTGCAGCGTCTTGACCTGGGCGTAGCCCAGGCGTACCGCGACGTCCTCGATCGTGAAGCCGGGGTCCTGTAACAGGCGGTGGGCGTAGAGCACGCGGGCGGCCGCGAGGAAATGGCGCGGGGTCGGCAAGCCGACGCGCGTGAACCAGCGCTCGCAGGTGCGCCGGTCCACACGCGCGCGCGCGGCGAGACGCCCCACCGTCTGCACTTCCTCGGGCGTGCGCAACGTCTCCTCGAGCATCCAGCGCAGCTCCGTGGGCAGGGGGCTCAAGCGGTCGGCGAGCTGATCGAGGAGGCGGCGCGACGCGGCGCCGGTGGCCTCGCGCTCCAGCACCTCGCGCAGGCGCTCGGGGTGATCGTCGTAGCGCACGAAGATCACGTGCCGGATGCCGCGCTGGCCGAGGGCGAGGAGCACCGCGGCGAGCTGGGGCGTGAGCGCCGTATAGAGGATGAGCGGCAGGGACGGGAACAGCAGGCGCAGCCGCTCGAGCTCCTGCGCGCGCGGCTCCCCGCCGAGGGTGGGGTCGATGACGGCGAGCTCGACGGGCCGCGCGCGGATGGCGGCGAGCACTTCGCTCCACGTCGCGGCGCGCGTGAACGTGAAACGTACCCCGGCCGCGCGACGCAGCCGTTGCAGTTGCACCTCAGGGACCGCGGCTAGAACGAGCATAAGTGTCGCAAAAGCACCCCATCGTGCCGCAAAATCACCCTAAAACCGACGCTGCGTCGACGCCAAGTTGTGGGCGTTGCGGTTCCCAAGTCGCCCACTCGGTCATCGGAGGTTCGTATGTCGCGTCGGATCCGCCTGCTCTTCGCTCTTGTCCTCGTCTCGTTCGCCCTCAGTGCCGCCGCCTGTGCCGACTCGACCGGTCCGCGGCCTGACACCACACCGTGTGACACCAACAGCCCCAACACCTGCCACTAATACTGCTAAACCGGTAATGCGGCGAGGGAGGCCGATACCTCCCTCACCGCTAGCGGCTGTAGCACGGTCTCCGTAGGCGTTTCCTGACAAGCCACGCACTCGCGCAGGCCGCTCTTGATGCGATCGATCTTGAACTCCTGCGCGCGCAGCTTGTGTTCCGTGGCGATCTGTAGCGCCTCTTCCATGAACCGCTCTGCCTTCGCGTAATTCCCAAATCGCGCGTGCCCGATCCCCGCCTTAAGCAGGAAGTCGGCGTGCATGTTCGGCGCCATCGTGGACAGGGCAGCTTCGCAGCGCTCGCGCCAGCGTTCGAATGTGAGCCGGTCGCGGCGATAGGACGCGCAGTGCATCAGCTCGATGAGTGCGTTGTTCGTATGGTCGACGGAAATCCCGCTGCCAACAACGTGGCGCAACGCGCGCTCCGCGCCATCAGGATCTCCGAGACTCAACAGCGCGAGCCCGAGGTCATGGAAGGAACGCAGCCGTGACGTCGGATCTTGATAGCGTTCGATGGCACTCCACAAGTGGGGCACGGCGTCCGCCGGTTGGCCGCGGTAGAGTAGGACAGACCCCAATCCGTGTTCTGCGAGAGCTTCCGCCTGGCCGAAACCACCATGGCGAGCGTCCGCAAGGATGCTCCAATAGGTCCGCTCGCACTCGGCCAAGTTGCCGCGATACTGCAAGGCGTTGGCGTGGCCGAGGCGGGCGAGCAGCACCGAGAAGCCGTCGTCGATCGCCGCTGCCCGGTCCCCCGCTCCCGTGTACCAACGCTCCGCTTCGTCGAAGCGGTGCATCTTGCGGTTCACCCGTCCGACGCGCAGCGCCGTCGCGATCCAGTCCGCGTCGCGCATCTGTCGCTCGGCGACCCGCAACAGCGTTTCCAAAACATCCAGGGCCTCGAGGTAATGGCCGTCGTCTTCCAGGTAGTGCGCGTAGGCCAGCAGCGCCGGCGTGATGAGCCGCGCGTCCTCGTGGGCGTAGACGTCCTGGGCGTTGCGCACCAGTCCCTGAAGATGCGCGACTTCGGCGCCGAGCGGGCCGAGCTCCGCGCAGTAGCGCTCTGTCGCGGCCGACTGATAACGGAAGACCTCGGGGCTCGTCGGGGGCTCGCGATCCGGCGCGAGCAGGTCCACGAGCCGCAGCACGAGAAACGCCCCCTGCCCCAGCCGGACGGCGGCGGAGGTAGGAGGTTCGTTGGTGGCCCGCTCCAGAAACACGGCGTGGGGGAGCGTCAGCGTGCGCGGCGCGACTTCAGGCATCCTTGAGAAACTTCCCTTTCGGTTTGGCCCCACAGACGGGGCGGCCGCTGTAGTGGCAGCAGTCGTGCCTCAAGGGCAACGCGCTCGGACGCTTGAAGATAGCGTTTGGAAGCGGGCTGCGTTAGATGCAATCCTCCGCGTTTTCTGGCTTTTCGCCGCATGAATTCGGTGACGCTCCCTGGGCCGGACCCCCCTTTTTGGACCCATGTACCGCGGCTTCACGCTTGCCGAATTGGTGGTCACGATCGCGATCGTGGCGCTGGTGGCGGGCATTGGCCTGCCGCGGCTCGGTCGCACGCTGGACTGGCTCGCCGCGGACGCGGCGGCCCGGGACGTTTCCACCGCGCTGTTCGTGGCCCGCTCCACCGCGACGATGCAAGGGGTTCGTACCCGAGTGGTCATTGCCGCCGACACGGTGCGCCTGGACCGGTGGGAGCCGCCGCAGTGGGTGCGGGTGCGGTGCTGGCCGGGCCCCGCTGCTCGGCACGTCGCCCTCGAGGTGTCCAATCCGGAGGTCGTGTTCGACCCCATCGGCCTTGCGTGGGGGGTCTCCAACACGAAAGTGGTGTTCCGCCGTGGGACGGATGTCGAGATGCTGACCGTATCCAGCGTGGGGCGGGTCAAGCGCTGGTAGGTGTGCAACCCTGCGGAGCGGTTTCGCATCTAACGAAGCGAGGACGGTGAAACAGGCTGCTGTCCGCTGCCGTACACAATAGATGAAAAAGATCGCGGTCGAAGTGTGACGGCCACTTCACCCGATCTCCAGCCCGGGGTGCAGTTCGGCCCCGGGTTTGGTTTTTCAGGCCGGTTCTGCCCCGCCGTCGTCGAGGAAGACCAGTGTCCCGCGCCGCGATACCACCGTGGCCAGCGCTTCGTAGACTTTGGGATCGAGGACTGTGCCGGAGAGGGCGGCCATGTGCTCGACGGCCTGCTCCGGAGTGAGCTTGTCCTGGTAGGGGCGGGAGGTGCTGAGGGCGTCATAGACCTCGGCCGCACCGATAATGCGGGCGCCGACGGGGATGTCCTCGCCCTTCAGCCCGTCGGGGTAGCCGCTGCCGTCCCACCGTTCGTGGTGGCTGCGCACGTGGTTGATGACGGGCCCCAGGTGGTGCAGGGGGGCGAGGATTTGCGATCCGATGACGACGTGCTGTTTCACATGGTCGTACTCTTCGGGCGACAGCGGCCCCTGCTTCTCCATCACCGATTCGCGGGTTCCGATCTTGCCGATGTCGTGCAGCCGGCCGGCCACGCGGACCTGCTCAACCTCTTCGTCGCTGAGATCCATCTGGGAGGCGATGGTCGCCGACAAATCGGCGACGCGCGCCGAGTGGCCGCGCAGGTACGGATCCTTGGCCTCGAGCGCGTTCACCAGAGCTTCGAGCGTCGCGGTGGAGATCCGCTCCAGCCGCATGCGCTCGCGGTGCAGCTCGGCGGTGCGGGTCGTGACCTCTTCCTTCAGCCACGAGCTGAGCTGACGATTCTCCAGCTGCATCTCACGGCGCTTCAGCGCGCGCTGCACGGCCCGGCCCAGATCCGCGAGCTCGACAGGCTTGGTGAGGTAATCCATCGCCCCGCGCTGCATGCACAACGCGGCGCTCGTGGCGTCGTTGACGGCGCTGAGCATGAGGATGGCGAGATCCGGCTCCACCTCCAGCACGTGCGGCACCAGGTCCACACCGCTGGTGCCCGGCATCCGGATGTCGCACAGCATCAAGGCGATGCGGTGCCGCTTCAGCTGAGCCAGCGCTTCGTCCCCCGACGCAGCCGTGTAGACCTCGAACTGCTGCTGCGTCAGGAACTTCTTGAGGGCGTTGCGGATGGGGTCCTCGTCGTCGACCACCAGGACGGCGACAGGGCCTGCGAAGTCAGCCATGGCCAACAAGATGCAGGCGCAAGCGCGGGGCCGCTACCCGCCGGCGGAGACGAAGGTGACGGAAACGGGCGCAGCGATGAGCCCCGCGCGGTGGGCCCGATCGAGGAGCTCGGCGACCGCCCGCCGGCCTGTCGCCCCGTAATCGATCGTGTAGGCGTTGACGTACATACCAACAAAGCGGTCGGTGCGGGCAGCGTCGAGGCCGCGGCTGAAGCCGCGCGCGTGGCGCAGCGCTTCCTCGCGGTGCGCGAGGCCATACTCGATGCTCGCCTTGAGATCGTCGGCCACCCCCCGGATCAGCGCGTCACCCAGGTCGCGGCGAACCACGTTGCCGCCCAATGGCAGGGGCAGACCGGTCTCGGCGTGCCACCACTCCCCCATGTCCGCCCACAAGTGCAGGCCCCGGTCGGCGAAGGTGAGCTGGCCCTCGTGGATCAGGAGCCCCGCGTCGGCCCGGCCGGCGGCGACGTGCTCCTCGATCTGATCGAACGCGACCACCTCGTAGCGCGCGGCGGGCTGGTAGAGCTTGAGGGTCAAGAACGCCGTGGTCAGCTCGCCGGGGACGGCAACCACTCGTCCGGCGAGGGCGCGCCGCGGATCGGCGGGGGCGGGATCCCGCGCCACGATTCGGGGTCCGTAGCGGTCGCCGACGCTTGCCCCGTGCGCAAGGAGGGCGTACCGGTCCGCCAGGCGCGCGTAGGCGTGAATCGAGACGGCGGTGACCTCCAGCTCTCCGGCGAGCGCGCGGCGATTCAGGGTTTCGATGTCGCCGAGCTCATGGACATAGCGGCGTCCCTGGGTATCAATGCGCCCCGCCGCCATCGCCCAGAACATGAAGGCATCATCCGCATCCGGGCTGTGCGCCAAATGGATGGTGCGGGGTTTGCTCATCACAGGCTTGGAGGCTGTCGGCGCAGGGCTTCCGCATGGAAGGCGTCGAGCGAGGTCTTGTGGTCGTCGTACTCCGGTCGGTTCCGGGCCCGTTCAGCGGGCTCGGCCTTGAGGAAGTCGGCATAGGCCCGGCTCTCTTTCCCGCGATTGCCGAGCTGCTGGTAGGCGTGGGCGCGGAGCACGAAGCCGAAAAGATGCGTGGGCGTGCCGCGGAGGATCGTGTCGGCCTCGGCGAGCGCGGCGGCGGTGTTTCCCCCGGCGAGCTGCAACAAGCCGACATGGTAGCGGGCGTCACTGTCCAGCGCCGGCAGCTGCTGGTAGGCCCCGACGGCCATGGGGAGGAAGAAGTTCACACTGTCCTGCTTGCCGGATTGCGCCAGGATCATGACGCGGTTGAACAGGCGGCTGGCGCGTTCTTCCGGGGACATCTGGCTGATGTCCGGTGGGGAGACCGAGTCGCCCGACGAAGGCGGCGCCTCACCGCGCGCGCGCATCACCAACACGGTCAGCAGGGCGCCGAGCGCCGCCCCGGCGATCCCCCACGGCAGACCGGCGCGCCAGCCCGCAGCCGGCTGGCCGGCTTTGAGATTCGCGCCGCATTTGTGGCAGAACTTGGCGGTGGGAGGGACGGTGGTACCGCACGCCAGGCAATTCATAGGCGGGGAATCTAACACCCCTTATTCCCACCTCAGGCTCGAATGTAATTTTCCATTCGGTCGAATCCCGGCGGTATGCCTTCGCGCAAACGACTGGAGCACAACATGTACCAAGGGCCGTGGCGATACCTGCTCGCGGGTGCAGGAACCGCGACAAGGTGGACCATGAAGTTGATCGTCGGGCTCTCGATTGGTGTTACGGCGGCTATCGCGGCACTGGCAGCCCAGCAGCCAGAGCGGGGCCGCTGTGAATACCAAGGGGCGTCGGAGAGCAGCGAGGACCGTGTCTGGCACTGGGCGTACCCAGTCGGGGCCAGGCTCACCGGGTCGACTCGCGTAGACTTGGACGGCGATGGCCGGCCGGAACAGGTCACAGTCGTTGCGGAGATCCAGCGCGACTACGCGGTCAATCCGGCGACGCGGCAGCGGTCTGCACGGACGTATTGTTGGTTCCGGACGCGTCTCAGGATCCGTACCTCGGCGCAGCGACTCCTGTACACAGACGAGTGGTCCACGAAGTACGAAGACATGCCGACGCTGTTGGAGACTCACGGAGCCTCGAGCCCGGAAGACTACTTCGCCCGGTTCGGGCACCACACCGGTTATTTCACTTCGGGTGCAGATACCGTGAGTGCCGGCGACACGGAGATTCGACAGGAGGCGATCGAGTGGTCCTGCGCTGCCCAAGGCCTCAAGGGTGTGGAGAGCGCGGCCATCGTGCGCGAGCTCTCGGGTCTGAAGACGCTGCGCGTGTTCATGTATCGCGGGGAATGGCGGGAAGACGTGAGGATAGCGGCCTACGTCCCATCACTGCGCCGGGCGGTGGCCATTCAGATCGGCTACTGAGGCGCGCGGGCAGGAGTGCTCAACATGATGAAGGCTCAGCGCGGCGCCTAACCAGCGCATGCAGCTGGTGGGCGCACCCAAGTCGGGTAGACTTTCATGTGTGCACCAGCGTCCATCATGCGCGTGTGTGACCGCTGGCCCGCCCACGGCGCGGGGCGCCGCAGCGTAAAGCGCGTCCGTTAGGACTAAATCACAGTGGGACGAAAACATGAAACCGAGAATTGTTCTTCTTCTGGCCTTCTTTGGTATTCCAATAGCTCAAGCCGGCGAAATGCCATGCGTTAAAGCAGAGAAAGAACTGCTGAGATATATGAGCTACTTGAATGCCCGGAATGAGAAGGACTTTTCTGCCTGCATTCGCAGCTACCGGGTCTGTCTGTTGACCTTTGGAGGCGAAGTTCTGAAGGCGCAAACCATCCGCAGCGTTCGCGATCCAGGCGAATTTGATTCCGTGACGCTGGGAATCGTGCAAACGCCGGCGAATGAAGAGGTGACGCTGTGTCTCGTCGGAGCCTATAGCGGTGGTAGCGCCGCAGCTTGGACATTCGACGGATGGCAAACAAGAAATGATACGACCGTTAAGGTAGAAAATATGTCGAAGGGCCGACTCAACAGCGACGCCGTACCAGCCAGAACATTGGCGAACATCATTTACGATGTATATGACAAATTTGGCAAAGCGCCGTCAGCCGAACAGGGTGGCGTCCCAACATTCGAGGGCACCGTCGGTGCGCCCAGCGTGCCGCGCGATGATCCCACAGCAGGAGGTCGCTTCAATGAATTTATGGACGACAATGATGGGAAGGTCGTCTATTTATTTATCTTCCTAGACGACGACCAACGCGCAGATTTTGAGCGAGCCCCAGATGAATTGAACCGCATCTCTTTTTCCGTTCGAGACGATTACAGCACGGGATCTTCGGCTGGTAACGAATACCTCATACATCTCCCAGCTGATCGAAAGAACTATCATTTCGAGTACCTGCAAGGTGTTGGTCGCTTGTCGGGTTATTTCAAAATCTGGAACATAAACGGACCGCGACAAGGCTGGATGTCTGTAAACCTACGACCTGTCGAGAAGCCGAATTAAAAATGGCAACCACCACGCGTTTGGGAGTGAAAACGTAATGAAGCACTTCATAGCATTGGCGGCTGTGGTGGTTTTGCCTGCGTGTAATCGGTCAGACCGGATCCCGGCACGATCCGACACTCCGAGCAAGCCGGTTCAATCGGCTGCCCAGGCCCCTTCCGGACCTGTGACGGTTGTCGCTGGAAACGATTCCGTGCTGCAACCGTCGAGCGAGGTCCTCGTCGATTTTTCACAGAGCAACGAACTTCCTCACCAAAACGCTTCCCCAGAGACGATTCAGGCCGCGCTCGCCTTTGCGGGCATCAAGTCTTTTTATCTCAGTGAAGACGAATGTAAGCACGACACTATTCCGGCAGTAGAAGACACTATTCCGGCAGTAGTTCCTGGGCGAGGTGCCGGACAATACGTTCTGGACACAGATTCAACCAGGCAAAAATTGGTTAACGTAGCGCTGCGTGAATGTGAAACGCCTTTGTGGAACTGGTTTTCCGTTTTAGTTCTGTTTCAAGACGACAAGCCGATTGCCTACCTGCAAGGACAGTGGGACGGTGTAACAAAAATCGTTTCCAATGACGGCACCGCCCTAGACATCATCGCCGAAGGTAGCGGAAGCCAGCAAGGTGAAACGGTTACAAATGCTCAGCTAATCAGCTACGCACACGGAAAGCTCGTTATTAAGAAAGACTTTGGTGTCGTTCGCTGGAGCACCTGCGGCGTCGGCCGTCGTGATGACGAAGAACGAGCATCTGTGATATCGATTTCCAATACTGGCAATTACACGATAAGAAACTTTCAAAGAAAATGCGGGCAACATAGCCCGTACACATATTTTTCGAATGGTCCGCTTATGATGCCCTGAATGAAGAATATGCATCACAAGCCCTGCGATTGAATACTCATAAACCACTTCGGGGGTGCGGATATGCCCGCCGCAAAGCTGCTCTCAATCGTCAGCGCTGTCTTCGCGTTCATTCCCATTGCCTCCACGGCACAAGACATCGAACCGTATAGCTGCCGAAACGGCTTCTTCCCGAGCGAGCAACGCTCCTTGCAGTTGGGGAGGTTTGCAGGCGAGAAGGATCAAAGGCTTTACTTTTATAAGGATGACACCGGCTGCCCGAATGACGAGAGCAGCTGCCGGAGAAACGCCTACATGGTCCCAGGGGATGAGTTACTCATCAACAAGACGGTAGGCGGTTGGGCGTGCGCGTGGTTCCTCGGCGCGAAACACGAAACTGTTGGCTGGGTAAAAACCGACCGCCTTGTATTCCTGCCAACCGAAAGCGTCGATCGGCAACACTGGCTTGGAACGTGGAAGTACTACAACACCGATGGTGTTATCACGATCGCCGAGAACGGTGAATCGCTCAGCGTTGAAGGAAGCACCCTTTGGAAAGGCGGCATGTCGCCTGCCGGTTTTCCCGTCGTGCACACTGGCGAGATTGCAGGAACGATCAAGCCGGTGAACGGACGGGCACATTTGTCTGACGGAGACAGGGAGATCGACTGCGCTGCCGATTTGGTACGCATCGGGAGATATCTCGTCGTTCACGACAATGGCAACTGCGGCGGAGTAAATGTTCGCTTTGATGGTGTGTATACAAAGGCAAGATAGTACATGACCGATCACGTTGCGGTCAACCCAGATGGGCCACTGAGGTGCGCGGGGGAGGAAATGCGTAGACCGAGGACGTTGGTGCTGATTTCGTGCCTACGGGGCGCACCTGCTGCCGCTGGTGCGTGCCGGCGTGCCGTTCGTTGATGGGGTGCCGGTGGAACGTCAGCAGGACAAGGATCGGAAGGACGCCGCCTGATCATGCGACCCGCTCCACAACTCTTGACAATTTCTCGAGCGCGCCGCATGAGCGCTGACCGTTACGTGGCGGCGCTACTGGTCCAGGGAGGAGGTGGCTCATGAGGGTGCTACCCGCGATTATCGCGGTGGTGATGGTAACTCCATTGCCGACGGAGGGACAAACAGCCGGCGACTCCGTTCGCCTACGGATTCCTCCTTCAAGGGACTGGAGGTACGGCCGCCTCGTGTCGATAGATACCTCGCGGCTGGTTGTCAGCCATGCCGAGTCCCAGCACGCGTATTCATTGCAGGAGATCGGGAGGGCCGAGATTCGCACCCGGAAGAAGGTTGGGGTGACCGTGCTTGGCGGGATTCTCGGAGGCGTCGCGTTCATGGGCGGGTTTATCCTCGCGCGACCCGCAAACCGCAAGCCCTTATTTGGTAGTGACGGCGCAGCTCTGGCGGTGGGCGTAGGGTGCGGGGTGGCTGGAGGGTTGATCAATGTCGCAGTCAACCCTTGGTACTGGAAGCGAACGCGCTTCCGGGCGAGGGCCGCCCCCTAACCGGCACTGAGGCGGTGTGAACCCCCGCGGTTGGTGAGCGATGATGGCGCGGTTGCCGGATCGAGGCGGAATGAGGGCGGTCGGGAGACAGACGCAGTCTCGCTGCTCGATTCGCCGATCGACTGCGTACGCGCTGCTCCTCTCACCGGGACAGCGCGGGTGATCGAGTATGGCTCCGTGCTTGGTGCGCTGCTCTTCGGCGCGTATCACCACTACGTGCTGATATCGCCCGACAATATCGGCCATCTGCCGAGCGGCAGCCCGGAGTCTCACGCCGCATTCATCGCGAGCGCCGCCGTACTCACCTTGCTTGAGCTCGCCTCGGCACTCTCCGGCGCATTCTGTTTGGGCACACACGCTGCCCAATCCCGAGCGCACGACTGACCAGGCAGGCGCTGCGGCGCGGAAAGGACCAAGAGGGGCAATGGCCAGAGTCCGTTCGCTCGAGGGGCGCGAGGCTGGAATCCTCGCGGGAATCGTTCAAGGCGTGTTCCGGCTGGTTCGCGGCCGCGCGCTGAATTCGACTAGGGTGCAGGCGCATGCGCCCCGGGCGATGCTCGCGTCGTTTCTCTCCAACGCCCTCCTGGGCTCAGGCCGGTGGGCGGTCGGCCCGACCCTCGTGCACCTGGTCCGGCTCCGAGCGGCCGCCCGGAACGGGTGCCCCTTCTGAATGGACCTCAACGCCGCGGTCGGCGGCCAGGCAGGGCTCTCGAGGGCGAAAATAGAAGCCGCCCTCGGTAGGCAGGAATCGCCCGACCTCTCCGAGCGCGAGCGGGTCGCGTTGGAGTACGCCGACCGGGTGAGCGCGACGCCCGTCGACGTTCCGGACGAATTCTTCGTGACCCTGCAGCGGCTGTTCTCGGAGCGGGAGATCGTCGTGACCCTGCAGCGGCTGTTCTCGGAGCGGGAGATCGTCGAGCTGACGGCGCACATCGCCCACGAAAACTACAACGCCAAGTCGAACCGGCCGCTGCGGGTGGCAGCGAATAATTTCTGCGATGTCCATGTTCCCGACTCGACGGAGTAACCCTGGAGCATGGCGAGGCAATACCTCGATGGAGTTGGAGTGCAAACGCTTCTTTGCCGGTGCTGCCCTCTATGTGGCGGGTCGCCAGCGATACGTGTAGACTGCCCCCTCAATCAGAGGACCGCAATTGGGCGAAGGAGTGCGCTCACTCAGAGGTGCATCAGGAGTATACGTGTATGTTCGACATCAAGCGCAGCTTCGGCGGCAGAGAATCGACTGCGAAGGGACTGCTGGTTAGCATCGCTGCCACAATTGCAGTTTCACTTTCCGGCTGCGGCGGACCCGAAGCCCCGCCGCCAGCGCCGGTGCTGACGGAACACATCGTAGATCCGAGCAGCACGGGTGCGCTCATCGACCCGAGCTTCGGATCCCACTACGCCTACCCCAGCGATGCCACATCGAAGGGCAAGCTGTTTGTGTTTTTCGCCGCGAGTCTCAGCAATCCGTCGCAGTATCAGTTGATCGAGAAGGCTGCCGCCAGCAGCGGCTACCACAGCCTCGGGCTTGCCTACCCCAATGCCGATGTGGTCGGTCTTCTTTGCGCGGGCACCAGCGATACGGCCTGCGAAGGCAAAATCCGTGCAGAAACGCTGACGGGTGCAAACACTTCTACACTGGTCGCCGTCAATGTCCCCAATTCGGTCGAGAATCGCCTCGCCAAGGCGCTGGTCTATCTGAATACGACTTATCCCACCGAAGGCTGGGGCACATACGTGCCGGGCGGCGTGGTGCAATGGAACCTGATAAGGTTGGCCGGCCACTCCCAGGGCGGCGGGCTCGCCGCCTACGCGGCCACCCAGCGCTGGGCTGATCGGGTCTGCGCCTTTTCTTCGCCGGCAGACTGGAACGATGCCGTGAACGCCGGCCTCGGCGGGCCGGCGCCGTGGTTGTCTGCGACGAGCGCGACGCCTTCCGGCAGTTACTACGGATTCGGGCATTAACGCCAAGTCGAACCGGCCGCTGCGGGTGGCAGCGAATAATTTCTGCGATGTCCATGTTCCCGACTCGACGGCGTGTTGAGGCGCCGTGGCCGCCTGGCACGATTGAGGGTGGCAGCATAGCGTATAACGCGATATGGGGATCCCCTTTCCCGGCCAGGAGCGGGCCCGGCACATGGGCCAGCTGCAGCGCGGCGACCAGCAGTGGGACGTGTTTCTCGAGACGCAGCCGGACGGCGAGCTGAGCGCCGTGCGCGGGCGGCTGCACTTCGTGGCCCAGG
>WNGA01008692.1_pt1 | contig 26705 bp, 30 predicted proteins | sample 5400061 | NCBI WGS metagenome assembly WNGA01 (sample SAMN13153366, study PRJNA577476) | soil metagenome | isolation source: 100 cm soil or saprolite under grassland replicate 2 | place: USA:California | collected 2016-06-15 | reverse complement strand
CGCCACGTGGTGGATCCGCCAGGCGATCCAGCGCGGCATCGCCAACACCGGACGCACGATCCGGCTGCCGGCCCACGCCGGCGACAACCTGCTGCGCCTCCACCGCGTCCGGGCTCAGCTCGAGGCCGAGCTGGAGCGCGAGCCGACGGTCGCGGAGCTGGCGAAGGAGCTGGACGTCGCCGAGGAGAAGGTCACCGAGCTGCTGCTCGTCGCGCCCGACCCCGTCTCGCTCTCGGAGCCGGTCAGCGAGGACGGCGAAACCGAGCTCGGCGACCTCGTCCAGGACCGCAGCGCCGAGTCGCCCTTCGACGCCGCGGCCCGGGCCCTGCTCCCGGCCGAGATCGACAAGCTGCTCTCGATCCTCGACGAGCGCGAGCGCCACATCCTGAGCCTGCGCTTCGGTCTCGATCGGGGCGAGCCGCGCACGCCCGACGAGGTGGGCGAGCTGGTGCACCTGAGCCGGGAGCGCGTCCGCCAGATCGAGGCCCGAGCCCTGTCGCGCCTGCGGCACCCGTCGGCCGACACCGGCATCCGCTGGCTACTCGCCAGCTGAGCCGGGCCGCTACCCGGGCGTCCGCTCGGTCACGAGCCACGTCGTCCCGTCGACGACCTGCTCGACGGGCTCGACGAACGCCGCGCGACGCGCGATCACGCGCGCGAGCTCGAAGTCTGCGGGGCTGACGAACACCAGCCGACCGCAGGGACGGAGTGCGCGCGCGAGCACGACGAACGCTCCGTCCGATTCGACGAAGCGCGCCAGACCGGAACGACTGATCACGGCGTCGAAGCGCAGCGGCCCGAATCGGTGCGAACGCGCGTCGCCGTGGACGAAGCCCACGTTGGCCAAGCCCGCGCCGGCGGCGCGCCGTCGAGCGCGGTCGATCGCCGAGGCCGACACGTCGATCCCGAGCACCAGGCCGCGCGGCCCGACGCGCTGCGCGGCCTCGAGCGTGGCGGTGCCGTCCGTGCAGTCCACGTCGAGGACACGGTGCCCCGCCCGGAGGCCGGCCACCTCGACCAGCGCGCGTGCCTGCGGTGTGGTCTCGGTGGCGCCAAGGGTCGCGGTCATGCCCCGTCCTTCCCGGGCTGGTCGCTGTCAGTTACATGTGTATTTGACATACCTGTGTTTGTCAACTAGCTTGCGGTGCATGGGCCGAGGACGACGACGAGGACCGCACGGAGGGTTCGGCGCCCGCCACCACGGACGGGGCGTCCGCTGCCGCTGGAGCCCCGAGCCGGGCGCGTGGGAGGTGCACGCCCGGGTCGAGCGTTTCGTCGAGCCGGCGCTGCTGCTCCTCCTCCGGGACGGCGAGACGCACGGCTACGACCTCGCCGACTCGCTCGCCGGTCTCGCGCCCGACGATCCCGTCGACCTCGGCAACCTGTATCGCCTGTTGCGTTCCCTCGAAGCCGAGGGCGTGGTCACGTCGCGCTGGCGCGACGACCTACCCGGCCGTGTGAAGCGCACGTACGAGCTCACCGACGACGGGCGCCGGCTCCTCGACACGTGGGCCGACTCCCTGCGCAAGACCGGTGACACGATCGCCGCGTATCTGCGGCGCTACGAGGAAGGAGCCACCAAATGAGAGCAGAGCACCGCGCAATGCGCGATGAGTTCCGACGCATGCGTCGCATGCATCGGGCGCGACGCAGGTACGACGACTACCGGTGGTGGCGAGGCGAGGACGACGTCACCGCGCTCGAGGAGCTCCAGCGCGACCTCGAAGAGGCGGCGGCCGACGTCGCCGAGCGCATCAAGCGGCTGCGCTCGTCAGAGGACCGCGCGTCGCAGATCTCGCGCAGCCAGATCTAGACGGCGGCGCGGCGCGGCGCCAGGATGCCGTGGCGTCTCATCGACCGGCGGAACCAGATCGTGGATACGAGGATCGCGCTCCCGGTCAGCCCCCACGAGACCAGCGTCTTGGCGACGAGGAACGTCGCCAACGACTGGCTCAGCAAGAGCCACAGCGTGAGCGACGCGTTCGCGAGCTGCGTGAACGCCCACAGCAACGTGATCCGCAAGAAGAACTGACGGACGGGCGTTTGCGCGAGCACGCCGGTCGGGATGGGGCAGAAGTCGCGAGCGAGCCGCTCGGCCAGCGGGCGGCCCAACGGCACCGACAGCAGGAACGCACCGGCGACGAGCGCCGTGCCCAGCGTCGGCTGGAGGAAGTAGACGACCACGCTCCCCGAGGCGATCGCGACGGCCGTCCGGGCGGTGACCGTCACCGCTGCGAGCAACAGGATCCCGGGGACGCGCCGACCCGTGACGAGGCGGCGGCCGACGGCGACGTACGTCCAGCCCATGCCGATGAGCACCGCGCCCCAGACGCCGACGAAGTGCAGCATGAGCAGGAAGAGCACGAGCGGAACGACCGTGCCCTCGATCACATGGGGGATCGCGTGCCGGGCCAGCGTGCGGAGGCGCGGAATCTCGAAGTGCGGAATCTCGAAGCGGGTCGACATGAAGCGAAGTCCGCACTCTAGACGCCGAAGCTGTGATCGCGCCCTCGGGGCATAGGTACGCCGCCGTACACTCCCGCCGTGCGATGGATCGTTCACGGCGAGCGCGCTGTCTATTCGAGTGAGTGGGTCGGCCTCCGCCTGGCGGACGTCGAGATCCCCGGCGGCCGCCGCTTCGAGCACCACGTCGTGCGGGTCCCCCGGGAAGCCGCCGGGTGCGTGGTCCACGATCCCGACCGGGGCGTGCTGCTCCTGTGGCGGCACCGGTTCATCACCGACACCTGGGGCTGGGAGATCCCAGCGGGGGCGGTCGACGACGGGGAGAGCCCGGCCGAGGCCGCCGGGCGCGAGGTGCTCGAGGAGACGGGCTGGCGGCCGGGACCCGTCGAGCACCTCGTCACGTACCAGCCGTCGAACGGCCTGTCCGACCAGCGGTTCAACCTTTTCGTCGCGCGCGGCGCCGAGCACGAGGGTGACCCGGAGGACTCCCACGAGGCGGAGAAGATCGCGTGGCGGACCGCGTCCGAGGTGCGCGACGACATCGCCCACAACCAAGTGGCTGACGGCCTCTCGCTCACCGCGCTGCTGTACGCGTTCGCCTTCGACCGCCTGGGTGCGGCCGGCGGCTGACGGTTAGATCGACTCGAGGTCGGCCTGCGAGTAGACGCGGAACGCGATCAGCGTGCGCGTGCGCAACACCCCGGGCTGCTTGGTGATGCTCCCGGTGACGAGGTCGGCGAGCGACCCGTGGTCGGACACCCGGATGATCACCACGATGTCCTCGTCGCCGGCGACCGAATACGCCGCGTACACGCCGTCGAGGTCGGCGATGTCGCTCGCCAGCGCCGCGATCCGCGGCGGCTCCGCGGTGATGAGCACGATCGCGTGGACCACGGCCGTGACTCTAGGACGACTCCCCGACCCGCAGTTTTGCGGAGCGAGGTCGTCGAGAGCCCGAGTGGGCGAGGGGGGACTTGAACCCCCACATCCTTTCGGACACAGGCACCTGAAGCCTGCGCGTCTGCCAATTCCGCCACTCGCCCGGGCGATGGGAACCCGCAGCGTACCAACCGGTTTCGGGCGTCCCGCCGGGCGAAACAATGACGGGTGGCAAAGCTAAGCCTGCAAAACCCGCCATTACACTGCCGCCCGATGGGACTCCAGGGGTTCGAGCGACGGCTCGAGCGGCTGGTGGAGGGCACGTTCGCCAAGGCCTTCCGCGCCGGCCTCGAGCCCGTCGAGATCGGTCGCAAGATCGCTCGCGCCCTCGATACGGGTCGGATGATCGGCGTCCGGGGGGGCCGGGTCGTGCCCAACGACATCGTCGTCTACCTCTCCCCCGACGACCTCACGAAGTTCTCGCACTACACGGACGTCCTCTCGCGCGAGCTCGCCGACGCCGCCCGCCAGCACGCCCGCGACGAGGGCTACCAGTTCCTGGGTCCGGTCACGGTCGCCCTGCTCGAGGACGACGACCGCCGCGCCGGCCAGCTCGAGGTGGTGGCGGAGGTGGTGGAGGGCCCGGCGGTCCACCTGGGTGCGCTGGTGCTCCCGGACGGGCGACGGATCCAGCTCGGGGACGAGCCGGCCGTCATCGGCCGCCTCCCCGACTGCGCAGTGTCGCTGGCCGACTCCCAGGCCTCCCGCCGCCACGCCGAGATCCGTCCCGCCGGTGACGGTTTCGCGGTCACCGACCTGGGCAGCATGAACGGCACCACGGTGAACGGTGTCGCCGTCCGGGAGCAGCAACTGGAGGATGGCGACGAGATCGGGATCGGCTCCACCACCATCCTGTTCGAAGCGTCGTAGAGGGCCCGACTTCATGTCCGAAGCCGTTCTGACCGTCCTCAAGTTCTGTTTCCTCGCGCTGCTGTACCTCTTTCTCTACCGGGTCGTGCGCGTGACTCTCCGGGAGCTCCGGGCGCCGGTCCTCACGGCCGAGCCGGCTGCCGCGCCCCAGGCGGCGCCGGCGCCGGCGCGCCGGGAGCGCACTCCGTCAGGCCGGGGACTGCGGCTGCGCATCGTCGAGCCCGCGGCCCGCCGGGGCGAGGCGCACACGATCGACCGGGAGGTCACCGTCGGACGCGGCGGTGGATGCGCCCTCGTGCTCGCCGACGACACGTATGTGTCGCAGCTGCACGCGCGGCTGTTCCAGCAGAACGGCGAGGGCTACGTCGAGGATCTCGGCTCCACCAACGGCACCTACGTGAACGGCAAGCAGATCGGCGGCGTCACGCGTCTCCGGCGCGGCGACCAGGTGCAGTTCGGGCAGACCGTGGCCGAGGTCGTCAAGTGAGCGCGGCGAGCGGCGCGACCTCGGCGAGCTCGCGGTGAGCCCCCTGAAGCTCGTCGCCGCCGGCGTCACCGACGTCGGACGGGTCCGTGACGGCAACGAGGACGGCTTCCTCGTCGACGCGCGCACAAGCCTCGTCGCCGTGGCCGACGGCATGGGCGGCCACCGCGCCGGAGAGGTCGCGAGCGCCACCGCCCTCGAGGCGCTGCGGGCCGCCGTCGCCTCGGGCGAGCCCATCCGCGACGCGATCGTGGTCGCCAACGACGCCGTCGTCGAGAAGTCGGTGTCCGACCAGGAGCTCCAGGGAATGGGCACAACCGTCACGGCGGGCACGCTCGCCAGCGGCGGGACGCTCCTCGTCGGCCACGTAGGCGACTCGCGCGCCTACCTCGTCCGGGACGGTGTGCTCAGCCAGGTCACGAAGGACCACAGCCTCGTCGAGGAGATGGTGCGCGAGGGCGAGCTCACCCCCGAGCAGGCCGAGGTCCACCCACAGCGCTCGATCATCACGCGCGCGCTCGGGATCGACCCTCAGGTCGAGGTCGACGTGTACCCGATCGAGCTGCGCGTCGGCGACCGGATCCTGCTGTGCTCGGACGGCCTCACCACGATGGTGCGGCCCGACGAGATCGGCGGCATCCTCGGTCGCGAGGACATCGCCGAGCGGGCGGCGCAGCAGCTCGTCGACGCCGCCAACGCCGCCGGTGGCGAGGACAACGTCACCGCGCTGGTCGTCGACGTCGTCGAGGCCGACGGCGCGCCTGTCGTCGCGCCCGCGCACGCCGACGGCGGCGATACCGCCGAGACGGCTGCCGTGAAGCCTCGGCGCAGGCGGGGCCGGAAGGTCCTGCGGGCGCTGCTGTGGATCCTCCCCGTGCTCGCCGTCCTCGCCCTCGCGTTCGGCGCCGTCGGCTGGTACGCGCGTCGCACGTACTTCGTCGGCGTCGACAAGAACCGAGTGACGGTCTTCCAGGGGCGTCCGGGGGGCGTGCTCGGTTGGGACCCGACGGTCGAGCGCCGCACGACGATCAACCTCAACGAGCTCACGGACACCGAGAAGGCATCGGTCAAGGACAACAAGACCTTCTCGTCGCGCGGCGGCGCTGACGACTACGTCACGCGTCTGCGGAACGCCGTCGAGGAGCGCACGAGCGCCACGACCGTTCCCCTGCCGCCGGAGTCGACCGTCCCGCCGCTCACGGCCGCGCCACCGCCGCCGTGAGCCTCACCGCGGCCCAGCGCCGCAACACCGAGCTCACGCTCGGCCTCCTCGCCGTCATCGTCACGGTCGGCGGGTACATCCTGGTAGCGCTGTCGGAGGGTCCGTCGCTCCCGGCCAACCTCTGGTTCTTCTTGGCTGTCCTGATTGGCCTCTACGTCGTCGCGCATGTCGCGGTCCGCCGGCTGGCGCCCCGCGCCGACGGCACGCTGCTCCCGCTCGCTGCACTGCTGAACGGCATCGGGTTCATCATCATCACGCGCATCGATCGCGACGCACGTGACCAGCTCGCGCCCAGCCAGGCGGTCTGGACGATGGTCGGCGTCCTCGCCTTCATCGGCACGCTCGTTCTCGTCCGCCGCGCGTCCCTGCTCGAGCGGTACCGGTACACGTTCCTGTTCCTCGGGCTCTCCGCGCTCCTGCTGCCGCTGGCGCCCGGGCTTGGTACCGAGATCAACGGCGCTCGGCTCTGGGTTCGGCTGGGCCCGATCAACTTCCAGCCCGGCGAGATCGCCAAAGTGTTCCTCGTCGTCTTCCTGGCCGGGTACCTCGTCGACAAACGGGAGGTCCTCGCCGCCGGCGGACGACGCATCGCTGGCCTGCGCGTCCCGGCGGCGCGTCACCTCGGGCCGCTGCTCCTGGCGTGGGGCGTGTCGCTGGTCGTCATGATCCGCGAGAAGGACCTGGGCTCGTCGCTGCTGTTCTTCGCCGTGTTCGCGGTGATGATCTACATCGCGACCGAGCGCCCGGCGTTCCTCCTGGCCGGGGCCGGGTTGTTCGTGGCCGGCGCGGCGATCGGGTACGCGATCTTTGGCCACGTCCAGGAACGCGTGTCGGTGTGGGCGAACCCGTGGCCGGTCGCGGGCGGCGACGGCTACCAGATCGTCCAGTCACTGTTCTCGTTCGGGTCCGGCGGCTTCGCCGGGACGGGCCTCGGGCTCGGCAGCCCGGACAAGATTCCGAACGCGTCGACCGACTTCATCTTCTCCGCGATCGGCGAGGAGCTCGGGCTGCTCGGCACGGTCGCGATCCTCATCGCGTTCCTGCTGCTCGTGGCGGCAGGGTTCCGTATTGCGGTCCAGGCCGACCGTCCGTTCCCGAAGCTGTTCGCGGCCGGCCTGACGAGCATCATCGGCATCCAGACGTTCGTCATCCTCGGCGGCGTCACCCGACTCATCCCCCTCACCGGCGTGACGCTCCCGTTCGTCTCGTACGGCGGCTCCTCGCTGATCGCCAACTTCGTCGTCATCGCGTTGCTCCTACGCATCTCCGACGAGTCCGCGGAGCGAGCCGCCAAACCGACCGCGCGAGCCGGCGTGCTCGCCCGCCGGTGAATCGCGCGATCCGGCGGGTTGGGATCGGGGTCACGGTCCTGATCCTGCTGCTCGTCGCTCAGCTGACGTACCTCCAGGTCTACGACGCCGACAAGCTCGCCAACGACCCGCGCAACATCCGGTTCCAGCTGCGCGACTTCTCCAAGCCACGCGGCCAGATCCAGACAGCTGACGGCCAGATCGTCGCCCGGTCGGTAGAGACCGGCGACGAGCTCAAGTTCCAGCGGCTCTACCCGCAGGGCGAACTGTTCTCCCAGCTCGCGGGCTACCAGTCGTTCGTGTTCGGGAACGTGGGCATCGAGCGCACCTACAACGACGAGCTCGCGGGTCGCGATCCCTTGCTCCAGATCCGGAATGTCGCCGATGTGCTCGCGGGGAAGGAGGCCGTCGGCAACGTCGTGCTGTCGACCAGCCGGCAACTCCAGAATGCGGCGAAGGATGCCCTCGGCGGCCAGAAGGGATCGGTCGTCGTGATGAACCCGAAGACGGGTGCGGTCCTGGCCATGTACTCCAACCCCAGCTACGACCCGCAGCCGTTCGCGAGCCACAACACCAAGGTCGCCCAGGACTACGAGGCGCTCCTGCGCGCCAACCCCGACAAGCCCGAACTGCCGCGCGCGTACCGCGAGCGCTTCCCCCCGGGATCGACGTTCAAGGTCATCACCGCCTCCGTGGCGCTCGGCACGGGCCAGTTCACACCCGAGACGAACTTCCCGCAGTTGACCGAGCTCAAGCTGCCCCAGACGACGAACACGCTGAAGAACTTCGGCGGTGAGCGGTGCGGCGGCACCTTGGCCAACAGCTTCACCGTCTCGTGCAACACGACGTTCGGGCAGATCGGGCTCGACCTCGGCAACACGTTCGTGCCGGGGATGGAGAAGTTCGGGATCGGGTCGGCGCCGCCGCTCGACATCGCGCCCGGCGCGGCCGACAGCGTGGGCCCCCCGCCCGGGTCGTTCCAGCAGAACCAGCCGCTGTTCGCGTTCGCGGGCATCGGGCAGGGCGACGTCGCCGTCACCCCGCTCCAGATGGCCCTGGCCGCGTCGGCGGTGGCGAACAACGGCGTGATCATGCAGCCACACGTCGCCGACCGGATCACCGACGCCGACGACAACACCGTGAAGACCATCGACGCCAAACCGTGGCGGACCGCCATGTCGCAGCAGACCGCGCAGACCATGACCACGCTCATGACCTCGGTCGTCAACACCCGTGGCGGAACCGGTACGGCCGCCCAAATACCTGGCGTCACCGTGGCGGGCAAGACGGGCACCGCGCAGAACGAGACCGGCGCCCCGCACGCGTGGTTCGTGGGCTTCGCGCCGGCGGAAGACCCTCAGGTCGTCGTGGCCGTCCTCGTCGAGCACGGTGGCAGCGTCGGCAGCGAGGCGACGGGCGGCAAGGTCGCGGCGCCGATCGCGGCGCAGATGATTCGGCAGGTGTTGGGGAAATGACCTCCACGAGCACGCAGGGGCCCACAAGTAGGGTTTGGTGCCGATGACGCAGCTGGCTGACGTCTTCTCGAATCGATACGAGATCCAGCGCGGCATCGCCCGAGGCGGGATGGCCGAGGTGTACCTCGCGCGCGACCGCCTGCTGGACCGCCCCGTCGCCGTGAAAGTCCTCTTCGCCGAGTACGCACGCGACCCGAGCTTCGTCGAGCGCTTCCGGCGTGAGGCCCAGAGCGCCGCCAACCTCAACCACCCGAACATCGTCGCCATCTACGACTGGGGCCAGGAGCGCGGCACCTACTTCATCGTCATGGAGTACGTGCGCGGCCGCTCGATCCGCGACGTTCTGCAGGCCAACGGCGCGTTCGCGGCGCGCCAGACGGCGGAGATCGGCGGCGAGATCGCCGGCGCGCTCGATTTCGCCCATCGCAGCGGCCTCGTCCACCGCGACGTCAAGCCCGGGAACGTCCTCCTGACCGCGGACGGCGAAGTGAAGGTCACCGACTTCGGCATCGCGCACGCCGACGCCGGCGACGCGCTCACCCAGACCGGCGCCGTCATGGGCACGGCGACGTACTTCTCGCCTGAGCAGGCGCAGGGGCTCGCGGTCGACGGGCGCTCCGACGTGTACTCGCTCGGCGTCGTGCTCTACGAGATGGTGACGGGCGCGCCGCCGTTCACAGGCGAGAGCCCGGTGGCCGTCGCGTACAAGCACGTCCGCGAGCACCCCGATCCGCCGTCGGTGAAGTCGCCCGACATCCCGCCGGATCTCGAGCAGATCATCCTCACCGCGATGGCCAAGGACGTGGACTCGCGCTACCAGACGGCGGACGAGCTGCGCACCGACCTGTTGCGGTTCGTGCACGGGCAGTCGCCGCTCGGCGGTCCGGTGACGGGGATCGTCGCCGACGCGACCGACACCGCCGCCGTGGCGCCGACGCAGGCCGCGCCGGTGGCGGCGACGCCGGAAACGGATCTGCTGGCGGCAGAGCGCCGCCGCAAGCGAGTCGGCGCGATCGTCGCCGGGATCCTCGGGGTGGCGGTGATCGTCGGCGTGATCATCGCGCTGCTCGCCAGCAGCGGCGGCGGAGGCGGCGGGGGGCCGAAGGTCGAGGTGCCGAACGTCGTCAACCAGTCGTTCACCGATGCCGCGGCCGCGCTCAAGGCGAAGGGGTTCAAGGTTGACCGCAAGGACCAGGAGACCAAGGACCCGCCCGACCTCGTGCTCTCACAGAAGCCCACCTCGGGCGAGAAGCTCGAGAAGAACGGCACCGTGACGCTGAGCGTCAGCAGCGCGCAGTTCACGATGCCCGACGTCACGGGCAAGCCGCGCGCCGACGCCGTCAATCAGCTGATCGCCGTCGGTCTCCAGGATCCGAATACGACCATCAAGTCGACCGAGATCGACAGCGACCAGCCGGCGGGCACAGTGTTGGGGAGCGATCCGCCCGCGGGCGCCAAGGTCAACAAGGCCGGCGCGACGGTCACCCTGAGCATCGCGAAGGAACCCGACATCCAGGTGCCCGACCTCAAGGGTCAGCCGGCAGCGACCGCCCAGCAGGTCCTCCAGCAGCAAGGGCTGCAGGCGTCGGTGCAGAGCGAACCGAGCGACAACGTGCAGAGCGGGCGCGTGACGCGCACCGATCCGGGCGCCGGGGCCCGGGTGAAGAAGGGCTCGGCGATCACCGTGTTCGTGTCGACGGGCCCGCAGAACGTGTCGGTGCCTGACGTCGTCGGGCAGACGCAGTCGCAGGCGACCCAGACGCTCCAGCAGGCGGGCTTCCAGGTGTCGGTCGCCCAGCAGGGGACCAACAACCCGACCGACAACAACAAGGTCCTCGCCCAGAACCCGCCGCCCGGCACGCAGCTGCCGAAAGGCTCCGGCGTCACGCTCACGGTCGGGAAATTTCCGCCGTAGCCGTGGCTGAGCTCACGGCCTGGTACGCACGGCACGGGCGTCACGCGCTGCCGTGGCGACGGACACGCGACCGCTGGGCGGTGCTCGTGTCCGAGGTCATGCTCCACCAGACCCAAGTGCCGCGGGTCGAGGCGGCGTGGCCGACGTTCATCGGGCGGTTCCCGAGTCCGGAGGCGATGGCCGCCGCCGGCCCGGGCGCGGTGATCGCGGCGTGGGGGACGCTGGGGTACCCGCGCCGGGCGCGGCGGCTGTGGGAGGCCGCAGCAGAGATCGCCGCGCACGGCTGGCCCGACGACCTCGCGCAGCTCCCAGGCGTCGGTCGGTACACGGAGCGTGCCGTCGCGGCCCAGGTCGACGACGCCGATGTGCCCGCGGTGGAAGCGAACGGCCGACGAGTCGCGGAGCGCGTCGCCGGACGGACGCTCTCCGACCGCGACGCGGAGACGGTCATGATCGACGCCGGCGCGCCGCTGCGTGGGCGTGATCGGCTGCTCGCGTTGATGGACGTCGGGGCGGTCGTGTGCCGGCCACGCGACCCGCACTGCGTCGAATGCCCGCTGCACCGACGGTGCGCGAGCCGCGGGGCGCGGGACGGCGAGCGGCGCTCGCGCCAGGCGCGGTTCGAGGGCTCGTTCCGCCAGCGCCGGGGGCTGGTCATGGCCCGGCTCCGCACCGGAGTCCCGGTCCCCCGCCGGTCGCTCGACGCCGAGGCGCTGGCGTCCCTCGTCGCCGACGGGCTCGCCGCCGTCGACGACGCTACGGCCCGCCTGCCGTAGCGATTACACCATTACAATCTGGCGGCGATGCCGGTCCCGTTGCCCGATGCCGACACGGTCCTGCTCACGCCGCCGGACGCCGACGAGGTCGACACGGTTTCCCGCGGCGTCGCGTCGGCGGCCGCGCCCTCGAGCGGGCTGACGGAGCTACAGCGCGTCCTCATCGAGGCGCTGTTCCCGGCGATGACGGGTTACTCGGTGGACGTCAGCTCGTACACCCCGATCTCGGCAGCGGAGTTCGCTCGCGCCTTGGCGCGCCGCGACCTGCAGTTCCGTTCTCGAGGCGTCCAGATCATGCTGCTGTGCGCGCTGGTGCTGCGTCCGCTGCCGGAAGACGTGGCCGACCGCATCTCCGACTTCGCGCGTGAGCTGGGAGTCGACGAGGGCATGGTCGAGGTGGCGCGGCGCTTCGCTGACGGCGCGCTCGGGCTGGCTGCCTTCGACTTCGAGCGCAACGGCTACACAGCCGGCTGGCACCAGGACGACACACACGCCCTGCACACGTCGGTCGAGCTGCAATCGCCGTGGGATGCCGACGTGCGCGATCCCGAGCTCGCCGCTCGGTGGGCGTCGTTGGAGCAACTCCCGGCAGGGTCGATCGGCCGCGGGGTCTGGGAAATGTACCGGGCGCGGGGGTTCGTCTTCCCCGGTCTGCCGGGATCGGCGCCGCCGCTGCTCGCACAACACGACTGGGTGCACGTGCTCGCCGACTACGGCACCACGGTCGAGTCCGAGCTCGAGGTGTTCGCGTTCGTCGCCCGCGCCAACGACGACATGCGCGGCTTCTCGCTCCTGGCGATGGTCGTGTCGTTGTTCGAGACCGGGTACCTCCGGGCCGGCGCCGGCTTGTTCGAGGCGAGCCCAGGCCACCTCTCGGCCGGCCACGGCATGGCCTACCGCCTCGCCGACGCGATGCGCCGGGGCGCGCTGTGCACTGACCGCGTGACGGGCTCGGACAGCATCGACTACCTCCGCGTCGACTGGTTCGACCTCGCGCCGCTCCCTCTCGAGGACCTACGGGAGCGTTTCAACGTCACGCCGAAGTCGGACGAGGCGCTGGCGGCGGGGTCGGTCGGCCCGTGGGCACCGGGAGGGATCAGCCCGTTCCAGGAACGATGCGGACACGAGCTTGCCGACCGCGAGGGACGTGCGTACCAGTCGTACGGGGCGACGAGCAGCGCGGGCTAACGGACGGCGGCAGTCGCGCCGAGGAAGTTGCGCAGGAGGGCGTGGCCGGACTCGGTGAGGATCGACTCGGGGTGGAACTGCACCCCCTCGACCGACAGCTCGCGGTGGCGCAACCCCATCACGAGCCCGTCCTCGCTCTCGGCGGTCACTGCGAGCACGTCGGGAACCGAGTCGCGGTCGACAACCAGCGAGTGGTAGCGAGTCGCCGTGATCGGGTCGGGCAGCCCGGCGAAGACACCGGTGCCGTCGTGCGAGATCGTCGACGTCTTGCCGTGCATCACCCGGGGGGCGCGCACGACGGCGCCGCCGTACAGCTGTCCGATGCACTGGTGGCCCAGGCACACGCCGAGCACCGGAACGCGACGCTCGCCGAACACGCGGATCGCGTCGTTCGACACGCCGGCGTCCTCGGGCCGACCCGGGCCGGGCGAGACGAGTACTGCGTCCGGGGCGAGCGCCTCGAGCTCCGCGAGCGCGACCTGATCGTGGCGGTGCACGACGGGCTCTGCGCCGAGCTCTCCCAGGTACTGGACGAGGTTGTAGACGAACGAGTCGTAGTTGTCGATCACCAGCACGCGCGGCCCGGACACGGCGTCACGGTAACGCAGGGGCTTCGCCGAGCACTCAGCTTTCTCGTTGGTACGCTCCGCGTTCGTGCCGCAGTCGAAGAGCAAGCGCTCGCGCTACACGCCGCCACCGGCGAAGAAGGCGCCGCCGAGCAAGCTCTGGGTGCCGGCGACGATGTTCACGATGCTGGTCACGGGGGTGGTCGTGATCGTCGCCAACTACCTCCAGCTGCTGCCTGGCGGCTCGGCCGAGAACCGGTATCTGTTCGTCGGGCTGGGGTTATTCACAGGCGGGGCAATCCTGTCGACGCAACTCCGCTAGCGGACAGGGTTTCCGCGAATGCCCTTTGTGTAACTTCCCACAGAGTTATCCACAGGCTGGGGATAACGCGGGGGAAATTTGTCCCAGTCAGGACCTTCGGCAGGGCCTTTGGGCCAGAGCCGTCACACCCGAACCATGTCCTCCCGGCAGTGCCGGGGTGGCTCGGGATCGTCACCGGCGGCGGTGGTCATCACCACCGTCGTCCCGCAGATCGTGCACCGGAACTCCTCACCACCGTCGTCCCGCAGATCGTGCACCGGAACTCCACGTCCACCTCCCGCAGCGCCTCCTGATCCGGCTCCTCCGGCGGCGGAACCTTGAACTTCCGCAACATCGCGGCACCGATCACGTAGATCGTCAGAGCCCCGATCAGCCCGACCACCACACGAAGAACAGTCCCAACCACAGACCCATTCTCCTCCCCAAATGCCAACGCCATGATCATCGAGCGCGCCTCTCACCAAGGCTGGGCAACGCCCTGATCATCGAGCGCGGCTGGACGAGCTGATGGGCCCCGCCGAACGGCGGTGGCCGGGGGCCGCCGCCGACGACCTTGGCGCAACCGCAGGAGGAGGCGGTGAGCCCCCGGTCACCGCCGGAACGCGCCTGCGCTGAGCCTGCTACCCGAGGCGCTCGATGATCATGGCGTTGGCCATGCCGCCGCCTTCGCACATCACCTGGAGCCCCCAACGACCGTCGGTGCGCTCGAGCTCGTGCACGAGGGTGGCGGCGAGGCGGGCGCCGGAGCAGCCGAGCGGGTGGCCGATGGCGATGGCGCCGCCGTTCACGTTGACCTTGGCCATGTCGGGGTGGTGCTCCTTCTCCCACGACAGGACGACAGGCGCGAACGCCTCGTTGATCTCGACCAGGTCCATCTGGTCGACGGTCATCTTCGCCCGCTCGAGCACCTTGGCCGTTGCCGGGATCGGCCCCGTCAGCATGAACACTGGGTCGACGCCGGCCAGCGCGAACGTGTGGAAACGCGCCTTCGGGGTCAGGCCCAGCCGGTTCGCCGCCTCCTCGCTCGTGACGAGCACGGCTGCGGCGCCGTCGCTGATCTGCGACGAGTTGCCCGCCGTGACCACGCCGTCGGGCTTGAAGGCGGGCTTGAGGTTGGCGAGCTTCTCGAGGGAGGAGTCGGGCCGGAAGCCTTCGTCGCGCGCGAAGAGGCGCTTGCCGTCGTCGTCGGTGACCTCGACGGGGACGATCTCGCGCTCGAAGCGGCCCTCCTCCGTCGCGCGGGCGGCCCGCAGGTGCGACTCGAGCGAGAAGCGGTCGTTGTCCTCACGGGAGATGTTCCACTTCTCGGCGATGAGCTCGGCCGAGATCCCCTGTGGGACGAGGCCGCCCCGCTCCTGGTAGCGGGCGAACACCTTCGGGCCGAACGGCTGGCTCCCGGGCGTGAACGAAGCGCCCATCGGCACCCGGGTCATGCTCTCGACGCCGGCCGCGATCACGATGTCGTACGCGCCGGCGATGACGCCCTGCGCCGCGAAGTGCGCGGCCTGCTGGGACGAGCCGCATTGGCGGTCCACGGTCGTGCCGACCACGGACTCGGGGAAGCCGGCGGCGAGGGCGGCGTTGCGGCCGACATTGACGGCCTGGTCGCCGACCTGCATGACGCAGCCCATGATCACGTCCTCGACGAGCTCGGGGTCGAGGTCGTTGCGCTGCACGAGCGCGTCCAGGGTGAGGGCGGCGAGGTCGACCGGGTGGACGTCCTTGAGGGCGCCGTTCCGCCGCCCGAGCGGGGTGCGGACGGCATCGACGATCACGGCCGTGGGCATGAGGAACCCTCCTGTCGACAGCACTAGACCAACCGGTCAACTGTAACCGCGCGGGGTACATTCCGGCCCGTGCCGCGCAACATGGACCGCTCGCTGGGGGACGGCGGGATGGCCCTGCTCGAGCAGCTCGGGGTTTCTTTCGACGCCTACGGGGACGGCTGGGCGACCGCGAATTGGACGCCGACCACGCTGGCGTGCAACCCGGCGGGCGCGGTGCACGGGGGTGTGTACGGCGTGATCCACGACGCGGCGATGAACTTCGCCACGAACGCCGCCCTCGAATCCGGCGACCGCGCCGCCACGCTCGAGCTGAAGTACTCGACGATGCGCTCGGCGCAGGCCGGCGACACGCTCACCGTGCGAGGCGAGGTCGTGCGCCTCGCCCGGCAGGTCGCCTACCTCGAGACCGCCATCCACGACGCCACCGGCGGTCCGGTGTCGAAGGGCACGGGGACGTTCTTCGTTCGCCGCAAGGAGGACAGCCCGGCCAAGAAGGCGGGCTCGTGACGCGCGCCGCCGTGGTCGGCTGCGGGATCATGGGATCCGGCATCACGTTCGTGGCCCGTGCTGTCGGGTTCCCGGTCACCGCTGTCGAGCCGAACGACGAGCTCGTGGCCGCTGCGCGCGAGCGCGTCGACCGCCACGAAGCGCAAGCGCGCAAGCGCGGGGCCGAGCTGGAAGACCTGGCGCCGCTCGCGTTGACGACCGACCTCGCGGCCGCGGTCGTAGGCGCGGACGTGGTGGTCGAAGCGGTGCCCGAGGACCTCGACCTCAAGCGCGGCGTCTTCGCCGAGCTCGGCGCCGCCGCCGGCGCTCACACGGTGATCGCGTCGAACACCAGCGGCCTCTCGATCGAGGATCTGGCATCGGCCTCGGGGCGGTCGAGCCAGGTGGTGGGGCTGCATTTCTTCAACCCTGTCCCGGCCATGCGACTGGTGGAGGTCGTGCGCGCGCCCGGCACGACCGACGCCACCGTGGCGCGCGGCGTCGAATTCGCCCGCGCCGTCGGCAAGGAGACGGTCGAAGTCCGTGACAAGCCCGGGTTCGTCACCACGCGCCTCGGCACGGTGTTGATGTGCGAGGCGATTCGCGCCTTCGAGCAAGGGGTCGCCAGCGCCGAGCACGTCGATACCGCGATGAAGCTCGGGTACAACCATCCGATGGGTCCGCTCGAGCTGGCCGACCGGGTCGGGCTCGACACGGTGCTGTTCGTCCTCGACGACCTGCACCAGGCGTACGGGGACGCGTTCGCCCCGCCGGAGCTGCTGCGCCAGATGGTCGCCGACGGGAAGCTGGGCCGGAAGAGCGGCGCCGGCTTCTACGACTACTAGTCCCAGGCCAGCGCGTCGTCGGACACCGCGGGCGCGGTCGCGGCATGGGCGGCGGTGCGCGAGGTTGCGGTCGGCGTGGCCGCCGCCGGCATCGTGAACGCGAAGGTCGAACCAACACCCGGTTCGCTGTCGACCCAGATCTGGCCGCCGTGCTGCGCGGTGAACCGCTGGGCGATCGTCAAGCCGATGCCGGTCCCGCGGGCGTGGTCACCGTTCCCGGACTGGTAGTAGCGGTCGAAGATCCGCTCCTGCTCGTCGCGCTCGATGCCGACGCCCTCATCGGCCACCGACACCACGACGACGTCGCCATCGTGACGGGCGCGCACGCGGATGCGACTGCCTGTTGGTGAGAACTTCACCGCGTTCGTCAGAAGGTTGACGAGCACGTGGTTGAACGCGTCCGCGTCGGCGTCGACGGCCAGCCCGTCGGGGACGTCGACCTCCACGTGATGGTCCGCCACGACGGGTGCGATGCCCGTGAGCGCCACGTCGACCGCGCGGTTCACGTGCAGCTCGGCGGGAGTGATCTCGATCGGGCCGGTCTCCGTACGGCCGAACTCCATGAGCTGGCGCACGAGCCGGCCCAGTTCGTCGGCGTTCGAGGACGCCCGGGTCAGCAGGTCGCGCCGCCGCTCGTCGGGCAGCCGGTCCCAGTGCAACAGCACCGTGTCGACGAAACCCTTGACCGCCGTGAGCGGCGTACGCAGCTCGTGCGAGACGAGCGCGAGAAATTCGCTCTTCTGCTCGTCAGCTGCGGCGAGCTTCGTGGCCACGGCGTGCTCGTGCTCCGACGCGCGCGCCCACTCCTCGAGCAGGTCACGCTGGCGGCGCCGGTAACGCGGCAAGTACGGGGCCGCGCCCACGACGACCCCGAGGCCAAGCGCGAGGGTGAGCGCCCCCACCAGTGTTCCCGGCTCGGTGATCGTGCCGACCACCGCCGAACCCAGGGTCACGTCGCTGTTGCCACCACTGCCGCCGGGACGGCTGGGGCCGCTCGACCGGCTGTCGTCACCGGGAGCGGATGCAGGGCCGGCCGCGGGCGTGGCTCCGGTGTCGGGGGCGGGGGCGGGGGCAGGGGCAGGCGAGGCGTCCGCCGTGGCGGGCGCGTCCGGCGCGGACGCCGGCGCGGAGGGAGCACCAGGCGCCGAGCCCGGAGCGCCGCCGGACCCCGAGACACCTGGGACGCTGGGCACGCCCGGGACACCGGACGACGCAGCTCCAACGTCCTGACCCGGAACGTGCACCTCGATGCCGAGTTGGGGCACCGACAGGTCGATCGGGGGTGTCGTGACCGACACCGGAGGCGGCGGCAGGACCTGCGCATGCGCGCCCGACGCCCCGAACACACCCGTGACTCCGATCGCGCCCACGGCCGCGGCTGCAAACGCCCCGCACGCAGCACCGAGCCGCGTCACCGCGCGACCTCCTGGCGCACCGCGTGCTCCTCGCCGTCGGTCGGCGGCACGGCGGGCATCACGAACGCGAACGTCGACCCGTGTCCCAGATCGCTCTCGACGCGGATCCGCCCGCCCTGTATCTCGACAAACCGCTTGGCGAGGGTCAGGCCGATTCCCGTACCGCGACGCGACAGCGCGTTCGACGGCGACTGGTAGAAGCGGTCGAAGATCCGCTCCTGCTCGCCGGGCGCGATCCCGATGCCCTCGTCGGTGACCGAGAGCGCGACCTCGTGGTCTCCCACCGGCTCCGCGAGCACGACGATCCAGCTCCCGGCGCGCGAGAACTTTGCCGCGTTCGTGAGGAGGTTCGTCAGGACCTGGTCGAACGCGCCGACGTCCGTGAACATCACCGTGTCGTCATCGACGTGGACCTCGACGTGGTGGTCGGCGAGGACGGGAGCGATGTCGTCGAGCACACGGGGGATCGCCTCGGCCAGGCGGATCAGCCGCGGTGACATGCGGGCGCTCGACGCGTCCAAGCGGGAGAAGTCGAGGAGCTGGCCGACGAGTCGGTTGAGCTCGTCGGCGTTGGACGATGCCCGGTCGAGCAGCTCGCGCTGTCGCGGCTCCGGGAGCTGCTCCCAGTGGACCAGCACGGTGTCGACGAACCCCTTGACCGCGGTGAGCGGTGTGCGCAGCTCGTGCGAGACGAGCGCCAGGAACTCGCTCTTCTGCTGGTCGGCCACCGCGAGCTGAGCCGCCGCTTCGCGCTCCTGGTCGTAGGCGCGGGCACGGACCGCGACCGTCGCCGCCCGCTCCGCGTACGCCTCGAGGAACGCGAGGTCGTCGTCTGGGACCGGGCCCGTCCGCGTGAACGCGGTCACGACGGCGCCGATCACATCCCGCCCCAGCCGCAGCGGCACCAGCACGAGCGAGCGGCAGCCGAGGTCCCGCATCACGCCGGCCCACGGGCTCGTCCACTGGCCAAAGCGAGGATCGTCGTCGATGTCGGGAACGACCAGCGGTCGGCGGTTGAGCAACCCGGCGCCGAGCGGGCTGTCGGGGCCGAGCTCGAGCTCGGCTCGGGTGAAGCGCTCGGCGTCGGCCGACGTGAGGTGGGACGGCACGGTGGCCCAGTGCGCGACGGTGACGCGGTCGCGGTCGCGCAGGACGATGCCGACGACGGTGGCCCCGACCGATTGCCCCACCGACATCGCGATCGAGGCGAGTGTGGTCTCGAGGTCGGGCTGGACTTCGGCCGCGTCGAGCGCGTCGTGGAGTCGTGCAAGTGCGGCCGCCGTGCGACGGTGCTCGGCCGTCAGCCGGCCGGTCGCGAGGGCGACGAACGGCACCAGGACGGCGAACGTCGCGACCGTCGCCGCTTCCAGCCGGTCCGCTTCCGGCGCGAGCGCGTTGGCGGCCAACGCGAACGGCACGACCGCCGCCGACAGGTACAGGCCGAGCCGGAGCCCGCCGACGTACGTCGAGAAGGTCACGACGAGGATGAAGAGCACCAACCCGGCCGCGAGCGCTCGCGGCGCCGTGACGACGACCACCTCGATGACGACCAGCCCGAGGAAGGGCGTGAGAACCCGCGCCGGAAAGCCACGCCGCCGAGCCGCGATCGCGTCGAACAGCGTTGCGCCGAGCACGTAGGTCAACCCGGCGGCGCTCAGCGTGAGCGCCTCGGTGCGGGTGAGGCCGGGGGCGAAGGCGACCGCGACCGCGATGGCGAGGCCGAGCCAGAGCCGCAAGCGCCGGGCGGTCCCTGTCGCCGTGGTGGTCATGCAGCTCCCAGTCCGAAGGTGGCTCGCGATCTCCTGCTCGCGCGGCGTGCACTCTCCACCCCGAAGGGGTGAGGACACCCAATTCTGTGACCAGGCCGGCGCCGGGAACATGGCTCGATCTGGCCGTTTTCGTCCGCCGGAGAAGGCTAGTCCTTTCGGACTATGCACTCGACGGCGCCGGTTCTGGATTGCCACCCTCGAGGTGAGCCGCTGAAGTGGGGCATGGCCGACGCCCCGCGCCCGCCCGGGCCCCGCAGCAAGCGCATCCGCGGCGGATGGGCACTCGAGGCGGCGGCGCTCGTCCTCACGCTGTACCCGGTCTACGGCTGGGCCCGGGACCTCGTCGACGCGCCTCGGTCGCGAGCCCTGCGGAACGCCAAGCAGATCATCGACTGGCAACAGCGCCTCGGCATCAACCTGGAGCGGACGATCCAGGAGTGGTTCCTCCCCTACCGCTGGTTCATCGGCTTCTCGAACCTCTTCTACGGGAGCATCCACTTCGCCGCGCCGGTCGTCACCCTGGTCGCGCTGTACCACTTCGATCCCGCGCGCTATGTGCGTTGGCGCAATACGTTTCTGTGGATCCTGGTTCTCGCGCTGATCGGCTACTGGCTCTATCCACTGATGCCGCCGCGTCTGCTGCCGTCCAGCTTCGGGTTCGTCGACACGCGGCTGACCTACTTCACGATCGGCAAGCCGGTGCCACACGCACGCGAGACCGGGATCCTGTACGCGGCCATGCCGAGCATCCACATCGCGTGGGCGACGTGGGCGGTGTTCGCGCTATGGCCGCTCGTTCGGCGGCAGTGGGCGCGTGTGCTGCTCGCGTCGTACCCGGCGCTGATCATCTTCGCCACCGTCGTGACCGCCAACCACTTCTTCCTCGACGCCGTCGGCGCATGGGGCGCGCTCGCGCTCGCCTACGCCCTCGCGACCTGGCGGCACTGGTGGCCGGGACGGCGGGTGCAGCGCGCGGTACGGAGCGGTAGCGACCAGAGACGCGACCCGGCATGATGAGCCCGTGAAGCACGTCAGCGCGGCAGGGCTCGACGATCTCGATGACGTGCTACGCGACGTCCCTGACCCAGCCGTGTTGACCGGACACGGCCACCGCGCCTCGGACGGTCTCGGCGCCTCGTGGTTGCGGTTGGTTATCCGGTGAATCGGGGGGTTGCTGCTACGGCGGCTGGTGCAGCGGCGGTCGCGGATCGACGTGGTTGAGTGCTGGGTGGCCGGTTGATCATGTGGGTGAAGAGGAAGTTCGCGGTGCGTTGGACGATGTCGCGCTGGAATTGGGTAACGATTCCGTGTCCGGCGCCTTGGTAGGTGACCAGCTCGCAGTAGATGCCCGCGGCGCGGGCTTTCTCGCATGCTCCTGCTCCCGCCGAGTAGGGCGCGGTGGTGTCGGCGGTGCCGTGGAACACGATCGATGGCGGCTCGCCGGGTTCTGGTTCACCGAAGGTCAGGCCCGCGATCGACGCCGCGGCGTCGATGACCGAGCCGCGCGGTCTGCCGTTACTGCCGGGGAGATACGCGAGGTTCAAGGCGGTCACCGCTCCGGCCGAGTAGCCACCGGCGGCGATGTTGTCAACATCGATCCGGTATTCGTCGGCGTGTGACTCGAGCCAGGCGACGGCTGTGGTGGCGTCGTCATAGGCGTCGTAGGCCGCAGCGACGAGGCCGGGGCCGTCGCTTGTGGACATCCCGTGCCGCAATCGATACTGGAGTGAGATCGCGACGTACCCACGACGCGCGAACTCCTCGGCGTAACTCGCCATGTCGCTCTTGTCGCCGAAGATGAAGTATCCGCCGTGCATCCAGATGATGACCGGCCGGCGTGCTGCGGTGTCCCCGCTCGGCTGGTAGATATCGAGGTGAAGCTCGATGGGCTTCCCCTGGTAGTCGAACGTCTCTCGATACGGGACGTCGCTGGTGACCTCGACGTGCTCGAAGACCGGATCGACATAGCGGACTGCGCCGGGAGCGACTGCCGGGCCGAAGCTGATCGGCGCGCGGGCCTCTTCCACGCCGAGATCGGCGAGATTCGACGCCGAAATGACACAGGCGCCGGGCTCGGCGGCACAGTCAACAGTTCTGTGGGAGTTGTGAATCACCCTGTGCACCGCGAATGAGGCGCTCCAGGATCCCTGCCCAGTGGCAGTTACGAACGCGCTGTTCGACAGGTCACAGTCGGAGCTGTCGACACCAGCCGCGTCGCACTCCGACATACCTACGGATGCACCCGGAGTGAAGCCGCTGCCCGTCACCGTCACTGGCTGGCTGTCGACGAGGTCGGTCGAAGGCATGACAGTGATCGAGGGCGCGACGGTCGTGACGGGAACCGATGGCCCTGGGGGCAGCGGTGGCGGCGAGGGCTCCGACGCCGGCGCGCTCGTCGTTGGCGGCGAAGACTCCGTCGAGGGTGGCGGCTCCTCGCTCTGTGCCGCCGCCGGCGCTGTCGACGCCAACACGGCCAGCACCACCGAGATGCCGAACATTCGCCGCACCCTCATGGCGTCCCCCGACCGCGCTCGGCGTCAGTCCACTACCTAGACGCACGAGCGGCAACCGCGACTGCCCGGCCTCATCACGCGCCGCGCGACGCGCACCTTCATGAAGGGCGGACCGAGGGCGGGAGTTTGATTTTCGCTTTCGCAGCGATCGGAGCGGTATGTAACCCTGTGACACCGGTTTAGAGGTGCGCCGCTAGCGAATCGAACCCCGGACCATCGGTTTAAAAGTTGCCCTCGATGCGTCTGCGAGGTCCGTGCAGTGTGCTGATCTGCGCTTCTGTCCGGCGCGCGGTCTAGGCGGGACGCTCAATCTGCTCTGATCCGTGCAGTTGGTTGGATGACATGTTGGATAGGTCTTTGCGGGCTGAAGACCATGTTCGGGCATTCAGGTCGGATCGCGAGCCCCTGACCGGGGTCAGTAAGGGTCCTCTACATCGACCTTGATGACCGTCTCGACGGCCCGGTCCTGGCCGGGGAGCAACGCGACATCGTCCTTGAGATGTTGGATCACATACGAAACCCGCGCCCGCGCGCCCTCGCGGTAGCCGTCCTCGTCTCCGCGGCGTTCCCAGGTCGATGTCTTCCCGTCGTCACTTTGGAAATCGAACTGCGGGAAATCGCCGTGTCCAGCCATGTAGCTCCGGGCAATTGTGCCATCGAGTGTGTGCACGGCCAGATTTCCGTCATCGATGGCACGCCACCAATTCGCCGAGGCGAACAAGTCTGGCTCTGGTTTGAATCCGAAGCCTGGCCGGTTGAGCGACGCGTCTTGAAATTGTTCAACCAACAGTTGGTCATGTCTTAGGTCGTAGACGGTTCGCCAGGTCATTCTTCACCGTGCGTTGTTCGGCGGCTTATCTTCGCAAATGTATGAAATTCGTGATCTTGCCCGCGGTGGGAAACCGCGTGAAGTTCTGCTCACCACTGCATGCGACCTCGATTCGGTGACATTGTTCCGGTCCGGTGCGCGACGCGTGGAACACCATCGTCTTCGGTCTGGCCATGACCGGACTCGGCATCTTGTTTCTCGTTCTGAGGCGGCTCTGGCTGGGGCCCGGTATTCGGCCGATCCTCGGAGACTGGAGTCGCCGCGCCATGGACTACACGTATGGCGCTGTTGTAGTCAGAGGCTTGGTCGTGGTCGCCGTCGGCCTCGTGCAACTGATGGCAGCAGCCCTGTGACGATGGACGAGCTGCTAAGTGGTTCCGAGGCAGGGCCTCGTGTCCTCGTTCAGCGCGCTGCCCGCAACCCGTAGACGCCGCATCGGCGATTGCTGCTCCCGATGCCCAGTGTCAGAAGCACAGCCAGGAGGAAGAGCGGCGCTAAGTGTGTTGTCGCGCGGACGCGTTCGGACGCAACGGCAGACTCCTGGTCAGAGGCGGGCGGGGTCGGCGAGGCTTGCCAGCAGTGCAGCCGAAGGCGACCGGAGCGGAGCACCTACGCCGTTGCCCTTCCTTTAGTCTGACGTCGTGCCCGACGATGGCCCGCTCGATATGCGGAGCGCGGTGCATCGCCGTCGCCTCACTCTGTTAGCGGTAGGGCTGATCTTCTTTTTTCTCGCGTGGGTCATGAGCTGGAACATCCTGTACGGGGTTCTCTTCGGGATCGGAGCGCCGGTGGCCGTCGCCCTTCGAATGGTCCTGACGCGGTAGCTGCGTTCACCCGGTCAGGCCCGATGCACCTGACGAGCGACTCTGTACAAGCTCGAGAGTCCTGCTGCGATGCACTCGCGGTTTCGGTCCCGTGCGAGACGGCTTCAAAGTCCAGGGTTTACCCGCCGGAGACTCGGCCGCGATGCGTCGCCAGAAAAGGGTGCGTAACCGTGCTCGCTCGTACGGCGTGAAGGTTCGATGCACTCCTGCACGGGGCTGGTCGACTAACCACACCGGATTGATCCCCATGAAGAGGTAAACCGCAGCGCCAAGAGTGACCACAGCGGTGAAAAGAAAGAGCGCGACCACCACAACCATGTAGAGGATCTTCCAGAGCGGCCACTTTCGGTCAGCGCTCTGCGCCATGGCGGGCAATCATTGCACCAGGGTCGGGTCGTTGTGCGTCCCGGTACCGGTAGACCGTTCTGCGGCTGCCCAGTCGCTTGTTGATACATCTCGACCCGCAATCGGGATCGCGTTTGAAATCGTCGATCGTGACCCATGCGAGGTCTCGCGCTCCTGCCATGATCAGTCGTCGGCCAGGATGACGCGACCCTCCCCGGGATGGTCCGGTAGGTCAGTCGTCTCGATGATCTCGGCTAACTCCTCGAACAGCATCGAGACGACGTTGTCCATCGGCCAGGCGTCGAAGTCCACGAAGTCACGACCCCATGGGCGATACCGGAACGCGTACTGCTCTTGCTCCCTTCCTACGAAATGCAGCAGGACAACAAACTGGGTCGTTGGGTACTGACCGCGCCGCTCCACGTCGTATGCCACAAGCTGCCCTCGCTCTGTATCCCAGCGCGACCCCACAAAAACCCTTCGTAGTTCGGCTTCAAGTTCCCCATCCACCGCACCAGAGTGGCGCACTGGCGTCGAGTCCTAAACCGAAATGTGAGCCGCGTTTGCATTCTTCCGGTAGCACGATGCGGGACAGACGAGGCAGACACGCCCCGGCCGCATCAGCACCGACCGTCCGGACCGTCGGGCCTTGAACTCAAGGCTTGGTAGGGACGCCGACGGCGAGGAGCATGATGGCGTGATGGACCGCAATGTCATCGACGCGTGGTTGCTCGAGGCGGTCCGCTGGGGCCGACGATGGGCGAAGGACACCGACCCAACACCCAGTACCTCGCTCGCCGATGTCATCGGCGCCGGTGACGCCATCGGCAACGCAGTCTTCGAGCGCACCGAGGTCGAGCTCGCAGCCGGGCGTCTACGAGCAGCCGGTCTCCTCGAAACGCACGGCGATCAGTTCGCCCTCACCCCGATGGGCCAACGACTCATGGGTCGGTCGCCTGTCCGCCACGGCTGGCGCCGCGTCGAATGGCTCGCTGACGAGCTTCGCAGCCGCGAGTCCCCCGACAACGCTCGGGCTGTGAACCTCTCCGAGGAGGCATGGCAGGACGCGCTCGCAGACTACGAGCGTCGATTCCGCGACGCGCTCTCGTAGCGAGTCGTGTTGTTGCCGGTCCCCCTCTCTGTTGACGGGTTGGCATTCGTCTGACTGTTCTGGTTTCGGCGCCCTGGGCGACCCCGCTGATCGTGTCGGCAAGCCGCACCCACGGCAATCGCTGGCTTCCCTGACTCGGAAAGTGCGGCACCCAAGACATCCAGAGCCGCGAGCCTGCGCCGCTACCTTCCCGTCGACCTTCCCGCGCCAATCCGGTTTCGGGTTCTACGGACGCCGGAGTGGCCGCGCACGCTGACGTTGCGAACGCGTTCAGACGCGCTTTGAACGCCGCGTGTAGCACTGCGATTGAGCCTGACCTGCCAGAGGGCCTCGTTGTAGTAGTCAGCGTCCGCAACCCTCACCTTGGCAACCCGTAGCGTGCACACGCACGAACAGGTCACTTACCGCCTGACGTGCGAAACACTGCGCAGTAATTCTCATTGGCACCCTCGTTTCACAGCCTCCCGCGGCCCAACCGCGGCCCAAGGACGTCCTGATGCTTGAAACGCGGCCCGGAACGCGTCGTGCCGGCCATGATTGAGAAATGCTGGCACCCGCGTGGGCAGGACAGAGCGGCTTCGACGTTCGGTTCGAATGGGGAACCACCGGAGTCGAAGCCGTCGGCGATGGAACAGTCGTCATAGTTGACGTTCTGCGGTTCACCACGGCCGTCGAGGCCGGGACGAGTCGTGGCGCGCTCGTGTACCCGTTTCGGAGGCACGACGACGACTCAGCGCGGGACTTCGCTCGGACAGTAGGGGCGGAGCTTGCCGAAAGCAGAACCGCAGACGGACCGTCGCTGTCGCCGATCAATCTCTTGCGTCTAATGCGGGGGGACGCTGTCGTGCTCCCTTCACCCAATGGCTCCACGTGCGCAGCATTGGCCCATGAGGCGGGCTCGACCGTCGTTGCCGCCTGTCTTCGCAACGCGGAGGCGGTTGCTGGGTGGGCGCAGCAACAGAGCGCGCCCATCATCGTGATCGCGTGCGGCGAACGATGGCCCGACGGTTCGCTGCGACCAGCACTCGAGGACTTCCTCGGCGCCGGTGCAGTCCTTTCACGACTTGGCGGTGCGCAATCGCCGGAGGCACGCTCGGCCGCAGCTGCATGGCTCGATGCACAGGATCGCATCGAAACTGTCCTGCTTGACTGTTCGTCAGGCCGGGAGCTGTCGGACAAGGGCTGGCGACAAGATGTCTTGTACGCCGCCAAGGTCGACATCAGCACGGAAGTCCCGATTCTTGACAACCA
>WNGA01005371.1_pt1 | contig 26709 bp, 20 predicted proteins | sample 5400061 | NCBI WGS metagenome assembly WNGA01 (sample SAMN13153366, study PRJNA577476) | soil metagenome | isolation source: 100 cm soil or saprolite under grassland replicate 2 | place: USA:California | collected 2016-06-15 | reverse complement strand
GAGTTGATGAGAGCCGGCGTGTAGTCGCGCCCGCCCGCCTTGGCCTGCTGGAGCAGCAAGGCCAGCATCGCATCGGAGCCGACGAACGACACGTTCGAGATCGGGATCTTCCAGTCGAGATCGCGCGCCGATCGTACGAAGGCGCCGCACCCCTGGTAGGCGCCCGTGCACAGCACCACGTCCACGGCGGCGTTGCGTAGCGCCTTGACGGCCGGGCCCATGTCGTCCTGGAACTTGGCGCCGCGCGCATAGGTCGCCTCGGCGGCGATCCTCGCGCCGCGCTGGGCCAGCGCGCGCGCCACGCCGTCCGTCCCGCTGCGACCGTAGGCGTCGATCTGGTAGTACACGCCGAATCGCCGGGCGCCGAGCCGCCAGAACTGCTCGACCAGCGCCGCCATCTCCTGGCGGTAGGAGGCCCGGATGTTGAAGACGTGCTCGGCGTACGGGTCTTCACGCTGAGGCTGCGCGCCCGTGAAGTTGCCGACGAGAATGACCTGCTGGTCCGCGTACTGCTTGATCACGGGCAAGGCGCGGGTGAGCGTCGGCGTTCCGACGTAGTTCGAGAGGAAGAAGACGGCGTCCTTCTCGATGAGCCGGACCGTGTTGCCGATGCACGGGGTCGGCTCGTAGCCATCGTCGAGCGCCGCCACCGTGATCATCCGACCGTGCACGCCGCCCCGCGCGTTGACGTCGGCATAGTAGGCCTGGGCGCCCCGGTAGAGCTCGGTGCCGAGGCCCGCCGCCGTCCCTCTGAAGGCGGCGCTCATGCCGATCTTGATCTCACCCGGGCTGACGCCCGGTGCGCCCACCGTGGGCTCGGGGGCGACGGCCCTGGCCGTCGCCGACCCCGCCTTGAGGCCCGGAGAGGTCTGCGCCCACGCACGGGAACGGCCCAACAGCACGCTCGGCGCCGCCGCGCCCGGCAGGAGTGAAAGAAATCGGCGTCGGTTCACCTTCGCCTCCTCAGGTAGTGACCCGGTCTTCGACGGGCGCCCATGCCCGCCGCACGGTCGCCAGAATCGTCGGCCCATCCAGGAGCGTCACCATCCCGTCGGCGGACGCCAGCGCCCCGCACGCGACCGGCACGAAGCGGCTCGAGTCGGGGGCGGGAAGCGCGGTCTCGAATCGCTCGATGCCGAGCACACGGTCGACCGCGAGGGCGGCGCGAAGGTCACCGTCCTCGAGCACGACCGCCGAGGCGCCGGCGCCGACCGACTCCGCCCGCAGGCCGAGCAGGGGCCGGAGGTCGACGACGGGGACGACGGTGCCGCGCACGTTCGTCACGCCGACCAGCGTGGGCGGTGCCCCCGGCACCCTGGTCAGGGCGCCGAGCGTCACGACGGCCCGGGCTTGCCGAATGTGGACCGCGCATGACTCCTCACCGAGCGTGAACACGCAGGCGCTCTGCGACGGGAGCGCGGCCGGCGGAGCCGGCCGCGCCGCCGCGACGTCCGCGGGCGGGCTCGCCTCAGTGGACAAAGCGACCGACCATCGTGAGGAGCTGGCTCGAGGTGAAGGGCTTGGCGAGATAGTCATCGGCGCCCTGGCGCTTGCCCCAGGCGCGGTCGCTCTCCTGGTTCTTCGAGCTGACGAGCACGATCGGCGTCGCCCGCGTCCGCTCGTCCTTGCGCAGCGCGCGGAGCAGCTCGTACCCGTTTCGCCTCGGCATCACGATGTCGAGCAGCAGCATGTCGGGACGCTCCGCCGACATCTTCTCCTCGAGCTCCTCGCCGTCGATGAGCGACACCACCTGATGGCCGGCGGACTTGAGGATCGACTCCATGAGCATCAGATCCGAGTACGCGTCGTCGACAACCATCACCTTGGCCATCGGCCAGAAGCCTCCTGTCGGCAATACGAACCGTCCGCCGCTCGTGCAACGCACCTGCCAAAGATCGAAGCCTCCAGCTGGTGGCGCGGCATCGGCACTTGTCCAACAAACCCGCGAAAGATGAATACGGAACAATAATTCGAAGCCGCAGCGGTGGTTGGGACTGACACTTCCTGTTACCGGGACGACATTATTCAGCACCCGCGCGAACGCTTCGAGGGACGAACCGTTGAACGTGTCGCCAATGTCGCGTTGGCGCGCGGCTGCCACTGTGGCATGCCCGCGTCGGCGCGCCGCGCGAAAAGCCCGCGAATGTGTGGATCCTCGCGAGACCCCACCATGGCACGCCGGTTGCCGGTCCGAGACGATCGCCATATGGATGCGTCCGTAGCGGAGCCAGCATGAGACCGACGTTCCGGACCCTGAAGGTCGACGAGGCGCGTGCCCTGCACGCGCTCGTGGTGGAGCATGTCGAGTCCCTGGAGGCGGATCTCAGGATTCTCGGCGAGCGTGTCCTCCTCGGCGGAGGCGCGGTCGATCTCGTGGCCCTCGATGGCGAGGGCCGCCTCGTGCTCATGGCCGTCGCGCTCGTCGCGGACGATGCGATGGTGCTGCGGATGCTCGAGGCGTTTGCGTGGTGCTTCGAATATCCCGACGCCGTCGGACGCCTGTATACCGTGAACCCGGCGGCGCTCGCCGTGCCCCCCCGGGTGCTGTTCGTCAGCGAGCGCTTCTCCGACGCCTTCCTGCGAAAGGTGAAGCACCTGCAGATGCCGATCGGCTGCCTGGAGTTCCGCTATCTCGAAGTCAACGGCGTCGCCGGTCTGTACTTCAATCTCGTGGACACGCCGCGGACGTCTCCGACCACGCCGGCGGCGGCAGCCGCGGCGGTGATCCAGCCGGCCGCATCGACGGCGCCGCCCGCCGCGTCGGTCGTCGCGGCTCGCATCGAGCCGCCGATCGCCGACCCGTCGCCGGTGCTCGATACGGTCGTGCACGCAGCGCGGATACCGGAGCCGATCGAGCCGGAGGCCGCGCCCGCCAGTGCGGTCGAGCCGGTTGCGTCCAGGGTCGAGGCCATGGACGCGGTCGAGGTACCGGTGGACACGGTCGAGGTACCGGTGGACGCGGTCGAGGCGCCCGTGTCAGCACCGAGCACGGTCGTGCCGGCAACGCCGATACCGGAGCCGGTCGAGCCGGTGGCCGCGCCGGCCAGCGTGGTCGAGCCGGTGGCGTCCAGGGTCGAGGCTGCGGTTCCGTCGCCGCCCGCTGGTCCCGCGATCCGGGCGACGCCACCGCCTTCGCCTCGCCCGTCGCGCGCGACGACGGAGGCCCGGCCGGCGGAGCTGCTCAAAGGGCTGCGGATCCCGCAGAACCTGTCCTCGCAATGGCAACGGATCCTGAACCGGGCGGTGGATGCTCCGGACCCGGCGAAGATCCGGGTCATCCGCGAGTACCTGCAGGGCGAGTTCCCCGGCTGCGTCCTCTACGATTTCTACGAGCACGAGCACACCGCCCAGATGTTCCACGTGCAGAACAGCCAGGGAGATCTGCCGCGGTCTCCGACGATTTCCTCAAGACCGAGGCCGAGCGAGACATCCGACGCTTCCTCGAAGGTAATCGCCTCGGTCGCGCGCTCCGCGACGCCGGGCCCAGCAGCGTCCTGATCACTCCGATGGGTCTGCGGGTCGCCAAGGGCTGAGCGCGGCGCCGCGGCGCCGGATCCTCGGCCGGGCGCAGTCCGTGCGTGTCTTCTCCGTCGTTCCCGGGGGCTGACCGATCGGGGTCTGAGCCGCCGGCGTCTTCGAGCGCTCGCGCCAACTCTTGCTATGCTCGGTGCCGTTGACGGCCAACCCGCGCCTGCTCGTCGTCCTGTCCACGCTGCAGTTCGCGCTCTTCCCGATGCCGATCATCACGCTGTTCTGGACGGATCAGATCGGGATGTCGATTGCCGACGTCATGGCGCTCCAAGCCGTGTTCGGCGTGGCGGTCGTGCTGTGCGAGTTTCCCTCGGGCTACCTCGCCGATCGCGTCGGCTATCGGATGTCCCTGCTGGTGGGAGCGGCGTTGTGGTGTGCCGGATGGCTCGCCTATGCGTGGGCCGCGAGCTTCGGAGCCGTCGTCGTCGCGGAGGTGATCCTCGGAGCGGGCGCCGCCTTCATCTCCGGCGCGGACCGGGCGCTGCTCTGGACGTCGCTGGCCGCGGCCGGCCGGAGCGGCGAGTACACGCGCTGGGAAGGACGGGTCCGGGCGGCTGCGCAGACGAGCGAGGCGGTGAGCGCGGCCGCGGGCGGCTGGCTCTACGCGATCACGCCCCGGCTGCCCTTCTGGCTGCAGGTTCCCGTCGCCGCGCTTGAGCTGACGTCCATCCTCGCCCTCGAGGAGACCCGGCACCCGCCGTCGGACGGGCACCGCTCCCACCTCGAGCGCGCGTGGCACGTCGTGCGGTTCACGCTGTGGCGTCACCCGCGACTTCGCGCGGCGATGGCGCTGGCCGTGGCGCTCGGTCTCTCGAGCTTCGTGATGGTATGGCTGATCCAGCCCTACATGCAGGCGCGCGGGGTCCCGGTCTCCTGGTTTGGTCCGCTGTGGGCGGCCGCGCACCTGTGGCTCGCCGGCGTGACCCTGGCGAGCGCGCGCGTGGTCGACGCGCTGGGCGTGCGCGCCACGCTGTTCGGGTGCTGCCTGCTCGTGCCCCTCGGCTACGTGGGACTGGCGGCGACGACCTCGGCGTGGGGCGTGGCCTTCTACCTCGGCTTCATGACGCTGCGCGGGCTCCAGGGGCCGATCCTCGCGCGCGTCATGCAAGAAGACGCGCCCGCGGAGGACCGGGCGAGCGTGCTGTCGCTCGCCGCGCTCCTCTTCCGGCTGAGCTTCGTCCTCGTCGGCCCGTCGATCGGCGTCCTCGTGGATCGCCTCGGCATGGACGCCGCATTCGCCGTGCTCGCCGTCGTCTTCACGGCGGCGGCCCTGGTCGCCTGGCTCATGTTCGTCCGCGCGCGCGGCCACGCGTCGGTCTGCTAGAATTCGCGCACTCATGAGCGCGCGGTCCCGCCTCGGCGTGCTGGTTCCCGCGGGAAACCCGACGGTCGAGCCCGAGCTGTATCGCATGGCGCCGTCCTCGCTCACGATCCACTTCGCGCGGCTCGATGCGCCGGCCGGCGATCCCGGCGCCGCCGACGGCATGGAGCTGCGCACCCTGGGCTATCTCGACGCGCTCGCCACCGCCGTCCCCGCGCTGGTAGCGGTGAAGCCCGCGCTCGTGGTCCTCTCCCACACGGCCGTGAGCTATCTGAACGGCTTCGAGAACGAGTCCGCCTTGCTCCAGCGCCTGGCCGCACTCGCCGGCACCCGGGCCGTCACCGCCGCGCACGCGGTCCGCGAGGCGTTCACGCGTCTCGGCATCCGTCGCGTGGCCATCGGCATCCCGTATCCCGAGGCGATCGGCGTCGCCGGACGGGCCTACTGGACGGCCTCCGGGCTCGACATCGTCGCGCATCATCGACTCGACGGCGTCGTGAACATCTACGAGGAGACCGAGGAGCGCGCGTATGCGCTGGGGCGTGCCGCGGACGCTCCGGGGGCGGACGCGATCCTCATCAGCGGGACGGGTCTGCCCACGGTGGGCGTCGTGGAGCGCCTGGAGCACGACCTGGGCAAGCCGGTGGTCACGAGTCAGACCGCCACGCTCTGGTATGCGCTGCGCGCCCTGGGCATCGAGGATCCGGTGCGCGGCTACGGCCGGCTGCTGGCGGATGCGCGGTGACCCCGCGCGAAGGGGAGCGTCGATGAAGCGCCAGATCACCAGCGATCGCCTCCGGCAACCGAGCGGCGTCTTCTCGCACGCCACGACCATCGAGGCCCGCGGCACGCTCGTGTTCATCTCCGGAATGACCTCCCGCCGCGCCGACGGCACGATCGCCGGGATCGGCGACATCGAGGCGCAGACGCGTCAGGTCTGCGACAACGTCAAGGCGGCGGTCGAGGCGGCCGGTGGGACCATGGACGACATCTGTCGCGTGGACGTCTACGTCCGCAACATGGAGCACTTCGACACGATTCACAAGGTCCGCCGCGAGTACTTCAAGCCGCCGCTGCCCGCCTCCACGATGGTCGAGGTCTGCAAGATGACGTCTCCCGAGTACCTCATCGAGATCAACGCCATCGCCGTCCTGCCGTAGGGCGAGGGCTCGTCCCCCGCCGCCACTCGCCGGACGTTACCGGTAGAACGTCGCGGTGACGCCGGGCGGGGGCGAATAGCGGAACGTCCCCCGCTCGAGGATTGCGTCCTTGCCGCCGTGGCGCTCGATCTGCGCCCGCTGGTCCGCGCGGGCGGCCCGGTCGACCGCCTCGGGGTCCACGAGGTCACGGAGCCGGGCCTCACACTCGGCGATGACGGCCTGGTACGCCGGGTCGAGGCCGAGATCGTTCTGCTCGCGCGGGTCGAGGTCGAGGTCGAACAGCATCGGCGGCATCGCCACGTAGTGGATGTACTTGTACCGGCCGTGGCGAATCATGAAGGACGCGGTGATGGCGCCGGCGGCGTGATACTCCGACAGCACCGTCCGCCGCGGGACGTGCCCCGCTGCAATGTCGAGCAGCGAGACGCCGGGGAGGTCGCGGTCGCGCGGATCGGGGGTGGCGCCGAGGGCCTGGATGACGGTGGGAAAGCCGTCGACCAGGCTGACGGGGGTGTCGCACACGCGGCCCGCCGGCACGTCGGGCCCGGCCATGATCATCGGAATGCCCGCGGATTCCTCGTACATCGTCGACTTTCCCCACAGGCCGCGCGCGCCGAGGTTGTCGCCGTGGTCCGAGGAGTAGACGACGCGGGTCCGCTCCGCGAGGCCGGTCTCCTCCAGCGCACGCAGGACCTTGCCGACGTTGTCGTCGAGGAAGGACACGAGGCCGAAATAGGCGGCGATCGCCCGCCGCACCATCGGTGCATCGAACGGCTCGTCGAAGCAGAGGCACCGGCGCATCGCCTCGATGAAGGGATGCCGCGGACGCTCGGCCTGGTCGTAGAGCTCGGGCCAGGGCACCGCGTCCTCGGGATAGAGGCCGTAGAACTCGGGCGGGGCGATCAGTGGGAAGTGGGGACAGACGAAGCCGACGTAGAGCGCCCACGGCTTCGCACGGCGGCGCGGCGCCTCGTTCTTGAGCCAGTTCACCGCCTCATCCGCGATGCCGCGGTCATACCGCGTGTAGTCGGATTCGCCGGGGCCGGCTTCCGGCCCGAGCTTGAGCGCGCCCGCGCGGCGCGGCAGCTCGTCGCGGATCAGCCCGAGGAGATCGCCGACACCGTTGACGATGTGCATCGGCAGGATCTCCTCGTCGAAGCCGTGCAGGTCCGGACTCGGCGCCTTGTAGTGGAGCTTGCCGATGGCCGCGACGTGGTGCCCCTGGGGCCTGAGCCGGTGGCCCCACGACGGTGGCTCCCCGTCGTAGGCGATGGCGTTGTCCCAGCAACGCACCCGGTGGACGTACTGGCCCGTCGCGAAGCTCGCGCGCGCCGGAACGCAGATCGGGCACGCGGTGTAGGCGCTGGTGAAGCGCGTCCCCCGGCCGGCGAGCGCATCGAGGTGCGGCGTCCGGACGATCGGATGCCCGTAACAGCCGGTGACGCGCTTGTTGTGCTCGTCGGACAGGATGAACACGAGGTTGGTCGGTTGCATTACCAGAACTCGCGAGAGGCGAGGCGAGCGCCTTCGGCCATCGCGCGGAGCTTTGCCCAGACGATGTCGGGGTCGACGGCCGCCTGACCGACCCACGTCCCGAACCCGCAGTCCGTGCCGGCGATGACGTTCTCGCGGCCGACCAGCCGCGCGTAGCGGGCGAGACGCTCGGCCACGAGCTCGGGGTGCTCGATGAAGTTCGTGGTCGAGTCGATGACGCCCGGGATGATCACCTTGCCCTTCGGCAACGTCACGCGCTCGAACAGCTTCCACTCGTGGGCGTGGCGCGGGTTGGCGGCCTCGAACGAGATGCCGCTCGGCCGCGCCGCGAACGCGATGTCGATGACGTCGGCGAGGGGGACATCGTAGTGGTGCGGCCCCTCGTAGTTGCCCCAGCACAGGTGCATCCGCAGGCGATCGGCCGGAATGTTGGCGAGCGCGTGGTTCAGAGCCTCGACATGCAGGCGCGCCATCTTGCGGAACTCGTCGAGACCGAGGTGGGCGTACTGGATGTGCCGGCCCATGGCGAGGTCGGGGCAATCGATCTGGAGCACGAGCCCGGCATTCGTCACCGTCTCGTACTCGGCGCGCATCGCGTCGGCGATGGCGAAGAGATACGTCTCGTGATCCGGATAGTGCTCGTTGCGGAAGAACAGCGAGATGACGCCCGGCGAGGCCGCGGTCAGGAAGCCCTCCGCGCACGTCGCCCGACCCAGGGCCGCGCCCAGGTTCTCCACGTCGATCTGTCCGGCCCGCGCGTCGCGCAGCGTGATGGGAGCGGTACAGGCGGGGGTCTTCCGCCGCGCGCGGCCGGGATCGCCGAACACCCGCTTGGCCATCCCGGGGAAGTCGACGAGGTCCTGATACTGCAGCGCCTGGCTCGCGCCCTCGAAGCCGCCGAGGCGGTCCTTGGGGTAGGTGGCGTAGCTCGGCTTGCTCATCTCGCCGTCGTCGATCACGTCGACACCGGCCTCGGCCTGCTTGCCCACGACTTCCGCGACCGCCGAACGTACCCGCCCGGCGAGCGCCGCGCGGTCGATCGGCAGGCCCTCCTCCTTGGCGAACATGATCCGGATCAGGTCCTCGGGCCGAGGGAGGCTCCCGGTGTGCGTGGTGAGGAAGCGGTCGGTGCTCTGCTTCATCGGCCCGTGATTCTAACATCGCGCACGGCGTGCTAGACTCGCCGAGGGCCCGGGGGGACGTGAGATGAGCGAAACCGACGAGCAACGAGCCTATCGCGAAGAGCGGACCGACGAGCTGGTCTGGGAGCGCGCCCGCGCGCTCGGCATGTCGCGCAAGCGCTTTCTCGAGGTGCTGGCCTCGGGGGCCGGCGCCGCGGCGGCGCTTGGCCTGGGCGGACGCCCCGCCGTCGCGCAGGCCCAGGGTCACGCCCCGCACTTCAACCAGTACGCCAACTGGTTCGTCAAGCCGACGCCCGCCGAGTACTTCATCGACCACGGCCACGCCAAGGAGATGCGCTGGGAGGTCATGAAGGGGCGCGGCTACACCGTCGCCAACGACATCTTCTACCTCCAGAACCACTTCCCGGTGCCGCGCATCGATCCCAAGACCTACAAGCTCCGCGTCCACGGCGACGCCGTCGAGCGTGAGGTCGAGTTCTCCCTCGACGAGCTCAAGAAGCTGCCCTCGGTCACGCTGACCCGCGCCGTCGAGTGCGCCGAGAACGGGCGCGTGTTCTACGCCGTGCAGTACAAGAAGCAGATGGACGGGGCGCAGTGGCGCCTCGGCGCCATTGGCGTGGCGGAGTGGACGGGCGTGCCGATGCGCGCGGTGCTCGAGCGCGCGCGCGTCAAGCCGGGCGCGCGGGACGTCATGCCCGTCGGCCTCGACGGCGGTCAGGACTTCCGCAACCTGTCGGCCCGCCCGATGCCCCTCGATCGCGCGATGGCGGATGACACGCTGCTGGTCTACGGCATGAATGGCCAGGATTTGCCGCCCGACCATGGGGGGCCGGTGCGGACCCTGGTGCCGGGCTGGATCGGCCCGGCCTCGATCAAGTGGACGGGGCGCGTCGAGGTCTCGTCGAAGGTCCTCATCAGCATCTTCAACACCGAGTACGGGGTGCTGATCGGTCCCGACTATCCACCGCAGCCGCCGTTCCCCGGCGTCGTCCTCAGCTGGCAGAACGTCAAGAGCGCATTCGAGCTGCCGATGAACGCGGTTCTGCCCTCGGGATCTCAAGTGATCAGCGGGCGCTCGTGGTCGGGCAAGAGCAGCATCCGCAAGGTCGACGTGAGCCTGGACGGCGGCAAGACCTGGAAGCCGGCCCGGCTGCGCGAGCCCAATCTCGAGAAGGCCTGGGTGCGCTGGGACGTCGACTGGACGGCCGTTCCCGGCAACTATGCCTTCCGTGCCCGCGCCACCGACACCCTCGGCCAGACCCAGCCGGACAAGGGGCCCCCGTACAACTTCCACGGCTATCTCTACGACGGCGTCGTGGATCATCCCGTCTGGGTGTTCTGAGCCGGACATGGCGCGCGTGACGAGCGACCTCACGATCACGCCGATCCATCCGGTCCTCGGTGCGCGCGTCGAGGGCGTGTGCCTGGCCGACCCGATGGACGAGGTGACGTTCCGGCGCATCTTCGACGCGTTCCAGGAATACTCCGTCCTCGTCTTCCACGATCAGCCGCTGACCGACGAGCAGCAGATGGCGTTCAGCCGCCGCTTCGGTCCGCTGGAGACGACGCTCCAGTCGATCGGGCAGGAACGGCGGCTGCACGAGAATCTCGTCGACCTGTCGAACGTCGATCCCGATCACGACGAGCGGCTCATGGACTGGAGCGACCGGCGCATGGTCTACCAGTCCGGCAACCAGCTCTGGCACACGGACAGCTCGTTCAAGCCCGTGCCGGCCATGGCCTCCCTCCTCTCCGGCCGCGAGGTGCCGCCGGCCGGCGGCGAGACGGAGTTCGTGAGCATGCGGCACGCCTACGCGACGCTGCCCGAGGAGACCAGGCGACGGCTGGACAGCCGCGTCGTCGTGCACAGCATCCTCTATTCGCGCAGCACGATCGCCAGGGGACTCTTCGATCCCGAGCACGAGCGCGCCCTGCCGCCGGTGCGCCAGGCGCTGGTCCGCGCCAACCCGGTGAACGAGCGCAGGGGCATCTACATCGGCTCCCACGCCTGGTACATCGAGGGCATGGACGACCAGGAGTCGCGCCGGCTGCTCGACGAGCTGCTCGCGCACACGACCCGGCCCGAGGGCGTGTTCCAGCATCGCTGGCGGCAGTGGGATGCCGTCATGTGGGACAACCGGTGCGTGCTCCATCGCGGCCGGCCCTGGGACGCCGCGCGCCATCCGCGCGTGATGCGACGCACGACCATCGCCGGCGAAGGGCCGACGGCCGAGCCGCCGCTCGCCACGCGCGTACCGATCTGGGACGGGATCGTCCCTGAGTAGAGATCAGTCGGCGTGACGTCGTTCTTCGCCCCCGCCGTCGGCCTCATGAACCGGCTGACGTATCCGCGGAAGTTCCTGCTGATCAGCGTCCTCTTCGCGCTGCCGCTGGCCCTCGTCACGGTGTTCCTCTTCGCGGAGATCAACTCCTCGCTCGACACCGCGCGCCGGCAGACGGAGGGGCTGCGCTACCTCACCGCCGTCCAGCCGCTCTTCCGCGCCGTCCAGGAACAGATGGAGGCCATGGTCTCGACGGCCGCGGGCACCGATGGCGAGGCCATCCGGACCAGGCACCTGGCGCAGGTCACCGAAGGACTCGCCACGCTGGCACGCCTCGATCGGGAGCTGGGGGTCGCCCTCCGCACCGGCGACCGCTTCACCACCGTCAAGCGCCACGCCGACGTGCTGCGTCTGGAGCTCGAGCGGCCGGGCGCCGTGGTCAGCGACGACCTGCGCGAGCCCTTGCTGACCGCGCTCCGCTCGCTCATGACGCGCGTCGGCGACTCGTCGCGGCTCATCCTGGACGAGGAGCTGACCAGCTACTACCTGGTCGACACCGTCCTCTTCAATCTCCCGGCGGCGCAGCTCATCACCACGCAGATGCGCTCGCAGGGAGAAGTGGTCACCCATCTGCAGAGCCTGTCCAACGAGGACCGGGCGCGCCTCAGCGTCCTCGAGGGGCGGCTGCAGGCCACGAACGGCGCCATCACCGGGGAGCTGAAGCGGGCGATCGAGCTCGACGACCGCGGCGTGCTGAAGACGGCCCTGGAGCGGCCCATGGAGGCGGCGGCCACCGCCGAGCGCGAGTTCCGGGAGCTGATGAGCCGTGAGCTGATGAACACCGCCGAGATCAAGATCACCCCCGCGGCCTGGCGCGAGGCGGGCTCGGCCGTGCTGCGGCCGAGCTTCGTGCTGTGGGACCGCGCCGCCGCCGAGCTCGACCGCGTGCTGCACCAGCGGATCAACCACTACTGGCGCAACAAGATCCTGGTCGAATCGCTGGTGCTCGTGGTGGTCGCGCTCGTCGCGTATCTCTTCATCGGCTTCTATCTCGCGGTCATGCGCACCGTGTCCACCCTCGACGCGGCGGCGCAGCAGATGGTGAGCGGCGCGATCCCGGAGACGCTGACGCTCCCCAACCGCGACGAGCTGGGGCAGGTCGTGGCGTCGTTCAACCGGGTCGCCAACGCGCTCGTCGTGTCGAGCGCCGCCCGGCAGGCCATCCTCGACAACGCCGTCGACGGGATCTTCACCTTCAACGAGCACGGCGTGATCCGCTCGTTCAACCGCGCGGCCGAGCGCATCTTCGGCTACACGACCGAGGACATCGTGGGTCAGTCGGTGACGATGCTCGTCGCCGACGGCGATGGCCTCGAGATGCTGACGTCGAGCGGGCGACGAGAGGTCATGGGCCGCCGCCAGGACGGAGCGAGCTTTCCCATGGATCTCGGCATCGGGGAGGTCCGGCAGGACGGCAACCGGCTGCTCATCGGCATGGCGCGGGACATCACCGAGCGCCGGCGCGCCGAGGAGGAGCTGCTCGGCGCCAAGGAGGCGGCCGAGGGCGCCAACCGGGCCAAGAGCACCTTCCTGGCCAACATGAGCCACGAGCTGCGCACGCCGCTCAACGCGATCATCGGCTACAGCGAGATGCTCGCGGAGGAGGCGAAGGACTCGGGGAACGACGAGTACGTGCCCGACCTCGAGAAGATCCAGCGAGCGGGCAGCCACCTGCTCGGTCTCATCAACAGCGTGCTGGATCTCTCGAAGATCGAGGCGGGCAAGATGGATCTCTACCTCGAGACGTTCGACCTCGCGACCATGCTGCGCGACGTGACCGCGACGATCCAGCCGCTGATCCAGCAGAAGGGCAACCGGCTCGTCGTCGAGGCCGCCGACGACCTCGGCGCGATGCACGCCGACGTCACCAAGGTGCGGCAGACGCTCTTCAACCTGCTGAGCAATGCCAGCAAGTTCACCGAGAACGGCACGATCACGCTCACCGTCGACCGCGAGAGCGTCGACGACGTGCCCTGGATCGTGTTCGCGGTCACCGACACCGGCATCGGCATGACCTCCGAGCAGCTCGGTCGCCTCTTCCAGTCCTTCACGCAGGCCGACGTCACGACCACGCGCAAGTACGGCGGCACGGGCCTCGGGCTGGTCATCACGCGCCGGTTCTGCCAGATGATGGGCGGCGACATCGCCGTCGACAGCACCGAGGGCGTCGGCACCACCTTCACCATGCGGCTGCCGGCCCACGTCGGCGAGCAGCGCCCGGCGGCGGCCGCCGCCACCGCCGAGCCCACGGCGCCGCTGGCGGCCGACGGGATCGTCGGCATGGCGCTGATCATCGACGATGATCCGGCGGCGCGCGAGCTGCTGGAGGCGTTCTTCCGCAAGGAAGGCTTCGCGGTCGCCGTCGCCACCACCGGTCCCGACGGCCTGCGCATGGCCCGCGAGCTCCGCCCGGCCATCATCACGCTCGACGTCATGATGCCCGGCATGGACGGCTGGGCCGTGCTGACCCAGCTCAAGGCCGAGCCGGACCTGGCGGACATCCCGGTCATCATGGTCACGATCGTCGATGACCGGAACCTCGGCTACGCGCTGGGGGCGACCGACTACGTCACCAAGCCCGTCGACCGCGATCGCCTCGCCGCGCTCGTGCGGAAGTACCGCCGGCAGAGCGGGCGCGACGTCGTCCTCGTCGTGGAGGACGACGCCGGCACCCGCGACATGCTGCGCAAGACGCTCGAGAAGGAGGGCTGGGAGGTGGCCGAGGCCGAGAACGGCCGCGTCGGCCTGCAGCAGGTCGCCCGAACCCAGCCGAGCCTGATCCTGCTGGACCTGATGATGCCGGAGATGGACGGCTTCGCCTTCGTGACGGAGCTCCGCAAGAGCGAGCAGGGACGCCGGCTGCCCGTGGTCGTGCTGACGTCCAAGGACATCACGCCCGAGGACCGGCGCCGGCTCACCGGGTCCGTCGAGCTGATCCTCCAGAAGGGCGCCGCCAGCCGCGAGACCATCCTCACCGAGATCCGTTCGTTGTTGAAGACCACTCACGGGTCGGCGGCAAGTACGAAGGAGACCTAATGCCCAAGATCCTGCTCGTCGAGGACAACGAGATGAACCGCGACATGCTCTCGCGGCGCCTGCAGAAGAAGGGCTACGAGGTGGTGATGGCCTTCGACGGCGGCGCCGGGGTCGAGCTGGCGCGCAAGGAGCTGCCCGACCTCATCCTGATGGACATGAGCCTGCCCGTCATGGACGGCTGGACGGCCACGCAGGAGATCAAGAAGATCGTGGAGACCAAGCACATCCCGGTCATCGCGCTGACCGCGCACGCCATGGCCAGCGACCGGGACAAGGCGCTGGCGGCGGGGTGCGACGACTACGACACCAAGCCGATCGAGCTCCCCCGCCTGCTCGGCAAGATCGAGGCGTTTCTGGGGGGCAAGGCGTCGGTGTGAACGAGCAGGATCTGGTCACCCTCGCCCACGCGCGGCACGAGCTGCGCACGCCCCTCGGCCACATCATCGGCTACAGCGAGATGCTGCTCGAGGAAGTCGCGGAGGTGGGCGGCGAGACCGTCGCGGCGCCGCTGCGCACGCTGCACGCGCAAGCGCGCCAGGTGCTCTCGCGCCTGAACGCGCTGCTGGCTCCGCCACCGGACGGGCTCATCCCCGAACTGGAGACGCTGCTCAAGCAGCTCGTGGAGCCCGCCCAGGCCATCGCCACGTCGGCCGCCAACCTGCGAGAGGCCGCCAGCACCGTCGCCAAGGACGATCTCCTCGCCGACGCCGACAAGATCGTCGGGGCGGCCACGCGTTTCCTCGAGCTGCTGACCAGCGGAGAGTTCGGCGCGCCGTCGGCGCCGGCCCGCGCGCACGCGGCATCCGCGACGGCGCCCCGTCCGGCGGCCGTGCCCGGCGACGCCGGCGTCATCCTCGTCGTCGACGACAATCCCAGTAACCGCGAGCTGCTCTCGCGCCGGCTCACGCGCGAAGGGCACGAGGTGCTCACCGCGGCCGACGGGCGCGAGGGCCTCGAGACGCTGCGCGGCCGGGCCTTCGATCTGGTCCTGCTCGACGTCCTCATGCCCGAACGGAGCGGCGCCGAGGTCTTGCAGGAGCTGAAGGCGGATCCCGAGCTGCGTCACATCCCCGTGCTGATGATCTCGGCGCTCGACGAGATGGACACGGTCATCCGCTGCATCGAGCTCGGCGCCGAGGATTACCTCGCGAAGCCGTTCGACACCGTCCTCCTGCGCGCGCGCGTGGGCGCGTGCCTGGAGAAGAAGCGCCTGCGTGACGAGCAGGCCAAGCAGGCCCGCGAGCTCGCGGAATGGAATCAGCGGCTCGAGGAGCGCGTGCAGGAGCAGGTCGCCCAGATGGAGCGCCTGGGGCGGCTCAAGCGGTTCTTCGTTTCGCAGGTCGCCGACCTGATCGTCGCCGGCGAGGCCGAGGATCCGCTCAAGACCCACCGCCGCGAGGTCGTCGTCGTGTTCCTCGATCTGCGCGGCTTCACGGCCTTCGCCGAGGTCTCCGAGCCCGAAGAGGTGATGACGGTGCTCCGGGAGTATCACGCCGCGGTCGGCAACATCATCATGGAGCACGAGGGAACGGTCGAGCGCTTCGCCGGCGACGGCATCATGATCTTCTTCAACGATCCGGTCGTGGTGCCCAACCCCGGCGAGCGGGCCGTCCGCATGGCCGTGGCCATCCGCGATCGCGTCCAGGATCTGAGCAAGGTATGGCGCCGGCGGGGCCACCAGCTCGGCGTGGGTATCGGCATCGCCCAGGGCTATGCCACCATCGGCGCCATCGGCTTCGAGGGCCGCTGGGACTACGGCGCCATCGGGACCGTGACCAACTTCGCCGCGCGCCTCTGCGGCGAGGCCAAGGCCGGCCAGATCCTGGCCGCGACCCGCGTCGCCGACGCCGTCGAGGACATCATCGAGTCGGCGGAGGTCGAGCCCGTCACCCTCAAGGGCTTCCACCGCCCCATGCCCGCCGTCGACGTCCTCAAGCTGAAAGACTAGAAGGCTATCGAAGGCGGGGTCAGGCTTTGACTTCTAACATTTCTGTTGACACGCGCGATGGGCGCGATGGTTATCCACCAAGATGTTTAGAAGTCAAAGCCTGACCCCGATATGATTTTTTCAGGAGGCATCGGGAGATGAGCGAGTTGACGCCGATGGAGATCGTCTGGCGGCCGACGCCGGAGGTGGCCGCGCGGGCGCGTATCGCACGATTCATGGCCACGCAGGGGATTGCCTCGCTCGAGGCGCTGCACCGGCGCTCGATCGAGGATCCGGAGTGGTTCTGGGACGCCGTCGCCCGCGACATCGGCCTCGAATGGATCACGCCCTATCGCCGTGTGCTCGATGCCTCGCGGGGGATCGCCTGGCCGCGCTGGTTCGAGGGCGGCCTCCTCAACCTGGCCGCCAACTGTGTCGACCGCCACCTGCGCACGCGCCGTGACCACCCGGCGGTCATCTGGGAGCCCGAGACCGGCGAGCCGCGGACGCTGACGTTCGGCGAGCTCGCGCGGGAGGTCAATCGCCTGGCCCTGGCGCTGCGCGATTTCGGCGTCGGCGAGGGCGATCGGGTCGGGATCTTCCTGCCCATCGGGCTCGAGGCGGCGATCGCCTCGCTGGCCGTCGTCCGCATCGGCGCCGTGTACACCCCGTGCTTCTCGGGCTACGGCGCCCAGGCCGTGGCCTCGCGGCTGATCGACTGCGAGGCCAAGGTGCTGATCACGGCCGACGGCTTCCAGCGGCGTGGCCAGCTCGTCCGGATGAAGCAGACCGCCGACGAGGCCGCGGCGCTCTCGCCGAGCGTCCGCCACGTGCTCGTCGTCCGCCGTCTCGGCGTGGAGGTGCCGTGGACCACGGGACGCGATCACTGGTGGCACGAGGCCGTCGAGGGCAAGTCCGACGAGTGCCCGCCCGTGGCCGTCGAGGCCGACCGGCCCTGCCTCATCATCTACACGTCGGGCACGACCGGTCGCCCCAAGGGCGCCGTCCTCACCCACGGTGGGTTTGCGCTCAAGTGCGGCTCGGACTGGGCGTACGTCATGGACGTGGGCGCGGACGACCGGGTGTTCTGGCTCACCGACCTCGGCTGGCTGATGGGGCCGATGCTGATCGTGGGCACGCTGCTCCAGGGCGCGACCGCCGTGCTCTTCGACGGCACGCCGGACTATCCCGCGCCCGATCGCCTGTGGGCGGTGGCCGAGCGCCACCGGGTCACCGTGATGGGATTGTCACCGACGGCGGCGCGCGGGCTGATGCCGCACGGCGCCGACTTCGTCCGGCGACACGATCTCTCCTCGCTGCGGCTGATCGGATCGACCGGCGAGCCGTGGAACCCCGAGCCGTTCCGCTGGGTGTTCGAGACGGTCGGTCAGGGACGCGTGCCGATCATCAACTACTCGGGCGGCACGGAGATCTCGGGCGGGCTCGTCGCCTCGTTCCCGATCCTGCCCATCAAGCCGTGCTCCTTCGCCGGGCCGATCCCCGGCATCGCGGCCGAGGTCTTCGACGAGAACGCCAAGCCCGTGCGCGGCCAGGTCGGCGAGCTCGTCGTCACGCGCCCGTGGCCGGGGATGACCCAGGGCTTCTGGCGAGATCCCGAGCGCTACGAAGAGACGTACTGGTCGCGCTGGCCCGGCGTCTGGGTCCACGGCGACTGGGCCTACGTCGACGACGACGGCTTCTGGTTCCTCCAGGGCCGCTCGGACGACACGCTCAAGATCGCGGGCAAGCGTCTCGGGCCGGCGGAGGTCGAGTCGGTGCTGGTGGCTCACCCGGCGGTGGCCGAGGCCGCCGCCATCGGTGTCCCGCACGAGGTCAAGGGCGAGGCCATCGTCTGCTTCGTCGTGCTCAAGCAGGGCGTCGAGCCCTCGGAGCCGCTCCGGCAGGCCCTGGCGGACCACGTCGCGCATCAGATGGGCAAGGCCTTGCGGCCCTCGCGCGTGCTCTTCACGGGCGATCTGCCCAAGACGCGCAGCGCCAAGATCATGCGCCGGGTGATCCGCGCGACCTATCTGGGCCGCGAGCCGGGCGATCTGTCGTCGCTGGAGAACCCGGCGGCCATCAAGATGATCGCCGAGGCGCGCTGAGCCCGGCTCTCTGCCTTTCCGTCGACGGCTGGGCTAATATGCTCGGCCGTGAGGGTGTGGCTCACCGGCCTCGTCACGGTTCTCCCGCTCCTCTCATTCGTGTCGGGCGCCTGGCCCCAGACGGCCGCTCCGCCCGCCGAGCGTCTCAGCCTCGACGCCGCCATCGCCGGCGCCATGCGGAACAACCGCGAGGTCCGGAATGCGACCCTCGAGGTCGACAAGTCGGAGAACCGGATCGCCGCGGGGCGGACGGAGCGCTATCCGTACTTCAAGGTCGGCGTCGAGCAATCGTACCTGCTGGCTCCGCTGGATCTCACGTTCGAGCGCGGCGCCCTCGGCAACATTCCGGGGACCGGCCCCATTCCCGACAAGGAGACCACGGTCAGGACGCCCACGGGATGGGCCACGGCGATCTCCGCGGGCATCGTGCAGCCCGTGGCCGGGCTCTATCGCATCGGCCTCGGCATCGAGCGCCTCGAGGTCGGCCGCGAGATCGCCCGCGAGCTGCTGCGCGGGCAGCGGCTGACCGTGGTCAACGACGTCAAGCGCTCCTACTATGGCGCGCTGCAGACCGAAGCCTCGCTGCAAGCGGTGGAGGAATCGATCGGCTTCCACCGCGAGCTGCTCCGTGTCGTGGAGGACAACGTGCGGCAACAGGCGGCCCTGCCTGGTGACGCGCTGGACGTCAGGGCGCGGCTCACGCGCGCCGAGTACACCGCGCTGACCCTGCGCAACAGTCTCGCCTCGCGCAAGGAGGAGCTGAACCAGCTCCTCGGCCGCGACGTGAACACCGACTTCCAGCTCGTTCCCGTGGCCGAGGCCTCGCCGCTCGAGACGGACCTCGCGGCGGCGCGCGCCCGGGCGCTGCGCCAGCGCCCGGAGATGACCGGGGGGCAGCTCAGGGTCAAGGAGGCGGAGTACGCGCTGCGGATGAAGAAGGCCGAGTACATCCCCGACTTCAACCTGGTCCTCAGGTACTTCTCGCCGATCACCAGCGACGTCCTGCCCCGGCACATCGCGTACACGGGGTTCGAGATCTCGTGGGACGTGTTCGACTGGGGTCGGAAGAAGGAGCAGATGGCCGAGCAGAAGAAGACCATCGAGCAGGCGACGAATCGCCTGGCCGACATCGAGCCGCAGATCATCCGCGAGGTCAATGGCGGTCACCGCAAGCTGCAGGAGGCCCGGACGCTCCTCGACGTTGCGCGCCTGACCCTCGAGGCGGAGCGGGAGAAGCTGCGGGTGGCGATGAACCGCTACGCCCAGCAGCTCGTGCTCCTCAAGGACACGCTGCAGTCGCAGGCGGCCGTCGCCGACGCCAGCCAGCAGTACCAGCAAGCCCTGCTATCGTTCTGGATGGCGCGCGCGGACTTCGAGCGCGCGGTGGGCGAGGAGTAGCGTGCTGCGCGTCACGCTCCCGCGTGCGACGGCGATGGTCGCGCTCGTCGTCCTCGGCGGTGCCCTCGCGGGATGCCGCCGTGAGCAGAAGACCGCGGCGCCGCCGCCTCGTCCGGTGCGCGTGGCGGCCGTCGAGACATACGCGGCGCGCGACGGGGTGCCGTACTCGGTGTCCTTCCGGCCCGCGACCCAGGTCGAGCTGGCCTTCAAGGTCGGCGGCTATGTCGACCGGATCCACCAGGTCGCGGGCATCGAGGGGCGGAGCCGGATCGTGCAGGAGGGCGATCTGGTGACCAAGGACACCGTGCTCGCCCACGTCAAGGCCGCCGACTACGAGGCCAGGCTCGGCCAGATGCGGGCGCAGCTCGGCGAGGCGCAGGCCGCGCAGGAGACTGCGGGCTTCCAGCTGGCCGGCGCCCGGACGGGGCTCGCGCAGGCGCGTCTGGATCTGGATCGCGCGCAGGCGCTGCTCGACACCAAGAGCCTCACGCGCGCGGACTACGACGCCACGCGCTCCCGGCACGACGAGGCGCGCGCGCGCGCCGATGCCGCCGCGGCGCAGGTCGAGGTGGCCCGCGCGCGCGTCGAGGGCGCCCGCTCGCAGATCCGCGAAGGCGAGCTGACGCTCGGCGATATCTCGCTGCGCGCGCCGATGGATGCCGTCGTGCTCAAGCGACGGATCGAGGTGGGGTCGCTCGTGGGGGCGGGGGCCGTCGGCTTCGTCGTCGCCGACATCCGCTCGGTGAAGGCCGTCTTCGGCGTCCCCGACATGGTCGTCGCCGGCCTGCGCCTCGGCCAGCCGCTCGCCGTGACGACGGCCGCGCTGCCCGACGAGATCTTCAACGGGCGCATCACCGCCATCGCGCCCTCCGCCGATCCCGCGAGCCGGGTGTTCGACATCGAGGTCACGATCGACAACCGCGGCGGGCGCCTGCGTCCGGGGATGATCGGCGGCGTCATCGTGGGCGGCGGCGCGGCGCCCCGCGCCCAGGCGGTGCTCCCGCTCTCCGCCGTGGTCCGCCCGGCCGCCGGCGCGGACGGCTACGCCGTCTTCGTGGTCGAAGAGGGGGGCGGCCGGCAGACGGCGCGCCTGCGGCGGGTCAAGCTCGGCGACGCGATCGGTAACCGGATCGCCGTGACGGACGGCGTGCGGACCGGCGAGCGCGTCATCGTGGCCGGCGCGGCGCTCACCACCGACGGCGAGGCCGTCCAGATCGTGCCTTGACCACATGGGGGCCCCGACATGGCCCCGGCTATTTCATTAATCGACCGACATGGGGGGCCCCGACATGGCCCCCCAATCCCCCCAAACGCTCGGAGCACCCCGGCAAAGCCGTGGCGCTCCTCGAAAGTCGGAGAGGTTTTTAGTGGCGCACGACAAGGGCGATGCCGAGCACGTCGAGCGGACGCACAATGTCTCGCGCTTCTGTGTCGAGCATCCGCAGATCGCCTGGGTGCTGCTCATCGGCACGTTGCTGTGGGGGATCTTCGGGTACCTCAGCATGCCGCAGCGCAAGGACCCCGACATCGCCGTGCGCCAGGCCGTGGCGCTGGTGCCGTGGCCGGGTGCTGCTGCCGAGCGCATCGAGCAGCTCGTCACCAAGAAGATCGAAGCCAGGATGGCTGAGAACGGCCACGTGCTGAAGATCGAGTCGACCTCGCGGACGGGCATCGCGATCGTCAACGTGGAGCTGGACGAGAAGGTCGAGGACACCCGCAAGCAGTTCGACGACATCGCGCTGCGCTTCGATACGATTCGCGATCTCCCCGAGGGCGCCGGCCCCATCACCTTCATCCGCGACTTCGGCGACACCGCGGCGCTGATGCTGACCGTGGCGAGTCCGCAGACGAGCGAGGTGGACGTGTCGCTGCGGGCCCGCGACGTGCGCGCGGCGATCGAGCGCGCGCGTCAGGGCGTGGGCGAAGGACGCGCCAGCTTCGTCTTCGTCTTCCCCCAGGCCCTGGGCGTCGCCGTCGTGCGGCAGCCCTTCGAGCTGCTCGTCCGCTTCCTGCAGACCCGCGGCCTCGTCAAGGACGTGCGTCGTCTCGAGGGGCCGGAGTTCATCGGGTTCGACGCGCGGACGGAGGCCACCGACGCCGATCTGACCGGCGCCGCCATGACGTTCGTGGTCAACCATCTGCAGGCCTCCGACATCCACCCCGACGCGTGGCTGCCCGCGATCGTCCGCAACCCCGCCGACACGGAACAGCGGCTGCGGGCCGTCGCCGGAGACAAGTACACGTACCGCGAGCTCGACGACTTCACGGACCTCATCGAGAAGACGATCCGGACCGTGCCGTCGGTCTCCAAGGTCGAGCGCGCGGGCGTCCTCGGCGAAACCGTTTCAAGAGCGCCCAGGAGATCGGCAACGTGCTGATCCCCACGACGTCCGCCACCGGCCAGGCGATCTACCTGCGGGACGTCGTCGAGATCACGCGCGGCTACGAGAGTCCGGCCCGCTTCCTCAACTTCTTCTCCTGGCGCGATCCCGCCGGGCGCTGGCATCGCACGCGCGCCATCACCCTGGCCGTGCAGATGCGCTCGGGGGAGAAGATCGGCGATTTCGGCCTGGCCGTCGGGGCCGCGCTCGACGATCTTCGCAAGCGGTTGCCCGCCGACCTCATCCTGGCGCGGACGTCCGACCAGCCGCGCCAGGTCACCGAGAGCGTCAACCTCTTCATGCAGAGCCTCTACGAGGCGATCGCGCTGGTGGTCCTCGTCTCCCTCATCGGCTTCTGGGAGTGGCGCTCGGCGCTCCTGATGGCGCTCGCGATCCCGATCACCCTGTTCATGACGTTCGGGATGATGTGGGTGCTCGGCATCGACCTGCAGCAGGTGTCGATCGCCACGCTGATCATCGCCCTCGGCCTGCTCGTCGACGATCCCGTGGTGGCGGGCGACGCGATCAAGCGGGAGCTGGCCGCCGGCCATCCCCGGCTCGTGGCCGCGTGGCTCGGCCCGACCAAGCTCGCCACGGCCATCCTGTACGCCACGATCACCAACATCCTGGCGTACCTGCCCTTCCTGATGCTGAGCGGCGACACGGGGCGATTCCTCTACAGCCTGCCCGTCGTGCTGACGTGCTCGCTCGTGGCCTCGCGCATCGTGTCGATGACGTTCATTCCCCTCCTGGGCTATTACCTCCTGCGCCCGAAGGCGGAAGCGTCGCTGGAAGAGCGCCATCGCAGCGGGTTCGCTCATTACTACTTCCGCTTCGGGCGATGGGCGATTCACCATCGCTGGCTCGTCGCCGCGCTGTCGGTCCTGTTCCTGGTCGGCGGCGGCGTGATGTTCACGCAGCTGCAGACGCAGTTCTTCCCCAAGGATCTCGCGTATCTCTCCTACGTCGACGTGTGGCTGCCCGAGGACTCGACCCTCACGGGAACGGATGACGTGGCGACCCGCGTCGAGACCATCATCCGCGAGGTCGGCGAGGAGTACGGCAAGAAGCACGCCGGCAAGGACGGCAAGCCGCGCGAGGTGATCGGTCGCCTCACCACGTTCGACGGGGGCGGCGGCCCCCGCTTCTGGTTCTCGGTCTCTCCCGAGCTGGAGCAGCTCAACTACGCCCAGATCATCGTGGAGGTGCGGGACAAGCACGACACCGAGCATCTGGTGGCGCCGCTCCAGCGCCGGCTGATGGCGCAGATCCCGGGCGCACGCGTCGACGTGCGCCAGCTGGAGTCGGGCAAGGCGGTCGGCATCCCGGTGTCGATCCGGATCTCGGGTAGCGATATCGCGTTGCTGCGGGGCTTCGCGGAGGAGGCCAAGGCGATCTTTCGCGCCATCCCGATCGCCGAGCGGATCCGGGACAACTGGGGCGCCCCGAGCTTCAGCGTGCGCCTGCAGATCGATCCCGACCGCGCCAACCTCGCGGGCGTCTCCAACGTCGAGGTGGCTCAGACGGCGGTGGCGGGGATCACGGGAACGCAGGTGACGACGCTGCGCGAGGGCGACAAGCAGATCCCCGTGGTCGCGCGGATGCGCATGGAGGAGCGGGCGCAGTTCGCCGACGTCGGCAACCTCTACGTCTACTCGTCGGACGGGCAGCAGCGGATCCCCATCCGTCAGATCTCGACGATCCGTCAGGAGATGCGGACGGAGAAGATCGCCCGGCGCAACCAGTTCCGCACGATCACGGTGGGGGCGTTCCCCGTCGAGGGCGTGCTCGCGTCACAGGTCTTCGCCGCGGCGGAGCCGAAGCTCCGGGAGCTCGCCCGCCGGCTGCCGCCGGGCTACAAGCTGGAGATCGGGGGCGAGCAGGAGGAGGAGCAGAAGGGCTTCAAGGAGCTGGCCATCGTGCTGGGGATCTCCGTGGCCTTGATCTACCTGGCGCTGATGTTCCAGTTCAAGAACGCCGTCAAGCCGTTCATCGTGTTCGCGGCCATTCCCTACGGCGTCGTGGGGGCGCTGGCCGCGCTGTGGGTCATGCACGCCCCCTTCGGCTTCATGGGCTTCCTCGGCATCGTGAGTCTCGTCGGCGTCATCGTGAGCCACGTGATCGTGCTCTTCGACTTCATCGAGGAGGCGCACGCGCGAGGGGAGTCGTTCGAGGACTCGCTGCTCGATGCCGGGATCTTGCGGTTGCGCCCCGTGCTCATCACGGTCGGCGCGACGGTCACGGCGCTGTTCCCGCTGGCGATGCACGGGGGACCCCTGTGGGAGCCGATGTGCTACGCGCAGATCGGCGGGCTCCTGGTCGCCACGTTCATCACCCTGCTGCTGGTGCCCGTCATCTACGCGATCGTCGTGCTCGACCTGGGGCTCGTGACATGGAGCGTCGCCGCGCCGGGCGCTCCCCCGACCGCCGACCCCCAGGGGCAGGGGGCGAACGCGCCCGTTGCTCGACCAGTTGGGGGGCCGTAGGGCGGGGCGCGTCCCCGCCGCCGATCCGGCGGCACCCGGCGTGCACGGCAAGGGGGTGTGAGCACAGAAGCCTCGCCGTGGAACCTGGGCGGTCTCACGCGGCGCGAGCTCGCCAGGCGCGTATGGCGGGCGATCCAGAAGGACGAGATCTCGGATCGGGCGGCCGCGCTGTCGTACTACCTTCTGTTCTCGCTCTTTCCCGCGCTGCTGTTTCTCACGGCCCTGCTCGGGCTGCTACCGATCCCCGATCTCATGGATCGGTTCATGGGCTACTTCGCCGAGGCGCTGCCGGACGACGCGGCGTCCGTCGTCCGCAAGACACTGACCGAGATCATTCGCGGCGCCCACGGCGGCCTGCTGTCGATCGGCATGCTGGGTGCGTTGTGGGCGGGCTCCAACGGGATGGGCTCGGTCATGACGGCGCTCAACGTCGCCTATCACGTCTCCGAGACGCGGCCGTGGTGGAAGCGGCGGCTGATCGCGATGGCGCTCACGGTCGGGTTCGCGCTCTTGATCCTGACCGCGCTCGTGCTCCTCGTCTTCGGGCCGCGCCTGGGAAGCGCCGTCGCCGGCTGGTTCGGGCTGGGCACGGTGTTCATGGCGGTGTGGAACGTGGCGAGCGTCCTCCTGGTGATCGTCTTCGCCCTGGCGGGGATCGCTCTCGTCTATTACCTCGCGCCCGATGCCAAGCAACTCTGGTGGTGGGTGACTCCGGGCTCCGCCGTCGCGCTCGTTCTCTGGCTCGCCATGTCGTACGGTCTGCGCTTCTATGTCACCCACGTCGCCAACTACAACGCGACCTACGGGTCCATCGGAGGGGTGATCCTGCTGACCCTCTGGCTCTACCTCACGGGACTCGTGCTCCTGCTCGGCGCCGAGGTGAACTCCGAGATCGAGTTCGCGGCCGCGCAGCGCGGAGACTCGACCGCCAAGCTGCCGGGCGAGCACGTGCCGGGTGAGCATCGGCCCCGGCGGCGCCGCCAGGCGGCGTGATCAGGGAATTCCGTTACCCAACCTCGTGCGCCGACTTCGCGCCACCGCCTGTCCCGCACCGTCTAACTCTGCGCCACGACGATCGAAGCGGTGGGGCACCCGCCTTGCACGCAGTTTGGCACTCCGCTGAGCGAGGGAGAGATTCGATGCTGATCGGTCGTTGCGCGTGGCACCCGCGGTACTTCGGCCGCTCGTCCTGGCAGGGCGTGACGTCCTGGCGGGGCTTCAATTTCCGGTTCACCGACGGCATCTGCCCGCGATGCCTGACCCGCTTCCGCACCGAGCACCGCCACATGCTGGAGCGCCGCACCCCCGAGCGTCGCCGCCGCATCGCCTGAAGCAGTCGGAGGGGGCCTCGACGGCCCCCTCCGATGCCTCCCCCAGGAATAGGATTGCGCGGGCGCAGCCCGCGCTCGAACTGCTTACCGGCCCATCAGGCAGTCGCGGTAGGCCTGCTGGTATGCAGGATCGCTCAGGCCTGCCGAGGCCATGCCGCGCAGCAGGGGATCCGACGACGAGTCGCCGACGCTCGGCAGGCTCCCGGTCGACGGGCTCGCCGGCGTGCCGCTCGGAGCCGGCGAGCTGGCGATGCTTCCCGGAGTCGCGGGCACGCTGACCGAGGGACCGCTCGAGACGCCGCCCGGGCCCGAGACGCCCGAGCTCGCCGACGGGTTGCTCGGGGCCGGTGGGCTCGCGACGCTGCCGGACGGGCCGCTCGGCGCGCCGACGCTCGGCGACGGCATCGGCGAGCTCGTGACGCCGGGTGAGGCGCTGGGAGCGGCGGTCCTGGCGGCCCCGAGCGCCTGCCGGTTACAGCGGTCGAAGTCCGCTTGCGTGGGCGACGTCGTCTGCGCGTAGGCAAGGCCCGAGGCGGCAAGAAGCCCTGCGGTGGAGATCACCGTTGCCGCTTGCTTCATCGTGAGCATGTCGTCCTCCTCCATCGTGTGTGACGAAATCGAGCGTGTCGGTCGCGCTGAAGTACAAGTGAAGTGCCAGGGAGGTAGTGTCTCAGTTCGAACCCTGACTGCCCGTTCGCCGGGCGGGAGAGACGGGTGGGCCTTCGGAAACCCGATCGGACCGGCTAGCAATCCGCCTGAATGTCGGTAAGCGGTACGCCTGTCACGACGTACTACGACGGGTTTCCGAAGGCCCACCCGTCTCTCCCGCCCTCCCCGCGGCGCTCGGGCCGCGGCGTCGTGCATCGAAGGACTCGCGTGGACTACCGACGCTCACGGCCGACCTCAAGCCCGCGTGTCGTAGGAAGGTTGGGGGCACGCAATCTCTTCCGGCCGCACACGAGAGCCTCGCCCCTCGAGTCCTCGATCCGACCTTGAGCACCGCGGAGAGGGCGGGCGGGGTGGGTGGGGCCTTGGGAAACCCGTCGTCGTACGTC
>WNGA01005679.1_pt1 | contig 26727 bp, 25 predicted proteins | sample 5400061 | NCBI WGS metagenome assembly WNGA01 (sample SAMN13153366, study PRJNA577476) | soil metagenome | isolation source: 100 cm soil or saprolite under grassland replicate 2 | place: USA:California | collected 2016-06-15 | reverse complement strand
GGCGGGCATGAGGTCGAACGGCTTCTCCGCGGCGTCGATCAAGGCACTGTGGGACGTGCTGGTGCCGTTCTCCGACTACGCGTTCAACAAGGCGCACTCCGCGGCGTACGGGCTGGTCTCGTACTGGACGGCGTACCTGAAGGCGAACTTCCCGGCGGAGTACATGGCCGCGGTCCTCACGTCCGTGAAGGACGACAAGGACAAGATGGCCATCTACCTGAACGAGTGCCGCCGGATGGGTATCAAGGTGCTGCCGCCGGATGTGAACGAGTCGGACTCGAACTTCACCCCGGTCGGCACCGACATCCGCTTCGGTCTGTCCGCGATCCGCAACGTCGGGGTCAACGTGGTGGCCGAGATCGTCGGTGCCCGCGAGGAGAAGGGCCGGTTCGCCGACTTCGTCGACTTCATCGACAAGGTGCCGCTGCCGGTCTGCAACAAGCGGGTGATCGAGTCGCTGGCCAAGGCCGGTTCGTTCGACTCGATGAACCACGCCCGGCGCGCGGTCGTCGCCGTCCACGAGCAGGCGGTCGACGAGGCGATCGACCTGAAGCGGAACGAGGCGCACGGGCAGTTCGACCTGTTCTCGCTGGGTGACGACGAGGTGGACGAGGGCGAGGGCAACTCCCGGCTCAGTGTCGTCGTACCGGAGATCGAGGAGTGGGACAAGTCGACCAAGCTGGCGCACGAGCGCGACATGCTCGGCCTGTACGTGTCCGACCACCCGCTGTTCGGCGTCGAGCACGTGCTCACCAACGGCAGCGACTGCACGATCGGCCAGCTGCTCGCCGACGAGGACCGTCCGGACGGCACCCAGGTGACGATCGGCGGGCTGGTCACCCAGGTGCAGCGGAAGGTGAACAAGCGCGGCGACATCTACGCGATCGTCACCATCGAGGACCTCGAAGGTTCGATCGAGGTGATGATGTTCTCCTCGGCGTACCAGCTGTACGCGCACCTGCTGAGCAACGACGCGATCATCCTGATGAAGGGCCGGCTGCGCCGTCGTGAGGACCGGGTCGAGCTGAGCGGCTCCGACGTGATCGTGCCGGACCTGACCGAGGGCCCGAGCGGGCCGGTGGTGATCACCATGGCCGTCAACCGGTGTACGCCGCCGGTCGTCGAGCAGCTCCGAGACGTGTTGCAGGCGCACCCGGGGATGACTGAGGTGCAGTTGCGGCTGCAGGCCCGGCAGAAGACGACGGTGATGCGGATCGGCGACAAGTTCCGGGTCACCCCGACGTCGGCGCTGATGGCGGACCTCAAGGCGCTGCTCGGTCCTTCCTGCCTGGCCAGTTGAGGTTTGGTGGAATTCGTGCGGCACACTGTCGAGGTGAGTCAACCTCAAGCTGCCCAGCCTTCGCCGTACGTGCCGCCGCGTTCGGGGGTTCCGTTCGGTACGCCTCCTCCGCCGGAGCCGGCGATGCCGTGGGCGAAGGCGATCGCGATCACCGTGGTCGGGTTCCTGGTCGCGGGCGTGGTGGCCGGGTGGGCGTGGCAGCAGTTCTCGCCGCTGGCGCAGTACACCGTGGACGAGCGAGGTGGCGCCCTCGGCGAGGAGCAGATGACCCGGGTGTTCGGGCCGGACGGCACCTTCACTTCGATCGGGTTCCTCACCGCGCTGGTGCTGGGTGGCGCGCTGTTCTGGTGGCTGCGCAACTACGGTCCGTGGTCGGTCGCGATCGTCGTGCTGGGCGCGGCGCTGGGCTCGGGGATCTCATGGGGCGTCGGCATGTTGCTCGGGCACGACCCGCTGCAGCCGCGCCTCCAAGCAGCCAAGCCGGGCGACCTGGTCGCGGCGCCGCTGGAGCTGCACACCTGGACTCCGGCAGCGGCCTGGCTGGTGGGGGCAGCGCTGGCGGTCGCGATCATCGCCGCCACCACCTGGCGCAGTGAACCGATTGCAACCACATCGCAATCTGCCGCGTCAGAGTCCTCGTCTCAGGTGCCCTAACCTGACTAGGCCGGTGGGTGAGGCCCGCCGGACCACGCGAGGGAGCATATGTCCGACCAGAACAACCCGCCGAACCCGCAGTACCCCGGTGCCGGCGGTCCGCAGAACCCCCAGAATCCGTACGGCGAGCCGCAGCAGAGCGCGCCGCGGCCTCCGATGAATGCCCAGGGCAACCAGCCTCAACCGGGGCAGCAGCAGTCCCCGCAAGGCGGACCGCAGCACCCCGGTCCGGGACCGCAGCAGCCGCAGTATCAGCGGCCGGGCGGTCCGGCGCCGCAGCAGGGCGGGCCGCAGTACGGTCAGCCCGGTCCGGCGTCGTACGGCCAGCCGAGGCAGTCGACGTACGGTCAAACGGGCCAGTCTTACGGTCAGACCGGGCAGTCTTACGGTCAGCCGGGGCAGGGGACCTATGGTCAGCCGGGCCAGGCGTCGTACGGGCCGGCCGGTGGGCAGGGGTCGTACGAGCAGCTGCACGTCGGTGGGCAGCCGCCGCAGGGGCCTGGATTCGGGCCGGGGCAGCAGCAGTGGCAGCCGGAGCCGAAGAAGAAGCGCGGCAAGCTCATCCCGCTGGTCGCGGTGCTCGCTGTACTGGCGGTGGTCGCCGGCGGCGGAATCTTTGCCTACGGCAAGCTCAACGGCGGCAAGCAGCCGGCGGCGGTGCTGCCGGGCACTGCGATCGCCTACACCCGGATCGACCTGAACCCGTCGGCCGGCCAGAAGATCGCCGCGATCCGGTTCATGCTCAAGTTCCCGTCGGTGAAGGAGAACCTGGGCCTGACCGGCGAGAAGGACGACCTTCGGCAGAAGCTGTTCGAGACGATCAAGAAGCACTCCGGTGACGACCTCGCCGACGTGGACTACGAGAAGGACGTCAAGCCGTGGCTCGGCGAACGCGCCGGCATGGCCGTGCTGCCCCCCGCCGACGGCAAGGACGAGCCGACCGGGGTGCTGGCCGTCCAGGTCAAGGACGAGGACAAGGCCGCCAAGGGTCTCGACAAGCTGATGGCGAAGGAGGACAAGAAGCCGGGTCGCGCGTTCAGCAACGGGTACGTGCTGCTCGCCGAGGACCAGGCCACCGTCGACTCGGCCGTTGCCACCAGCAAGGACAACCCGCTGGAGAAGAACGCCAAGTTCAGCGCGGACATGGACGCGCTCGGCGAGCAAGGCTTCGTCTCGTTCTGGGCCGACATGAAAGGCCTCGCCTCGATCTCGGGCAAGGTCGACTCCAAGCAACTCGCCGGGATCTCCGACGCGAGCATGGCGGCCGCGCTCCGGTTCGATTCGTCGTACGTCGAACTGAAGGGCATCGCCCGTGGAGACAAGAGCGTCAAGGTCAACTCGGCCGACGCCGGTGACCTGATCGGTCAACTGCCCGACACGACGGCCGGCGCGATCGCGGTGTCCGGCGGCGAGAGCCTGGTCGACACCGTCTGGACCCAGCTGTCGAAGGCCTCGAACGGCAGCATCGACCAGCTGACACAGCAGATCACCGAGGAGACCGGGCTGAAGCTGCCCGACGACCTGAAGAGCCTGCTGGGCAAGAACATGGCTGTTGCCATCGACAAGGACGCCGGCAACGGCCCGAAGATCGCGGCCCGGCTCGAGACCGACCCGGCCAAGGCCGAGCCGGTGGTCGAGAAGCTGACCACGCTGCTGCGCGACAAGTCGGGGGAGGACGTCCCGATCCAGACCACCAAGGACAGCGACACGCTCGTGGTCGCGACCGACAAGGACTACGCCGAGCAGGTCCTGAAGGGCGGCAACCTCGGCCAGTCCGAGAACTTCAAGCAGGCCCTGCCCGACACCAAGGGCGCGGTCGCTATCGGCTACGTCAACTTTGAGGCGGCCGGCTCGCTGAGCCCCCGGTTCAGCTCCGACAAGGACCTCGCCGCCCTACGCTCCGGCGGTTTCGTCATCCGCTCCACCGGCGACGGCCAAGGCGAAATCAGCCTCCGGGTGGTCGCCAAGTAACCCACCCAGAAGCCCCGGACGGCAGCAACACGGCCGTCCGGGGCTTCTCTGTGCATCCAGCCCGGCGCTTCTGCATGTCCGGCACAAAACGTCTTCCGGGCGATGTCGAAAACCGCGGGATAGCTTCTACCTCCTGAGTGAAAGCACTTCTCACTCGACTGGAGGACCGACATGAAGCACCACATCACCGATATCCGCACCATCGCCGTACCGGTCACCGACCAGGACCGCGCGCTGGAGTTCTACACCAAGACCCTGGGGTTCGAGGTGCGGATGGATGCGCCGTTGCCGCAGATCGGTGGTCGCTGGATCGTCGTCGCACCGCCCGGCGCGGGCGCCGCGATCGCGTTGACCCCCGCCTCGGACGACACCCCCGTCGGCACCGACACCGGCATCCGCCTCGCCACCGCCGACGCCGCCGCGGCCCACGCCGACCTGACCGCCCAAGGCGTCGACACCGGCGACCTCCTCACCTGGCCGGGCATCCCACCTATGTTCACCTTCCAGGACCCCGACCACAACCGCCTCTACCTCGTCCAGGACTGACCGGCTTCCGTGGGGACGACTATGTCGGCGGACCGCCAGGCCATCACAATGCGGCGGGGACGAGGACCTCTCGCGGAAGAACGCCGCGGAGTATGCATTTGTGATGGCCTGGCGGTCCGCCATCGCCCTCCGCCTCCCGGGTCGGAGCCGAACGCGGAACGGCGGCCTGAGTGACCGGCTCGGATCCGTGGGCCGGACCTGTGACACTCACCAAGCAACCACGATCCGGGTCGGTCACGCTCACCTGTGCGTCGGGTGACGGCTGCTGGTGGGGTTGGTGAGTGAGGCAAGTCCGCATCTGCAGCAATCCCGAGACCGGTTGCAGCACAACCAGCACATGACGGGGATGAAGTAGCTGCTCGGTGGCGGGGGTGGTCAGGTGGGGAAGGGGACTCCAGTGAGGGAGGCGCAGGTGTCGAGGAAGGCCTGCTGGGTCTCGGGGTCCGAGGCGGCAGGGTGGGTCGCGTGCGGGCGGAGGTGGTAGTAGTACCCGCCGCTTGGCGTGGTCGGGGCCGTGGCCAGCCAGACCTGGGTGAGGTGCGCCTGGTTGAGATCACCGGGCGCACCCCGGCCACCCATCTTCGTCGGCACCCAGCCCGGGTCGACAGCGTTCGACAGCACGTCGGGCCAGAGTCGCGCCACCGCGAAGGCGAGGATCACGTCGTGCAGCTTCGAGTCGGAATAGGCCCGCGACCCGCTCCACCGACGTCGTACCCACTGAAGATCGTCCAGTACGACGTCCCCGCCCTCGTGCATGCCGGAACTCAGGTAGACCAATCGCTCCGGCCGGTCGATCAACGCCGTCAGCAGGTACGGCGCCAGTGCGTTGATCGCGAACACGTGCTCCAGCCCGTCGACGGTCTCGATCCGCCGCTCTTGATACCCGACTGCCGCGTTGTGGATCACCACGTTGAACCGGCCGGACTCGTTGGCCTGCCGAGCCAGGTCCCGCGTCTCCACGATGCTCGCAAGATCGCCGACCAGCACCCCAGCAGCCTTGGGCAACGCCGCCACCGCATTTCGCGCTCGTGCGTCGTTCCGGGCGTGCAGAACGACCTCATGCCCTTGGCCAATCAGTTCAGCCGCAGCCATCTGGCCGAGCCCGTCCGCAGATCCAGTCACCAGAATGCGCGCCACCTCAACGTCCCTTCCGCCGGTATCACTCTGTCAGGTTCAATCAGATGGCGGTGGGCTGCGGCGGTGGGACGATCTGGACATGAGGAGGTTGGGGGCGCTCGGGGTGGCCGCAGTGCTGGCGGTCGCCCTGGCCGGCTGTCCCGCGGGCGGCAACAACGCCGTCCCTACGCCGACGACGAACGTTCCGGTGACGACCGTTCCGGCGACGGTCCAGAAGTTTCCGGATCCCGGGACGGCGCCGCTGGAGCCGGCCAAGGCGCGGGTGCTGCAGGCCGTGCTCGCGCAGATCGTCAGCCGGTACGCCATCGCTCCCGAGGCCGAGTCGGCGGCACCTGGAGTGACGGCCGCGATCGTCACCGACCGGTGGATCTGGTCCGGCGCCGCCGGCAAGGATGCATCGGGTACGGCGTTGACGCCGACCACGAGCATGGCGGTCGCGAGCATCACGAAGACGTTCATCGCCGCCGAGGTGATGCGGCTTGCGCGGGACGAGCAGATCGACCTGCGGGCGCCGATCTCGACGTACGTGAAGCACAAGCTGACCGCGAACGGCGCGACGGTTCAAAGGTGACCGGCCGGCCGCTGGCCGAGGTGCTCCGGCATGACCTCGCGGCGCCCGCCGGACTGCAGCACGCAGCCTTCCAGGACGGGGAGAAGCCGCAGCCGCCGGTGGCGCGTGACGTCGACCCACTGTGCGGCAAGGCCGACGACGGCTACATCCCGTGTCGCGCGGTGGCGAGCCGGTCGGCGGCCAACGCAGGCCTCGCCGCGGACGCACCGACGATCGCGCGGTGGGGCTACCAGCTGTACGGCGGTCGCGTGATCCAGCCCGAGCTGGTCGAAGAGATGGCCGGCGGCGACGGGGAGTACGGCCTGGGCACGATGCGCTTCTCGCAGGAGTTCGGCATCGGTGACGCGGTCGGGCACACCGGCGACATGCCCGACTACACCAGCATGCTGCTCGTGATCCCCGCGAAACGGCTGTCCATCGCGATGCTCATTGCTGACGGCAACAAAAACGTCCGCACCATGACGGCCGAGCTGACCACCGCCCTGCAGCCGCTACTCGGCTAGTGCCTCCAGGACTCCCTCGCCGTACTTGGCCAGTTTGTTCTCGCCGACGCCGCTGATCGTGCCGAGTTCGGCCAAGGTGCTGGGGAGTTCGGTCGCGACCTGCCGCAGGGTCGCGTCGTGGAAGATGACGTACGCCGGAACGCCCTGCTCCTTGGCGACGCCGGCCCGCCACGCCCGCAGCCGCTCGAAGATCGGGGCGGCCTCGGGGGAGAGGTCGGCCGCAGCCTTCTTCGAAGAGCCGCTGGAGGACTTCGACGTACGGACGCGCTCCGGCTCGCGGCGCATCATCACCTCACGCCTGCGGCCGAGCACCTCCACGCTCTCCTGTGTGAGGACGAGCGTCCCGTAGTCGCCCTCCACCGCGAGCAGCCGCTGCGCCAGCAGTTGGCGGATCACGCCGCGCCACTCGGAGTCCCTCAGCTCGGTGCCGATCCCGAACACAGTCAACTGGTCGTGGCGGAACTGCCTGACCTTGTCCGTTTCCTTGCCGAGCAGGATGTCGATCAGCTGACCAGCGCCGAACTTCTGGTTCCGCTCGTGCTGCAGCCGGTAGACCGTCGACAGCAGTTTCTGCGCCGCGATCGTCCCGTCCCACGACTCCGGCGGAGTCATGCACGTGTCGCAGTTCCCACACGGGTCGCCGTGCTGGCCGAAGTACGCAAGCAACTGCGACCGACGGCACTGCACGGTCTCGCACAGCGCGAGCATCGCATCGAGATGCGAGCTCAGCCGACGCCGATGCGCGAGATCACCCTCGGACGTGTCGATCATCTTCCGCTGCTGTACGACGTCCTGCAGCCCGTAGGCAAGCCATGCAGTCGACGGCAGTCCGTCACGTCCCGCGCGGCCGGTCTCCTGGTAGTACCCCTCGACCGACTTCGGCAGATCGAGATGCGCGACGAAGCGCACGTCCGGCTTGTCGATACCCATCCCGAACGCGATCGTCGCGACCACCACCAGGCCGTCCTCGCGCAAAAAGCGTGCCTGGTTGGCCGCGCGCGTCGGGCTGTCGAGGCCGGCGTGGTACGGCAGTGCCTCGATGCCGTTCTGCGTCAGGAACGCCGCAGTCTTCTCGACGCTGTTGCGGGACAGGCAGTAGACGATGCCCGCGTCGCCCGCGTGCTCGGTGCGGAGCAGATCGAGCAGTTGCCGCTGCGGGTTGTCCTTCGGCGCGATCCGGTACTGGATGTTCGGCCGGTCGAAGCTCGCGACGAAATGCTTCGCCTCGCCCAGATTGAGCCGGGTCGCGATCTCCCGATGCGTCGCCTCGGTCGCCGTCGCGGTCAGCGCGATCCGCGGTACGTCGGGCCAGTGCTCGTGCAACTCCGACAGCATCAGGTAGTCGGGCCGGAAGTCGTGGCCCCACTGGGACACACAGTGCGCCTCGTCGATCGCGAACAGCGCGATCTTGCCCTGGTCGAGCAGCCGCACGGTCGACTCGACCCGCAGCCGCTCCGGCGCGAGGTACAGCAGGTCGAGATCACCGGCCAGGAACGCCCGCTCGACGTCTCGCCGCTGCTCGAAGTCCTGCGTGGAGTTGAGGAACCCGGCTCGTACGCCGAGCGCCGTCAGCGCATCCACCTGGTCCTGCATCAGCGCGATCAACGGCGAGATCACCACGCCGACACCGGGTCTGACCAGCGCCGGAATCTGGTAGCACAGCGACTTCCCACCGCCGGTCGGCATCAGCACCAACGCGTCGCCACCGGAGACGACGGTGTCGATGATGTCCGCCTGCTGACCGCGGAAAGCGTCGTACCCGAACACCCGGCGCAAGACCTCGAGCGCCTCACTCGTCGACTCGTGCAGGGCGGCGGGTGTATCGGTCACCCGGCGATTCTAATGAGTGCGGGACGGCCACGCCCGGACCCCGCTGGCGGGTTGTGGAAAAGCTTGCCTAGGTGGTGATTTCGCCGCGATATGTGCCGACGCTCCACAGGTTCCCCTCGGGGTCCTTCACCGTGAAACCGCGCGAACCGTAGTCCTCGTCGCGCAGTCCTCGTACGACGATCGCCCCGGCGGCGGTCGCACGGGCGAACAGCCCGTCCGGATCGTCGTGCACGAGATAGACCGACTGGGTCGATCGACCCTTCGGCCGCGCCGGGATACGAGGCCACCAGAGTGAAGCCGAGGCCCTCGGTCAGGAACTTGAGCGCGGCTTGCCCGTCGCGGTAGATCAGCCCAGGCCAGACGCCGACGACGATGTCCTTCTCGGTTGTGGTGTTCATGCCTCCGAGTCTGTGACCGCGACGGGCGTCGCGTCTTGAATGTTTGGGAGCTCTTCGGCAATCCACTGCCGCGGTGAACAGCCGGCGATCGCGTTCCACTCGCGGGTGAGATGCGCCTGATCGGCGTACCCGAGCTCCGCCGACAACTCCGCCAGCCTGGTCGTCGGATCCCGCTTCAATCGCCCGACCGCGCGCTCGAACCGCATTACCCGCGCGGCGACCTTCGGTGCCAGCCCATACTCCGCAGTGAACCGGTCCGTCAGATGACGTCGGCTCCACCCGACTTCCTGCGCGATCTCCTGTACGGCGACGGCCCCGGCGGTCTCGCGCATTCGCCGCCAGACCCAGCCGAGCTCAGGCCGCACGGTCGCGGCCGGTGCGTCTGCCCAGTACTGGAGCAGCGCGTACTCCAAGAGATCGAAGCGTTGTTGCCAGGTCGGCGCCTCGCGGAGTTGCTCGGTGAGCACACGCGCCGGGCCGCCGAGGAGTTCGTCGAGGTTCACCAGCATCGACGCCAGCTCGCCCGGCGGCAGGCCGAGCAGCACGCGCGAAGCCGCCGGCGTGAGAGCGAGCTGTACGCCGGAATGGTTAGCGGAGTCGCAGATGTGGACGGCCGTCGAGTGCAGTCCGCCGACGACCGTGTCGAACTTGTTCACCGGGGAGCCGGGCCAGGCGATGCCGAGTGGTTCGTCGAGGGTGATGACGAGCGTCAGGTACTGCGAGGGCAGCCCACGATGCAGCGCCGGCGGATCACCGGCGTACGCATAACCGCTGAGGTCGCCGACATACGGGAGCAGGGCCGGGTGCACACGCCGCGTGTGGTGCTCGAACCCCGTCATGCTCACAGGCTAGATCGGGCCTCGGACAGATTCGGAGGAGTACCGAGGACAAGCTTGCCGTACCGTTCGCCTCCGGCATGCGGGACCCGCGTACCGGCATCTGGACGGGCGTGGCACCATCGGATGAGTTGTCCTGAACAGCGAGGAGATGTCGTCGTGCCTGCATTGAGGTCCCGTACCGTCACCCACGGCCGCAACATGGCGGGCGCCCGCGCGCTCATGCAGGCCTCCGGGGTAGCCCGGGAGGACTTCGGCAAGCCGATCATCGCGGTGGCGAACAGCTTCACCGAGTTCGTCCCCGGCCACACCCACCTGGCGCCGGTCGGCCGGATCGTGTCCGAGGCGATCCACGCGGCCGGCGGGATCGCACGCGAGTTCAACACGATCGCCGTCGACGACGGGATCGCGATGGGTCACGGCGGGATGCTCTACAGCCTGCCGTCGCGTGACCTGATCGCCGACTCGGTCGAGTACATGGTCGAGGCGCACTGCGCGGACGCGCTGGTCTGCATCTCGAACTGCGACAAGATCACCCCGGGCATGCTGATGGCCGCGCTCCGGCTGAACATCCCGACCGTGTTCGTGTCCGGCGGCCCGATGGAGGCCGGCCGGGCCACGCTGGTCGACGGCACGGTGCGCAAGCTCGACCTGATCGACGCGATGTCCGAGGCGGTGAACGAGAACGTCTCCGACGCCGACATCCTGCGGATCGAGGAGAACGCCTGCCCGACCTGCGGCTCGTGCTCGGGCATGTTCACCGCGAACTCGATGAACTGCCTGACCGAGGCGATTGGCCTGTCTTTGCCGGGCAACGGTTCGGTACTCGCGACGCACGCCGCTCGGCGCGCGTTGTACGAGAAGGCCGGCGAGACCGTCGTACAGATCACCAAGAGGTACTACGACAACGACGACCCGACGGTGTTGCCGCGGAACATCGCATCCCAGGAGGCGTTCGGGAACGCGATGGCGCTGGACATCGCGATGGGCGGGTCGACGAACACGATCCTGCACCTGCTCGCGGCGGCGCAGGAGGCGGAGGTCGACTTCGACCTGGACGACATCAACTCGGTGTCGCGCCGGGTGCCGTGCCTGGCGAAGGTCGCGCCGAACGTCGCGCCGGGCGGGACGTACTACATGGAGGATGTGCACCGGGCCGGCGGGATCCCGGCGATCCTCGGTGAGCTGCACCGGGCCGGGCTGCTGAACGAGGACGTCCACACTGTCCACAGCGACTCGATCGACGAGTGGCTGAAGACGTGGGACCTGCGTGGTGGTTCGCCGTCGCCGGAGGCCGTTGAGCTGTGGCACGCGGCGCCGGGGTGCAAGCGGTCGGCGACGGCGTTCTCGCAGTCGGAGCGGTGGGAGACGCTCGACACGGATGCGGCTGGTGGGTGCATCCGCGATCTGGAGCACGCGTACTCCGTCGACGGCGGACTCGCGGTGCTGAAAGGCAACCTGGCCGTCGATGGCTGCGTCGTGAAGACTGCCGGCGTGGACGAGTCGATCTGGACGTTCCAGGGTCCTGCGGTGGTGTGCGAGTCGCAGGAAGAGGCAGTCGAGAAGATCCTCGCGAAGCAAGTCCAGCCGGGCGACGTCGTAGTGATCCGCTACGAGGGTCCGAAGGGCGGTCCGGGTATGCAGGAGATGCTCTACCCGACCTCGTTCCTGAAGGGCCGCGGCCTGGGCAAGGTCTGCGCCCTGGTGACGGACGGCCGCTTCTCCGGCGGCACCTCCGGCCTGTCCATCGGCCACGCCTCTCCCGAAGCAGCCTCGGGTGGCGCCATCGCCCTGGTCCAGGACGGCGACCAGATCCGCATCGACATCCCCAACCGCTCGATCGAGCTGCTGGTGTCCGACGACGAACTGGCAAGCCGTCGCGCCGCGTTGAACGGCGTCTACGCGCCGAAGAACCGCGACCGCAAGGTCTCTCAGGCTCTGCGTGCGTACGCCGCGATGGCGACCAGCGCCGACAAGGGCGCCGTACGGGACATCACCAGGCTCGGCTAGAACTCCAGGTCGAAGGCGAGACTGATGGCCTCGGCCAGGGCGGGTTCCTGGTCGGGGTGGAGATAGCCGATCAGGCGGCCCAGTTGGAGTTTGGGGATGGTCTGGATGTTGTCGCAGCTGATTGCGCTGGGGTGGTCGAGGCCGTTCTGCGGGCCGACCAGGACCTCGGTGGACAGGCCCCGGATGGTGCTGGTGATGGGCGCGACCGTGACGTTGGTCAGGCGCGGGCGGATCAGCTCGCGGGTGAGGACGACGACTGGGCGGGGCTTGTCGAGGCGTGCGATGTGCAGCGGACGCATGACGTCGTACGGCGGCTCAGTCGAGGTCGCCGAGCACGGTCCCGGCGGCCGCAGGGGCGAGCCCCTCCAGATCCGGGTAGTCACCGTGCTCGGTCAGGATCGCGAGGTCGCGCACGGCCAGCTCCCGCCGCCGCTCACGCTCCATCGCCCGGGCCACCACCGAGGCCCGGCTCGACGCCTTGTCGGTGGCCACGAGCTGGTCCATGAAGTCGACCAGCTCGTCCGGCAACCGCACAGTGATCTGCTTACTCATACCAAAACCATACCGCCCTGGGATTCACTTCGGTAGGGTCGTCTGCCGTTCGCACGTCTCCCACAGGCGGCGGGCGGCGGCGGGGTTCTGTGCGGGCGGCTTCGGCTCGGTCAGTTTCTTGTCCGAGTAGTAGCCGCCCGGCGTCGCGTCGGCTCCGGATGCGAGCCAGACGAGCGTCTCCGCGCCCTGCTCCGGTGTCCGCATGAACGGTCGCATCATCTGCATCTGTGCCCGGAGTACCGCACCGGTGTTCGAGCCGAACGAGGTCGCGACCAGACCGGGCTCGAAGGTGAACGCGCCGACACTGTCCTGCCGGTCCGCCAGTTCCCGCATCAGCAGGATCGCGGCCAGCTTGCTCTCGCCGTATCGGCGGCCGGGACCCCCGATCAGCCGGGCGAACCGGGTGTAGCGCCGGCGGGCATCCAGGTCGTCCCACTCGATCCCACGCCGCGCCATTCCGTGGCCCCTCGAAGAGGTGGTGATGACGCGCGCTCCCGGCGTCTCGCGGAGCCGGTCGAGCAGCAGCGTGCTCAGCAGGTACGGCGCGAGCACGTTGACGGCCCAGGTCAGTTCGATCCCGTCCACCGAGCTCCGGTGCTCGCCGTACATCGCGCCGGCGTTGTTCACCAGGACGTCGATCCGCGGGCAGCTCGCCAGAATCTCGGTCGTCACGCGCCGGATCGAGTCCTGCGAGGTGAGGTCCGCCTCGAAGACGTCGGCACCGCCCAGGTCAGCGGCGATCTTCTCCGCCTTCGGCCGGTTGCGGGCGACCAGCCCGATCCGGGCGCCCCGGCCGGCCAGCTCGCGAGCCGCCGCCAGGCCGATCCCACTCGTCGCGCCGGTGATCAGTACGTACTTGTCCATGACCCTGCTCCTGTCGGTGTCCGTTCGGTTGACGACGACGAAGGTATACGATGTATAAGACGATGTGCAAGACGTTGTCTAAATCTCTTGGTAGGATCCTGGCCATGGGACATCGCGACGATCTGCTGGTGGCGGCGAAGCAGTGCCTGGCCGAGAAGGGGTACGCGCGGACCACGGCGCGGGACCTGGTCTCCGCCTCGGGGACGAACCTGGGCTCGATCGGGTACCACTACGGCTCGAAGGAGGGCCTGCTGATGCGGGCGGCCGTCGAATTGATGGGTGAGTGGGGTGACGACCTCGAGCGCCTACTTGCCGGCCGTGCTCGTACGGCGGAAGGCGTCTGGACGCAGGTGGTTCAGCTGTTCGGGAAGTACCGCCACGTGTGGGCCGCGCAGTTCGGCGTACTGGCGATGGTCGAGCACGAGCCACGGTTGCGGTCGGACCTCGCGGAGGCTACCCAACAGGCCCGGCTCGCGTTGGCGGCGCTGCTCGGGGGAGTCGACCCGGCGGCCGACCCGCAGCGCGCGCAGGACGTGGGTTCCTACTACTACGCCCTGCTGATCGGGCTGATGGCGCAGTACGTCATCGATCCCGCCCACGCACCGGACGGGGCGGCGATCGCCCGGGCGATCGCCGTCAGTTCGGGGACATCGTCGACCAGCTGATGTCGCTCGCGGGGAGGGATGGGATGGCGGCGATGGCCGCCAGTTCGGTGTCGAGGAGGCCGACGAGTTGGGCCAGGCGAGAGGTGGTGTCGGTGGCCTCGAGGAGCTTCTGGCGATCGGGGATGATCAGGGTCATCGCGGCCGACATCAGGTAGGAGAGCGTGCTCGGGTCGTCCGGCAGTTCGTCGAAGTGCAGGCCTGGCCGGCTGATCTCCGAGACGGCCGCGGCGTACCGGCGGAATCGGTCGATCGCGATCGTCGCCGTACCCAGGGGATCGTCGCCGAGGTTCTCTACCAGCCACTCGACGTCCGCGACCAAGTAGTCGCCGCTGCCGTCCAGCTCCGCCACCTTGAACCGCCGGTTGCCGGTCAGCGTGATCTCGACCGGACCGTCGTCGTCCGCGTCGAGCGTGATCTCGGAGATCGTCGCCGCGCAGCCGGTGCCGTACAGCGACCGGAACACCCGCTCGCCCAGCTCATAGCCGTCCCGTACGGCGAGCGCCCCGCAGACGAGTTCACCGCCGTTCTCGACCAGGTCGCGGATGACCGCCCGCCCCTGGACATCGGTGACCGGAACGGGGAGCACCAGCCCGGGGAAGATCACCGTGTCGACAGTGAGCAGCGGCAGGCGGGAGTCCATGCCGACGAGCCTAGTGCCTCCTACCCCCTGACCACGGGTTGTAGTCATTGCCAGCTTGTGGATATGGCGCGAGGTGGGCGAGGCGTCACCACTAGACTGAGGCCATGATTCGCCGCGTCGACCTGCGGGGCCGAGTGGCGGCCGGAGAGGTGCCTGACCTCCAAGCCGAAGTGAACGCCCTCGTCCCCCGAGCCGTGTTCGACGTCGAGAAGGCTCTCGACGTCGTCCGACCGATCTGCCTGGACGTCCGTCATCGTGGACTCGAGGCGATCAAGGAGTACGGCGAGAAGTTCGACCATGTGCGCGTCGACGACCTCCGCGTCCCGGCCGACGCCTTGAAGTCCGCCCTCGAGGAGCTCGACCCCGAGGTGCGTGCGGCCTTCGAGGAGTCGATCCGTCGGGTCCGCGAGGTCAGCCAGGACGAGCTGACCGCCGACATCCCCTCCGAGCCCGCGCCCGGCGGCCGGGTGACGCAACGCTTCGTCCCGGTCCAGCGCGTCGGCCTCTACGTGCCCGGCGGTCGCGCGCCACTTGCCTCCAGCGTGGTGATGAACGTCGTACCGGCGCAGGTTGCCGGGGTGCCGTCGCTCGCTGTCGCATCCCCGCCACAGAAGGAGTTCGGCGGCCTGCCGCACCCGACTGTGCTTGCGGTGTGTGCGCTGCTCGGGATCGAAGAGGTCTACGCGATGGGCGGCGCCCAAGCGATCGCCGGGTTCGCCTATGGCTTCGAAGGATGCCGCAAGGTCAACCAGATCACGGGACCCGGCAACATCTATGTCGTCGCGGCCAAGCGGTTCCTTCTGGGTGAGGTCGGGATCGACTCCGAAGCCGGGCCGACCGAGATCGCGATCCTCGCCGACGACACCGCGGACCCCGTGCACGTGGCCGCGGACCTGATCAGCCAGGCCGAGCACGATCCGATGGCCGCCAGCGTGCTGGTCACGCCGAGCGAAGCTCTGGCAGCGAAGGTCGAAGCCGAGTTGCCGCAGCAGGTGGCGCGCACCAAGCACCAGGAGCGCGTGACCGAAGCTTTGAAAGGTCAGCAGTCGGCCGTCGTACTTGTGGACGACCTCGACCAGGGCACTGCTGTAGTGGACGCCTATGCCGCCGAGCACCTCGAGATTCAGACCGCTGACGCCGAGGAGCGTGCCGCGCTGATCAACAACGCCGGCGCGATCTTCATCGGCGGCTGGTCACCGGTGTCGCTCGGTGACTACTGCGCGGGCTCCAACCACGTCCTGCCCACCGCTGGATGCGCCTGCCACTCGTCGGGGTTGTCGGTCCGCAGCTTCCTCAAGGCGGTCCACGTCGTGAACTACTCGCGCGACGCGCTGCACGAGGTCGCCGGTCACGTGGTCGCGCTGGCCCACGCCGAGGACCTGCCCGCCCATGGTGCCGCGGTGTCCATGCGCTTCCCCGGGGAGAGCTGATGGGTCGCTTCGACGGGCTGCCGATCCGCGAGGAACTCAAGAGCTTCGAGCCGTACGGCGCCCCGCAACTCGACGTACCCATCCTGCTCAACGTCAACGAGAACCCGTACCCACCGAGCGAAGAGACCGTCGCCGACATCGCCGCCTCGGTGACCGAGGCGGCCCGCGGCCTCAACCGCTACCCGGACCGCGAGTTCCTCGAGCTCCGCGCGGACCTCGCGGCGTACCTGGGTCGTGAGTCCGGCGCGCAGCTCACCGCCGAGCAGGTGTGGGCGGCGAACGGCTCCAACGAGGTGATGCTGCACCTCCTGCAGGCGTTCGGAGGACCAGGGCGTACTGCGCTCTCCTTCGCTCCGACCTACTCGATGTACCCGGAGTACGCGCGCGACACGAACACCGCCTGGGTCGCCGGTCGCCGGGCCGAGGACTTCACCCTCGACCAGAGCAAGGCGCTGGCCGCGATCTCGCGGCACCGCCCGTCCGTCGTACTCCTCGCTTCGCCGAACAACCCGACCGGCACCGCGCTGCCGATCCAGGTGGTCGAGGCGATCGCGGCCCACACCGCGGCGATCGGGGCCGTCCTGGTGGTCGACGAGGCGTACGCCGAATTCCGCCGTACCGGGACTCCTAGCGCGGTGACATTGTTGCCGTCGTACCCGAATCTGGCGGTGGCGCGGACGATGTCGAAGGCGTTCGCGCTGGCCGGTGGCCGGCTCGGATACCTTGCCGCGAGCAAGCAGTTGGTGGACGCGCTGCGGATCGTGCGGCTGCCGTACCACCTGTCCGCGGTGACGCAGGCGGTCGCGCGAGCGGCGCTGCGGCACTCCGACGAACTGCTCGGTCGCGTCGAGCAACTACGGGTCGAGCGGGACGAGGCGGTCGACTGGCTGCGGTCGCAGGGCCTGCGCGCGGTCGACTCGGACGCGAACTTCGTCCTGTTCGGCACGTTCGCGGACCGGCACGCGGTCTGGCAGTCGCTGCTGGACGACGGCGTACTGATCCGGGAGACCGGGCCGGACGGCTGGCTGCGGGTCTCGATCGGCACCGGCGCCGAGATGGCCGCATTCCGCGCTTCATTGGAGCGTGTTCTCAAGATAGACGTGGGAAGGCAGACATGAGCAGGACAGCCCGGATCGACCGTGAGACGAGCGAGTCGAAGGTTCTGGTCGAGCTCAACATCGACGGTGAGGGTCGGGCCGAGATCTCAACGGGCGTTGGGTTTTACGACCACATGCTCAACGCGCTGGCCAAGCACGCACTGCTCGATCTGCACGTGAACACGGTCGGCGACCTGGAGATCGACGCCCACCACACCGTCGAGGACACCGCGATCGGTCTCGGCCAGGCGCTTCGCGAGGCTCTGGGCGACAAGCGCGGGATCCGGAGGTTCGGTGACGCGACCGTGCCGCTCGACGAGGCGCTCGTGCACTGCACGGTCGACCTGTCCGGCCGGCCGTACTGCGTCCACACCGGCGAGCCGGAGGGTCAGGTGTACGCGATCATCGGCGGCGACTACGCCGGATCGCTGACCCAGCACGTCTTCGAGACGCTCGCGTTCAACGCCGCGATCTGCATCCACATCCGGGTGCTGTCCGGCCGCGACCCGCACCACATCGTCGAGGCACAGTTCAAGGCCTTCGCCCGGGCGCTGCGGGCCGCCGCCGAACTGGACCCGCGGCAGCCGGGCATCCCGTCCACCAAGGGCGCCCTGTGAAGGCGGCACTGTGAGCAAGAAGGTCGTCCTGCTCGACTACGGATCCGGGAACATCCGGTCGGGGGAGCGGGCGCTGCAACGCGTCGGCGCGGACGTCACCGTCACTTCCGACTTCGACCAGGCGCTGAACGCCGACGGCCTGCTGGTCCCCGGCGTCGGCGCCTTCGAAGCCTGCATGACGGGGCTCAAGGCAGTGCGCGGCGACGTACTCGTCGACCGTCGGCTGACCGGCGGGCGGCCGGTGCTCGGTATCTGCGTCGGCATGCAGATCCTGTTCGCGCGCGGCATCGAGCACGGCGTCGAGACCGAGGGCTGCGAGCAGTGGCCCGGCACGGTCGAGCGGCTCCAGCCTGAGCACGACGAGCCGGTCCCGCACATGGGCTGGAACACCGTCGACGTCCCGTCCGGCACCATGCTGTTCGACGGCATCGAGAAGGAACGGTTCTACTTCGTCCATTCGTACGGCGTCCGCGAGTGGGAGCTCAGCGACCCGCGCGAGTCGGTGGCCCCGCAGGTGACCTGGACGTCGTACGGCGGTGACCGTTTCGTCGCGGCGGTCGAGAACGGACCGCTGTCCGCGACCCAGTTCCACCCCGAGAAGTCCGGCGACGCCGGCGCCACCCTCCTCGCGAACTGGGTCCGCTCGCTGTGACCGGACTCAGACGCTGCCTGGGAAGGCACCGGGGGCGCCGCCCCAGCTGATCTGGGCGCTTGCCACGGACAGCAGGGTCTGTACGGCGAACGCCCGGACCGCGGGTTGCTCGGCGGCCTCGACCAGATCGCCGTACACGGCCGCCAGCCGCCGCTCGATCAGCAGGATCAGGGCCGAGGCCGTGGCCGCGTTCGTCACCGCCTGAGGGAGGTCGTACGCCGGTTCGGCCGCGGCCGGTGCCTCGCCGGCGCCGACGACGAACTCGCTCAGGCTGTCGCGGTTCCGGCGGTGCCGCTCGTAGGCAGCCGTCGCCACGCGGAAGCGAGCGCCGGTCAGCTTGCCGCCGGCGATACCCACGCCGTACAGGGCTGCGTGCTCACCGGCGAGGGCCGCCTGGAGGGCTTCTACCTGGTTCATCGGGCGTCCGCCTTCTTCGGGGCATGCGTCGCGGCCAGTTGGGTCTCGGACGCGGCGATCGTCGCGAGCAGGCGGGCGGCCGACCCGGACAGCTTGATCGCCGCGGTGGCATGCGCGGTTGCCGCCGCCTTCTCCCGCTTCACGAGGTCGGCGAGCGCGGCTGACGACGTACCGGGGACCGGCGGCAGCTTGCCGGCCGCCGGCGCCTGCACCCCCGCGGTCTCCATGAGCTTGGCCAGGTGGCTCGCGTGGTATTTCGCCCCGGTGGCGAGTTGGCTGCGCAGGGCAGGAAACTTCCGGCCGACCGTGGTGTAGCGGAGCGACAATTGAGTCACCAGGGCAGCCGCCGTGCTGAGCGCCGCGACGATCGCCGGATCGGTCGTCGGCGTCTGTTTGGCCGGCTGACCTGCGCGCGAGTTGGCGGATCCCGGCGTACCGGAACTGTTCGGTTCGTCCTTGCAGCCGGCCAGCACGACCGCACCCGGCACCACGGCGGCAGTACGGAGTGCGGTACGGCGAGACAGGCGGACTGGTTCGTTCGGCACGGCGGAACGATACCCGGTGACGAGCCGGTGATCTGCCTGGGACGAGGCGGTGACGTGAGCACTGCCACGGGCCGGATATGGTGGGCTACTGCCCTCGGTCGGATCGCCGGGTGGTGGAACGGGTGCACAACTGGAGAGAGGCAGGTCAACCTGTGAGCCGAAGGACTGACCACACGGACACCACGAGCCTCGAGAACTTCCTGCGGCCGATCGTCGAGCAGTTCGGCTGCGACCTGGAGGCCGCCGACGTCGCGCCGGTCGGCCGCCGACGGTTGCTGCGCGTGCTCGTCGACCGCGACGGCGGCATCAGCCTGGACGACGTGGCCGAGGTCACCCGCGCCATCTCCAAGGCGCTCGACGCGGACGACATCATGGGCGACGGCGCCTACACGCTGGAGGTCTCCAGCCCCGGCGTCGACCGGCCGCTCACCCTTCCCCGGCACTGGCGACGCAACGTCAACCGGCTGGTCGCGGTCACGCTGACCGCCGGACCGAAGGTGATCGGCCGGATCAAGTCCGCCTCCGAGGAGGCGGCCGAACTGGACGTGGACGGCAACCGGCAGACGATCGCGTACGCCGACGTGGCCAAGGCCAAGATCCAGATCGAGTTCAACCGGGCTGCCGGCAACGACGAAGGACCGGCCGCTGACGGCACGGTGGAGGAGAACTGACATGGACATCGACATGGCCGTGCTGCGGTCGCTGGAGCGGGAGAAGGACATCTCCCTGGACGTCGTCGTCGAGGCGATCGAGCAGGCGCTGCTGGTGGCGTACCACCGCACCGAGGGCGCGCACCAGCACGCCCGCGCGGAGCTGGACCGCAAGACCGGGCACGTCACCGTGTACGCGCGTGAGTTCGACGAGGACGGCACGCTGGCCCGCGAGTACGACGACACCCCGGCCGACTTCGGCCGGATCGCGGCCACCACGGCCAAGCAGATCATCCTGCAGCGGCTCCGCGACGCCGAGGACGAGGTCCGGTACGGCGAGTTCTCCGGCAAGGAGGGCGACATCGTCTCCGGGGTCATCCAGCAGGGCCGCGACCCGCGCTCGGTGATGGTCGACCTGGGCAAGATCGAGGCGGTGCTGCCGGCGCCGGAGCAGGTGCCGGGGGAGAAGTACGAGCACGGCTCCCGGCTGCGGGTCTACGTGGTCGGTGTCCGCAAGGGCTTCAAGGGCCCGCAGATCACGGTCAGCCGGACCCACCCGAACCTGGTCAAGAAGCTGTTCGCGCTGGAGGTGCCGGAGATCGCCGACGGCACGGTCGAGATCACCGCGATCGCGCGGGAGGCCGGCCACCGGACCAAGATCGCCGTACGGACGCTGAACCCGTCGGTGAACGGCAAGGGCGCGTGCATCGGGCCGATGGGTCAGCGGGTACGCAACATCATGCACGAGCTGCACGGCGAGAAGATCGACATCATCGACCACAGCGACGACCCGGCCACCTTCGTCGGGAATGCGCTGTCGCCGGCGCAGGTTACATCTGTCGAGGTCATCGACGCCGCGGCTCGGTCCGCGCGGGTCGTCGTACCCGACTACCAGTTGTCGCTGGCGATCGGCAAGGAAGGGCAGAACGCCCGCCTCGCCGCCCGGCTGACCGGCTGGCGGATCGACATCCGGCCGGATACCGAGAGGTCTGGCGAATAGGTGGCGCCTGCTGCGCGCCGCCCCGCGACGGCGCCACCTATTCGCCAGACCTCTGATGTGACTCGTGATGACGAGAAGGTAGACTGATCTCTCGGTCGGTCGACTGAGTCGCAACCACTCCCGAAGGATCACGTGACAGTGACGGTGACTGTGATGGATCCTGGGCGCCCTGGCAAGGCCCGGGAGCGCACCTGCATCGGGTGCCGGAAGCGGGACAGTCCGGCCGGCCTGCTGCGGATGACGGTTTCCGGAGGACTTGTCCTCCCGGATGCCGATCGTCGGGCACCTGGCCGCGGGGCGCATCTGCACCCGGTGGCCGCGTGCCTCGACCTCGCCGTACGACGCAAGGCGTTACCGCGGGCCTTCCGGGTCCCCGGGCCGCTGGACGCGTCGGCCGTGCGAGAGTACGTCGAGCAGCACAGCAAGGAAGGCAGTGCACAAGATGGCGGCCACCCGGCCGCCCGCAGCGGTCTCCAACGGACCGTCGCGACGACATGAAGGCGGGTCATCGACTCATGACCACTCGATGAGTGTCTACCGATGAGTGCAAAGCGATGAGCACGTACGTCAACTAACGGTCCGCGCCCAGGCTCGGACCAGAGGGAGAGTAGTGGCAAAGGTCCGGGTCTACGAGCTCGCGAAGGAGCTCGGAGTTACCAGCAAGGTCGTTCTGACCAGACTGAACGACATGGGCGAATTCGTCCGATCGGCGTCCTCGACGATCGAGGCACCAGTAGTCCGTAGGTTGGCGGAGGATTTCGAGAAGAACCCGCCGAAGAAGCGCGCGGCCAAGAAGGCCGCCGCCAGCACGTCCGCCGCGCCGCAGGCGACCGCACCGGTCGCTCCTGCCGAGCCGGCGAAGAAGGCCGCGCCCGCGGCCCCGGCCGAGCGCCCCGCGCCGGCCGCTCAGGCGACCCCCGCTCCGGTGGCCGCCGAACCGACCATTCAGGAGAAGGCAGCGCCGGCACCAGTGAAGGCGACACCGTCCCCGGCCAGGCCGGGCCCGCGTCCTGGCCCGAAGCCCGGACCGCGGCAGGAAACCGCGCCGGCGGCTCCGGCAGAGGCTCCGGCCACGCCGTCGTTCGAGGCTCCGGCCGCGAAGGCCGCGCCGGAGGCTCCGGCGCCCAGCCGTCCTCAGGCTCAGCCGGCCCAGCAGCGTCCTGCCGCCGAGTCTCCGGCCCGGCCGGCACCGCGTCCGGGCGGCCCGGGTTCCGGGCCTCGTCCCGGCGGACCGGGTGCGACCCCGCGTCCTGGTGGCGGCCCGCGTCCCGGTGCACCGCGTCCGAGTGGCGCGCCGCGTCCGGGAGGACAAGGTGGTGCACCTCGTCCGGGTTCGCCGCGGCCGGGTAACAACCCGTTCAGCTCGACCCAGGGCATGCAGCGCGGTGGCGCTCGACCGGGTCAGGGCGGTCAGGGCGGTCAGGGCGGCCCGCAGGGTGCGAGCCCGGCCGGCATGCCGCCGCGTCCGCCGCAGGCCCGTAGTGGCGATCGTGGCGACCGGCCGCGTCCGTCTGGTGTTCCCGGTGCGCCGCGGCCCAACCCGGCGATGATGCCGAAGTCCTCGGCCGGTACGTTCACCGGCCGTCCGTCCGGTCCCGGTGGCAGCGGTGGCGGCGGCGGTGGCGGTGGCGGCCGTGGTCGTCCCGCCGGCGGCCCGGGTGGACCGGGTGCCGGTGCGCGCTCCGGTGGCGGCGGTGGTGGCGGCGGCTTCCGTCCGGGTGGCGGCGGCCCCAGCGGCCCGCCCGGTGGCGGCGGCGGTGGCCGTCCGGGTCCGGGCAACCGTGGCCGGGGTGGCACGCAGGGTGCCTTCGGGCGTCCGGGTGGTCCGGCCCGTCGTGGCCGCAAGTCGAAGCGGGCGAAGCGCCAGGAGTTCGACAACATGCAGGCGCCGGCGGTTGGCGGCGTACGCGTCAAGCACGGTGACGGCGAGGTCGTGCGCCTCGCCCGGGGTGCGTCGCTGACGGACTTCGCCGAGAAGGTCGGCGTCGACCCGGCGTCGCTGGTGCAGGTGCTGTTCGCCCTCGGCGAGATGGTGACCGCGACCCAGTCAGTCAACGAGGAGACCCTGCAGCTACTCGGCACCGAGCTGAACTACGACGTCCAGATCGTGTCCCCGGAGGACGAGGACCGCGAGCTGCTGCAGTCGTTCGACATCGAGTTCGGCTCCGACGAGGGCGACGAGGACGACCTGGTCAAGCGGCCGCCGGTGGTGACCGTGATGGGTCACGTCGACCACGGTAAGACCAAGCTGCTGGACGCGGTCCGCGAGGCGAACGTGGTCGCCAAGGAGGCTGGTGGCATCACCCAGCACATCGGTGCGTACCAGGTGACGACCGAGGTCGACGGCGAGCAGCGGGCCATCACCTTCGTCGACACCCCGGGTCACGAGGCGTTCACCGCCATGCGTGCCCGTGGTGCGCAGGCCACCGACATCGTCATCCTGGTGGTCGCGGCCGACGACGGCGTGATGCCGCAGACGATCGAGGCACTGAACCACGCCCGGGCGGCGAACGTCCCGATCGTGGTCGCGGTGAACAAGATCGACGTCCCGAGCGCGGACCCGGCCAAGGTGCGCGGTCAGCTGACCGAGTACGGCCTGGTTCCCGAGGAGTACGGCGGCGACACCATGTTCGTCGACGTCTCGGCGAAGTCCCGGATCAACATCGACGGGCTGCTCGAGTCCGTGATCCTGACCGCGGACGCGGCGCTGGACCTGCGGGCCAACCCGAACATGCACGCCGAGGGCATCGCGATCGAGGCCAACCTCGACAAGGGCCGTGGTCCGGTGGCGACCGTGCTGGTGCAGCGCGGAACGCTGCGGGTCGGCGACTCGATGGTGGCTGGACCGGCGTACGGCCGGGTCCGGGCCATGCTCGACGAGCACGGCGACCCGGTCGAGGAGGCGACGCCGTCGCGTCCGGTCATGGTGCTCGGTCTGACCGCCGTACCAGGTGCGGGTGACAAGTTCCTGGTCGTCGAGGACGACCGGATGGCACGGCAGATCGCCGAGAAGCGCGAAGCCCGCGCCCGGGCGGCCGCCAACGCCAAGCGGCGTGTGCGCCGGACCCTCGAGGACTTCATGGCCTCGATGGAGAAGGGCGAGACCCAGGAGCTGCTGCTCATCCTCAAGGGCGACGTGTCCGGTTCGGTCGAGGCGCTGGAAGACGCCCTGGTCCGGATCGAGGTCGGCGACGAGGTCGACCTGCGCGTCATCGACCGCGGTGTCGGTGCGATCAACGAGAACGACGTCAACCTGGCCATCGCGTCGAACGCCGTCATCATCGGCTTCAACGTGCGGCCGGCGGGCAAGGCCGGTGACCTGGCCGAGCGCGAGGGCGTGGATGTCCGGTACTACTCGGTGATCTACTCGGCGATCGACGATATCGAGGCCGCCCTGAAGGGCATGCTGAAGCCGATCTACGAGGAGGCCGTCCTCGGCCAGGCGGAGATCCGGGAGATCTTCCGCTCCTCGAAGGTGGGCAACATCGCCGGTTGCTGGGTGACCAGTGGGCTGATCAAGCGCAACGCCAAGGTCCGGTTGATCCGGGACGGCGCGGTGGTGGTCGACAACACCGAGTTGTCGTCGCTGAAGAGGTTCAAGGACGACGCGTCCGAGGTCCGCGAGGGCTTCGAGTGCGGTCTGACCGTCAACGGCTACAACGACATCAAGATCGGTGACATCGTCGAGTCCTTCGAGCTTCGCGAGAAGCCGCGCAACTGACAGCAGTCGGTGCCCCAGGTTCCTGGGCACCGGAGTAACGTCCGGAGAGGCCGTCGTCTCTCCGGACGTTACTTCTGAATGAGGGAGTGAGCCCCGATGGGTGAAGCAAGGGCGAAGCAGTTGGCCGACCGGATTCAGGTGCTCGTCGCCGAGCTGCTGGAGCGCCGGGTCAAGGACCCCCGGCTCGGCTTCGTCACCGTGACCGACGCCCGGCTGACCGGCGACCTGCGCGAGGCCAGCGTCTTCTACACCGTGTACGGCGACGAGCAGGCGCGGGCGTCCACCGCCGCGGCGCTGGAGTCGGCGCGTGGGCTGATCCGCAGCGAGGTCGGCAAGGCCCTCGGCCTGCGGCACACCCCGAGTGTCGCGTTCTTCCTGGACGCCGTACCGGAGAACGCCGGCCACATCGAGGACCTGCTGGCCAAAGCCCGGCTGGCCGACGCCGAGGTGGCCAAGGCCGCCGCCCACGCCAAGCCGGCGGGCGAGGCGGACCCGTACAAGCGGCGGGACGACGACGCGGACGAGCAGGACTGAGCGCTGCGTGACCACTGACTTCACCCCGTCCGCCGACGGCATCGTCGTCGTCGACAAACCGGCGGGGATGACCTCGCACACCGTCGTGGCCCGGATCCGCCGGATTGCCGGCACCCGCAAGGTCGGCCATGCCGGCACGCTGGACCCGATGGCCACCGGCGTCCTGGTCGTCGGCCTGAACCGCGCCACCCGACTGCTCGGCCACCTCCAACTGGCCGACAAGTCGTACGACGCAACGATCCTGCTCGGCGCCACCACGACCACGGACGACGCCGAGGGCTCGATCGTCACGACCGCGCCGGTCGACGGTGTCACCGCGGAGGCGATCGAAGCCGCGGTGGCCGGGTTCCGTGGCGAGATCTCGCAGGTGCCGTCGAAGGTGTCCGCGATCAAGGTCGACGGGCGCCGCGCGTACGAACGGGTCCGAGCCGGTGAAGAGGTCGCGCTGAAGGCCCGCAGCGTGACGGTTTCGCGCTACGACATCCTCGACGTACGCCCGGTCTCGTCCGGTCTGGAGGTCGACATCTCCGTCGACTGCTCCAGCGGGACTTACATCCGTGCGCTGGCTCGCGACCTGGGGGCCGAGTTGGGCGTCGGTGGTCATCTCACCGCACTTCGCCGTACGAGGGTCGGTGCGTTCGATCTGTCCGGCGCGCATACGTTGGAGTCGTTGGCACATTCGTTCGAGTGGCTGCCGATCGCGGACGTTGCCGCCGGCACCTTTCCGCGGTACGACGCCGACCCCGAGCAGGCCGCTGCCATCCGCACCGGCCGCCCGTTGTCCGGGTTGAAGCTGGCGGCCGGGCAAACCGCCATGTTCGACCCGACCGGCACCTTCCTGGCTCTGTACGAACCGCACGGTCCGGTCGCCAAACCCACCGCCGTCTTCGTGAGCTAGGGGCTTGCCCTACGTCGTGTGGTGGGCCTGCGCAGTGGTGTCGTCGGTGACGGCGGTCCACGAGGCGAGGAGGTCGAGGGCGTGGGCGGTGGGTGAGTTGGGCTCGGCGGCGTACAGGGTGAGGGTGAGGCCCGGATCGGAGATCATGTCCATGCTTTCGTAGGCGAGTTCGAGGTCGCCGACGTCGCTGTGATGGAAGTGCTTGGTGCCGGCGCCGTGCTGGCGGACGTTGTGTGCGCTCCACCGTCGGCGGAATTCGCTGCTGCGGGTGGACAGTTCGCCGACCAGGTCGTGCAGGTCCTTGTCGTACGGGTCGCGGCCGGCCTCGGTCCGCAGGATCGCGACGCAGATGTCGGCGGCGCCGTCCCAGTCGGGGTAGAAGTCGTGGGCGGCGTCCGGGTCGAGGAAGGTGAACCGGGCGAAGTTGGGTGGCTCTCCGGCGGCCGACTCGTAGACAGAGGCGTGCATGGCGCGGCCGAGGTGGTTGCAGGCGAGGAGGTCCATCCGGCCGTTGCGGACGATCGCCGGAGCGGTGAACTTGTCGAGCACCCATTGCAGGCTCGGCCGCGGCGTCCAGCGTGGGCCGACGCGGCGACGGGGGCGCATGCCGGCGCTGGTGCCATCGGTCGCGTGCGCCAGGTGGAACAGATGAGTGCGTTCGGCGTCGTCGAGTTGAAGAGCGCGGGCGA
>WNGA01002727.1_pt1 | contig 26741 bp, 29 predicted proteins | sample 5400061 | NCBI WGS metagenome assembly WNGA01 (sample SAMN13153366, study PRJNA577476) | soil metagenome | isolation source: 100 cm soil or saprolite under grassland replicate 2 | place: USA:California | collected 2016-06-15 | reverse complement strand
AGAGGATCCGCGTGCGGAACGCGAGTCGGATCGCTCTGGTTGGTCGCAGGCCGGCCGCGACGGACGGTTAGCTGATCTGCTCGGCCAGCGCGACGATGATGCCCTCGGGGCCGCGGACGTAGCAGAGCAGGTATTTGTCCTCGTACTGCACCACCTCGCCGACGAGTTCGCCGCCGTGGGCCTGCAGGCGGGCAAGGACGTCCTCGATGTCGTCCACGGCGAACATGATGCGCCGTATGCCCAGCGTGTTCACAGGTGCGTTCGGCTCAGCGGTGGTGGCCGAAGGCGCGTGAAACTTGATCAGCTCGAGCCGTCCATGGCCGTCCGGGGTTCGCAGCATTGCGATGTCGTTTCGGACACCGTCGAGGCCGACGACGCGGTCCACCCATGATCCCTCGACCGTCATCTCGCCCTCCAGCTCCAGACCAAGTTCGACAAAGAACGCGATGGCAGCCTTAAGGTCGTCGAGAACGATGCCGACGTTGTCCATCCGCTGAAGCATTTTGGTTCTCCTTCATCGTCGTGCGGCCCGTCGTGGCCGCTGGTTGTCCCTGGGACGGAGCCAGCGCCACATTCTCGACATCCGGCAGTGTGTCAGTTCTAGGACCTGCTTCCGGCCGTCACCACCCTGGGGCGCCCACTCCGCCGAACGAGAACCCGCCCGCACGCACGCAAGCCGATCCGCTTGCGGACTGGTGTGGCCGAGGTCGAGGCGGCTGTTCATGTTCAGTTTGAATTTGCGGACGCCGCCGAAGACGCAGATGCGCTGCTCTTGCTTACCAACTTCCTGCTAAAGGCTCGCTGAGCCATCGGTGCGTCCTAGCGCAGGTCAGGCGCGGGTCGCAGTGACAATCCAGGCACGTGAGTCGAACACGACGCCGTCCGCAGTCTCATGTTCCAGGAGAAGCGCACGCAAGCGCGCTAGCGCTGCCTCCGCCGCGGCCGCGTCGAGGCCCGCGAGGAGGTCCCGCGTCATGGCCATGCTGCGTACGACGTCGCACGCTAAGTCGACATTGCGCCCGTAGAAGACCGGCTCGAGGACGTCGGCGAAGCCCACCTTGTCGAAGCCTGCGGCGCCCAGGACCGACTCAACCAGGGCAGGCTCAGCCAGTGAGAAAGGATTCGCCTGCGTCGGCGCTGAGATGGTCTGGCCGGGGTTCAGCGCCGCGCCAATTGCAGTCGCCCACTCGTTGCGATCGTGGCTCTGCCAGACCAGCATCACCAGCCGCGCCGCGGGCGGCGCGGCTCGAGCGATGTTCGCGAACGCGGCCACGGGGTCGTCGAAGAACATCGTCCCAAAGCGACTGATGATCACGTCGAATTGCCGTTGCCCAAACCGATACACCTGCATATCGCCCAGCTCGTATGTGACGTTGTGAAGCCCTTCGGCGGCCGTGCGCTGGCGGGCGCGCTCGAGCAGCTGCTCGGAGACGTCAATTCCGAGCACGCTGCCTGAAATGGCGGCCCGCGCGCGTCACGAGTCGTCTGCCCGGCACCGCAGCCGATGTCCAGGACACGGTCCGCGGGCCGAATGCCGGTCGCCGCGCGGAACCGCTCGTTGTGGCGGCGCAGCTCAACGTCGTAGAAGTCGGTCAGCGTGAGCGGCATGGTGCTCCAGCATGTGCGCCAGCTCTTTCGGACGACTGAGTGCCACACAGTGCCCAGTCGCGATCTCGTCCGGCACGACGTCGAGTCGCTCGGCGACGACGCGGCGCATGAAGTCCGCCGGAAAGAAGCGGTCTTCGGTGCGCAGAACGAACCTCGTGGGAACGCTTGGCAAGGCGGCGAGCGATGCCGATGATGGCCCGACCGAGGTCGGCATTGTCCAAGCCCATGCTCTTGGCGAACGCACGCCGCACGAAGCCATACATATCGGGATCGTGGAACCATTCGTCTGAGCGATGGGCCGCGCGTGCTGTCGGGACGTCTGCCACGGCACCCAGACTATCGCGCGGAGCGCGGCATACCAGCCGGCGTGCCCAGCCCTGCCGACCGCCTGCCGCGTGAGATTCTCGACCTTGCGCGTGCGGTTTCCACCGCGATGCTCAGCAGCCAACTACAGAAGCACGGCTTCGTCCACTGCTTGGCCAGGGTTGATGGACCACGACCGGACTCTTGAGCGGATCGTCGCGTGGGCCTTGGCTGACGACAACATCCGCGTTGTTGTCCTGACGGGCTCGGCCGCGGTCGGGCCCGAGCACGTGCACGCGCTGAGCGATCTCGACGTCGAGTTGTACGTCACGCGCCCCGCCGCACTGCTCGACGATGACACCTGGTACGCACAGTTTGGCGAGGTTCTCGTCGTCGAAGCGCTGCCGAATCCCGGCTGGCATCCGACGAGGCTGGTGTACTACATCAACGGCAAGATCGACTTCATGGTTGGACCGGTTGGTGCGCTCGCGACAGCGAGGTACCAGCGTCCATTTCGTGTGCTCCTGGACAAGGACCACGCCTCGGACACGTTGCCGCCAGTCCTGCCACTGGCATCGGTCCCGCCGGACGCGGCGAGCTTCGGCGAGTGCATCCATTGGTTCTACGCGGCGGCGCTGATGTGCGCGAAGTGTGTCGTGCGCGATGAGCCGTGGCAGGCGAAGTTCCGAGATTGGGACCTCAAGCGAGAGCTGATCCGCATGATCGAGTGGGACCACAAGGCTCGGTATGGTTGGTCGTACGACACCTGGTCCCGCGGCAAGCGGCTGAAGCAATGGGTTGACGGAGACGTGCTCGTGGCGTTGGACGCGTGCTGGGCAGGGTTCGGTGGGTCGGACACTGCTCTGGCGCTGTTGGCTTCGGTGGATCTCTTTGAGCGCCTGAGCGCACGGACTGCGCGGCTCCTTCAAATACCTGTGTTCGATGCGCGTCGCGTGCGGGCGGAGGTCGCAGCAATTCTCGAGCGACTGGGGACCGATCGCGGATGTGGGTGAGCTATCGGCGGGCCCCAGGCTCCACAGCCTCATAGCGGCGCCACTGGTCGAGCCACCGGTCATTAGCATCTCGCCGTCGGCTGGCGACATCGCCGTGGTCAGTACGCGCGATCCAGTCGGCGGCCCACTTTTGTACGAAATGCTCGACGAGCGGCTCAGTTTCGGCAATGTCGGCGATCTCACTCACTTCAGTGGCAGTCCGCAGCCGCTCCGTGCGTCTCCGCGGAGCCCACTTGCTGCGCGAGCCCTGTCCAGTCATGTTTGTCCGGTATGCTGATGCACCGTGCCGCGACTGCGCTTCGGATTGATTGGCACCGGGCACTGGGCACGAGCGGTCCACGGGCCGAGTGTTGTGGCGCATCCGAATGCGGAGTTGGTTGGCGTCTGGGGGCGTGATCCTGCGCGTACCGCGGCGATCGCCGACGAGCTGCACACTCATCCTTTTACCGAACTGGACGCGCTGCTGGACGAGGTGGAGGCAGTTACGTTCGCGGTACCGCCCGATGTCCAAGCACCCATCGCCACCCACGCGGCACAGCGCCGACTGCACATGCTGCTGGAGAAGCCCATCGCACTTTCAGTGGCTGATGCCGTTCAACTCGAGCGGAGCATCGACGAGGTACGCGTCGCATCGATCGTATTCTTCACCCGACGTTTCCTACCGCAGACGCAACACTGGCTGGACAATGTGACCGGCACCGGGGGGTGGTACAGCGGACGGGCCGAGTCTGATTTCAACTTCTTAAGCGAGGAAAGTGCCGGTGTCTCTCCATGGCGGCGCGAACATGGCGCGTTGTGGGACATGGGTCCCCACTCGCTGGCGCTGCTCGTCCCGGTCCTGGGCGACATTGCCGCGGTGTCGGCGATCCCCGGACGCGGCGACCAGGTCCACCTGATCTTCCGTCATGCGGAGGGCCGCGCGAGCAGTGCCTCGTTCAGCTACACGTCGCCCGCGGCGAACGGCAACTGCCTGTATGTGGATGGTCCTGCCGGGCGCTCCGTAGCCCCAATGCCCCCGCTCTCGACCGCCGATTCCATTACCGCTCACACCGCGGCGTTGGATGCGTTGATCGACCAGGCTCAGCGGGCGAGACCGTCGCATCCATGCGACGTGCACTTCGGCGCCCGTGTCGTCGAAGTCCTCGCCGCGGCTCGAGCGTCGCTTGCCAGCGGCTGCGTCACGGAGGTGCTTCGCAATGACTGAGAGGAAACTGGAAAAGAAGGACACGCAGCAGTCCGCCAAGAGGACCACTGGCAAGGCGTCCGGGGGATTCACCGAAGAGGAACGGGCCGCGGTGAGGCAGCGCGCCCAAGAGCTGAAAGCGACCGGGCGCCGCGGCCCGCACGCGGACAAGACTGACGGAAAGAGCGACGTGCTGGCGAAGATCGCCGAGATGCGGGAGTCGGATCGCGCCATGGCCGAGCGGCTGCACGCCATCATCAAAGCCAGCGTGCCAGCCCTGTCGCCGAGAACCTGGTACGGGATGCCGGCGTATGCCAAGGACGGCAATGTCGTCTGCTTCTTCCAAAGCGCGCAGAAGTTCAACACGAGGTACGCGACATTGGGATTCAGCGATAAGGCGAACCTCGACGAAGGCGCCATGTGGCCGGTCTACTTCGCGCTGAAGGAGCTGAACGCTGCCGACGAGGCAAGGATCCTCGCGCTGGTGAAGAAAGCGGTGAGCTGAGGGCAGAGCTCACCTGCGGGCGGCGCCGAATGGGTAGTGCGCAGCACGCTAGACGAGGCACAGCGCGCCTGGAGGATCGGCGCGACGCAGCTCGAGACGAGCACCAGCACGGTCCAGCATGCGTGGGACCGCGCCCGTACAGACCTGGGGGCGCTGGCGCTGGGTGACGGCAGCTCACAGGCCGAGCGCCTCGCGCCAGCGGCGGGTGTGCCCCTGTACGTCACGTTGTTCGGTCGCGACGCGGCTACCGCTGCCGGTCAGGCTCTCCTGTTGTCGCCCGCACTCGCAGAGGGGACGCTTCAAGTCTTGGCGCGCCATATTGGTACCAAGGACGACGATTTCTTCGACGAGCAGCCCGGGCGGATGCCCCAGCAGGTCCGTGATGGTCCGCTCGGACTGCTGCGGATCACGCCCTGGTTGCACGATTACGGCGATTACGCGGCACCCTGTGCATTTCTCGTCCTGCTTGGCGCCTACCACCTCGTTTCGGGCAACCTCGAGGTAGTGCGCGCGGTGCTCGACCCGGCGCGGCGCGTCCTCGATTGGTTGAACACGCGGGCAGACATCGACGGCGATGGCTTCCTCGAGTACCAGACCAGATCACCCAAAGGCCAGAAACATCAGGGCTGGAAGGACTCAGAGGACGCTGTAGTGGATCATCTCGGCCATCAGGTGGAGCCGCCCGTCGCAGCATGCGAGATCCAGGGATACTGGTACGCGGCATTGCAGCTCATGGCTGAGGTGTTTCTGGCGACGGGCGACCCGGCCCGCGGTCTCGAGCTCATCCGCCAGGCACAGGACCTCAAGCGTCGCTTCAACGAGCGCTTCTGGCTGACCGAGGAACAATTCATCGCATTCGGTCTGGGCCCTGACAAGCAACCGCTGCGGTCGATTGTGTCCAATGCGGGCCACTGCCTGGCCACGGGCATTGTGGATGGTGAGCACGCCGAGGCAGTTGTTCGCCGAATGCTCGAGCCCGACATGTTCTCAGGTTGGGGCATCCGCACGTTGTCCGCCAATAATCCAGCATTCAATCCCTTCAATTACCACCTGGGTTCGGTATGGCCAGTCGAGAACGCGACGACCGCCTTGGGCATGAAGCGGTATGGGTTTGGCGCAGAATGCAACGTGATTGCCAAGGCGATGTTCGATGCCACCGAGTTGTTCGAGCTCCACCGGCTGCCAGAGGTGTTCGGCGGCCTACAACGCGACGACCGCCACCCGCATCCAGGCATCTACCCGGATTCGTGTGCGCCTCAGGCCTGGTCGGCCAGTGCGATCGTGTGGCTGGTCCAGGCCATGCTCGGCCTGTGGACCTTCGCACCGCTCCACGTACTTGTCGTCGAGCCGGAGCTTCCCGCATGGCTGCCGCACCTGATCTTGCGCAACATACGCGTCGCGGACGCGTGGATCTCGATCGAATTCAACCGCGATTCAGGTGGCGCAACGGACTATCGGGTCCTTCAGCGCGGAGGTGACATTCGGGTTATTCGCCAGCCTCCGCCGCAGGACCGCCGAGTGACCGCCGCCACGCGCTTGCGCGAGCTCGTCGAATCACTTCTGCCAGGCCACTGATCGCCCGGTCAAACGGCGCCGCATCTTGCCTGGGGCGATAACGGGCTAGTCGAGGGATTCGTCGGGGCACGCTTCTTGCATCGGGCCGCCGCGCCGGCGTGCCACAAGTCTTTGGACCTGGTGCCAATAGCCTGTTTCGATTCGTCCTTCTCGGCGGCATCGTTGGGGCAGCGGTGTCCTTCGGGGTGGCCGAGCTCTACGTGCGTTCGCCGTGGGTGACCGAGGTCGGTCAGCCCGTCGAGCAGCCGATTCCGTTCAGCCACAAGCACCACGTCGCCGACGACGGCATCGACTGTCGCTACTGCCACACGACCGTCGAGTCGTCGGCGTTCGCGGGCATGCCGTCGACTCAGACGTGCATGAACTGCCACTCCCAGATCTGGGCGCAGAGTCCCGCGCTGGAGCCTGTCCGCGCCAGCTTCGCGACTAACAAGCCGATTGCCTGGAATCGCGTCACGAACCTGCCAGGCTTCGTGTATTTCGACCACAGCATCCACATCAATAAGGGCGTTGGCTGTTCGACGTGTCACGGTCGCGTCGATCAGATGCCGCTCACCTTCAAAGCGGAGTCGATGCAGATGAGCTTCTGCCTCGACTGTCACCAGAATCCGCAAGCGTTCCTGCGTCCACGCGATGACGTGTTCTCGATGACGTGGCAGCCGCCCGCGGACCAGGAACGGCTCGGTCGCGACCTGGCCGCGGCGTACCACGTGCAAAGCAAGATCAGCTGTTCGACGTGTCACCGCTGAGCTCCGAGTCCGTCACGCGCCGGCGCTTCCTGGAGCTGCTGGGCGCCTCGTTGGCGCTCGCCGGCGCGCAGGCGTGCGCGCCTCCCCGCGAGCAGATCGTGCCCTACGTGCGGTCGCCGGAAGGTGTTGTGCCCGGCCAGTCGTTATTCTTTGCCACCGCGCACCTGGTGGGTGGCTTCGCCGATGGTGTCCTGGCCAAGAGCCAGATGGGCCGGCCCACGAAGATCGAAGGCAACCCGCTCCATCCCGCCAGCCTGGGCGGAACAGACGCGTTCGCCCAGGCATCGATCCTCGGACTCTACGATCCGCAACGCTCGCAAACGTTGACCTTCCAGGGCCAGATCCGCACGTGGCCGGACTTCCTGCGCGATGTCTCTGCCGCGGTCCAGCAGCAGCGCTCGAGCGGCGGCGCCGGCGTGCGCATCCTTACTGAGACCATTACCTCGCCCACATTTGCGAACCAGATGCGGCAGGTGCTGGGGGAATTCCCGAGTGCGCGCTGGCATCGCTGGCAGCCCGTCCACGACGACAATGCGCTCGCCGCTGCGCTTCTGGTCTTCGGACAGCCGGTCGCGACCCGCCTGAACATCGCCGCGGCCGATGTGGTCGTGACGCTCGACGCCGATCCACTCGCGGCTTGGGCGCCGGGGCATCTGCGCGCGGCGCGCGAGCTGGCCAGTCGGCGCGAGCCCGAGCGTGGCCCGATGAACCGGATCTACGCGGTCGAGAGCACGCACACGTCGATTGGCGTGCTCGCCGACCACCGCCTGGCGCTGAAGGCGCATTCGATCGAGCCATTCGCCTGGGCGCTGGCCAGCGCACTGGGGGTCCCTTCCGGTGGACCCGCGGGCGCCGGGCCGGACACCTGGATTGCGACGCTCGCAGACGATCTTCGCACCCATGCGCGCACCAGCCTGGTGCTGGCCGGGCGCGGCCAGCCCACGGCAGTGCATGCGCTCGCGCACGCCATCAATGCTCACCTGGGCAGCGTGGGCACCACCGTCGAGTACTCCGACCCGGTCGAGGTAGACCCGGTCGAGCACGCCGCCTCGCTGCGCGTGTTAACCGACGACATGAGCGCTGGTCACGTGCAGCTGCTACTGATTCTGGGCGCCAATCCGGTGTACAGCGCACCGAATGACATCCCGTTCGCCGACGCCCTGCGCACAATCGAGCGCAGCATCCACCTCGGTCCGTACCCCGACGAGACCGCGCAGCTCTGCCAGTGGCACGTTCCGCAGCTGCACGCGCTCGAAACCTGGAGTGACGCGCGCGCACACGATGGCACCGCCACGATCCTGCAGCCGCTGATCGCGCCGCTCTACCAGGGCTGGTCGAGTCACGAGGTGCTCGCGGCGCTGAGCGACCAACCGGAGACGTCGGCGCACAGCCTGGTAAAGGAATACTGGCAGAGTCAGCTTGGGGACGATGTCGACCGGGCCTGGCGAACTGCGCTGCACGACGGCGTCGTCGCGAACACGACCGCGCCGCCGCGCTCGGTCAGCGTGCGCCCGAACTGGGCCGCTGGACTCCGGGTTCCGCCCGATCCGGGCGGACTGGAGCTCACGTTTCAGCCCGATCCGTCACTCTTCGACGGGCGCTTCTCACCCAATGCCTGGTTGATGGAGCTCCCGCGACCACGCACGAAGCTGAGCTGGGACAACGTGGCACTGCTCAGCCCCGCGACTGCGCAGCGCCTGGGTCTGGCCAACGAGGACGTGGTCGACTTGCGCTACCAGGGGCGTTCCGTCCGCGCTCCCGTGTGGGTGCTGCCAGGCCATGCCGACGACTCCATCGGTGTGACGCTGGGCTACGGGCGCTGGCGCGGCGCAGGGTCAGGCAGCGGCATCGGCTTCAACGCCTATGCGCTCCGCGGCAGCGCCGCGCCGTGGTTTGACAGTGGACTCGACGTGGTCCGCACCGGCGAGCGCTACACGCTGGCCAGTACGCAGAGCCACTACGCGATGGAGGGCCGCGACCTGGTCAAGCAGGTACTCGCGGGCCAAACTGTCCAGAACGACCGGCCGACGGAATCCCTTTATCCAGCGGTCAGCTATCCCGGCAACGCCTGGGGCATGGTCATCGATCAGAGCGCGTGCGTCGGCTGCAACGCATGCATCGTCGCCTGCCAGGCGGAAAACAACATTCCGGTCGTCGGCAAGGAGGAGGTCGCGCGCGGGCGCGAGATGCTCTGGCTGCGCCTGGACACGTACTTTGAAGGCGAGCGCGCGCGCGAACAGCTCGTGCCATGCATGCACTGCGAGAACGCGCCGTGCGAAATCGTGTGTCCGGTCGGCGCCACGGTGCACAGCGACGAGGGCCTGAATGACATGGTCTACAACCGCTGCGTCGGCACTCGCTACTGCTCCAACAACTGTCCGTACAAGGTCCGCCACTTCAACTTCTTCGAGTACAGCGACTTTGACACACCCACCTTGAAGCTGCTGCGTAATCCGGATGTCACGGTCCGCAGCCGCGGCGTGATGGAGAAGTGTACGTACTGCGTCCAGCGCATCGGCGCCGCGCGCATCCAGGCTGAGCGTGAGAATCGTCCGATCGCCGACGGCGAGGTGGTCACCGCCTGCCAGGCCGCGTGCCCGTCTGGCGCCATCGTCTTCGGCAACCTCAACGATTCGGCCAGCGCCGTTGCGCGCGCAAGAGGCAGCGCACGCAACTACACATTGCTCGGGGAGTTGAACACGCGTCCGCGCACCACGTACCAGGCCGTCGTCAGTAATCCGAATCCGGTGCTCGGAGCCAGTTGATACGTGACGGCTTACCTGAGTGCGGACCACGCGTACGCGGAAATTACCGACCGCGTCGAGGGACTGGTGCTCGCGCCCGGCCGGCGCGTTGGCTGGTGGCTCGGGCTGTTCATCGCGTTAGGGTTGGTAATGCTGTTGTTGCTGACGGTCACGGTGTTGCTCGCCCTGGGCGTCGGCGTGTGGGGCATCATGATCCCCGTCGCCTGGGGCTACGCGATCACGACGTTTGTGTGGTGGATCGGCATCGGCCACGCCGGGACGCTCATCTCGGCGATCCTGTTCCTGCTGCGCCAGCAGTGGCGCACGTCGATCAACCGCTTCGCGGAGGCGATGACCATCTTCGCCGTCGCCAACGCGGCGCTGTACCCGCTGCTGCATCTCGGTCGGCCGTGGTTCTTCTACTGGCTCATTCCGTACCCGTCGACGATGGGTGTGTGGCCGCAGTTTCGCAGCCCACTGATCTGGGACTTCTTCGCCGTGGGTACGTACTTCACGATCTCGCTGATCTTCTGGTACCTGGGCATGATTCCGGACCTGGCGGGCCTGCGCGACCGCGCACGCACCCGCATCGCCCAGGTCATCTATGGCGTATTGGCCCTCGGCTGGCGCGGCTCCGCTCGGCACTGGCAGCGCTACGAGCACGCGTACTACTTGTTTGCGGCGCTGGCAACGCCGCTCGTGGTGTCAGTGCACAGTGTCGTGAGTGCTGATTTCGCGGTGGCCATCGTGCCGGGCTGGCACTCGACGATCTTTCCCCCGTACTTCGTGGCCGGCGCGATCTACTCCGGATTTGCCATGGTGCTCACGATTGCCATCCCACTGCGCGCCGCGTTCCGCCTGCAGGACTTCATCACCCTCCGTCACCTTGACGTGATGGCCAGAATCATGCTCGTCACCGGGTTGATCGTCGCCTACGCGTACATCGTGGAGCACTTCATGGCCTGGTACAGCGGCGACATTTTTGAGCTAGCGCAGTTGCTCAACCGCGCGCTCGGGCCGTATGCGGTGCTGTACTGGCTGCTGTTGCTGCTGAATGTCGGGGTTGCGCAGGCGCTGTGGTTCGCGCGCGTGCGGACCAGCGTGCCGCTGCTGTTCGTTGTGGCGCTGCTGATCAATGTCGGAATGTGGATCGAGCGCTTCGTCATCGTCGTTGGCTCGCTGAGTCGCGACTTTCTGCCGGCGGCGTGGGGCGTGTTCCGCCCGACATTCTGGGATTGGTCGATGCTCGTGGGCACGCTTGGACTGTTCTCGGCGTTGATGTTCCTGTTCGTGCGCCTGCTGCCGATCATTCCCGCCTTCGAGATGCGTCGCCTCCTCCGCGAGGTGCGGCAGGGCCGAGGCTAACGCGTGCCGCTTTACGGAGTGATGGCCGAGTTCGAGTCTGCCGAAGCGCTGCTGGATGCGACGCGCCGCGCGCACGCGGCGGGCTACCGGGCGATGGATGCGTATTCACCATTTCCCATTGAGGGACTGGCGGAAGCACTGGGCTCCCAGCGCACGATTGTGCCGTGGATCGCACTGACCGGTGGCGTGCTTGGCGCGCTGACAGGCTACGCACTCCAGTTCTGGGTGCATGTCTTCGCGCTGCCGGTGAATGTCGGCGGCCGCCCGCTCAACAGTTGGCCGATGTTCATTCCGGTGACATTTGAGCTGGCTGTACTTGGCGCGGGGCTGTTCACGTTGGTTGGACTCCTGGTCCTGAACCGCTTGCCCGAGCTGTATCACCCGGTCTTCAACATCGATGCATTTGCACGCGCCACTCGCGACCGGTTTTTCCTGTGCATCGAGGAGCGCGCAGGCGCGTATGGCGCGGACAGTGCGCGCAGGTTTCTGCGCGAGTGCGACGCACTCCAGGTGTTCGATGTTCCGGAGTAGTCCGCTGCTATGGTTCGTCGCGGCGGTGCTGCTGGCGACGGCGTGTACGCAGAAGATGGCCCAGCAGCCGAGTCTGCGCCCGTTCCAGCCAAGTACCGAGTTCGCCGACGGCACTTCGGCGCGCCCAGTGCCTGCCGACACCGTGGCGCGCGGTCAACTGCGCGACGAGCCCGGGCTGCCTGGCGGTCCAGTCGACCCCGCCATCGTGGAGCGCGGTCAGCAGCGCTTCGAGGTCTTCTGCGTCCCCTGCCACGGCTATGTGGGCGACGGCGATGGCATGGTCGTGCAGCGCGGATTCAGTCGCCCGCCGTCGTTCCACACCGATCGCCTGCGCCAGGCGCCAGTCGACTATCTGTTCGGCATCATCAGCAACGGCTTCGGCGCCATGCCCAGCTACGCGACGCAGATCGACGTCGCCGATCGCTGGGCGATCGTAGCCTACATCCGCGCGCTACAAGTCAGTCAGAACGCCACCGTAGATGACGTGCCGCCCGACCATCGGAGCGACCTGTCGCCGTGACCTTGTCACGCCGCGCGACGTTGGTCGTCCTGGGCGGCGGCATGCTGTGCATGGCCGTGGCCGCGCTCGGCGCGATCGCCGATCCAGAGCGGTTTTTCCGCGCCTACCTCGCCGGGTTCAGTTTCTGGCTCGGACTGGGCCTCGGGTGCCTCGGCGTCGCACTGATCCAGTTTCTCACTGGCGGTGCATGGGGTCTGGTCACGCGGCGTGTTTTCGAAGCCGGCGCGGCGACGCTGCCGTTGCTTGGCCTGCTGTTCGTCCCGATCCTGTTCGGGGTGCCCACGCTGTATGCGTGGACGCACAGCACGGAGCCGAGCGTCATCCACAAGAGTCTGTACCTGAACATACCGTTCTTCGTCGCGCGCGCGGTCGTGTACTTCGCGGCGTGGAGTGGACTGGCGCTGCTTCTGGCTCGCTGGTCGGCTGCGCAGGACCGAGCTGAAGGAGCGGGTGCGACGCGCAGACTGCGTCGTTTAAGCGTCGTCGGCTTGCTGGTTTTGCCGCTCACCGCGAGCTTCGCCGCGATCGACTGGTCGATGTCGCTCGAACCGGAGTGGGTCTCCACGCTTTATCCGGCGATGGTCGCAATGGGCCAACTGCTGGCCTCGCTGGCGCTTGCCATCGTGGTGGTGATCGTGCTCGGGCGCCGCCCGCCGCTGTCCAGTCTCATCACGCCCCGACTGCTCAATGACCTGGGCAGCTTGCTGCTCGCGTTCGTGATGCTCTGGGCGTACATGACGTACTTCCAGTACGTGCTCATCTGGTCCGGCAATCTGAGCGAAGAGATCACCTGGTACGTGCGCCGCGTCGAGCACGGTTGGCTGGTGGTGGCCTGGCTGGTGGTTGGCGCGGGCTTCCTGCTCCCGTTCTGGTTGCTTCTCTTCCGCGGCCTCAAGCGGCGCGGCCGCTGGCTGGGCTCCATCGCGGCGCTGCTCCTCTGCGTGCACGTAATCGAGGTGCTGTGGCTCATCCAGCCCGCGTTTACTCCGGATGGCCCAGTGCTCGATTGGCTCCAACCGGTCGTGCTGCTCGGCATCGGCGGCATCTGGAGCGCGGCGTTCGCGTGGCGTCTCGGCGCGCTGCCGTTGGTGCCGCCCAACGATCCACGACTCGTTCAGATCCAGGAGCGCGCGCATGTGGCAGGCTGAGCGCTCCGACGCGAACGTGCGCTGGATCGTCCTCGGCGGGATCGGTTTGCTGCTGGCGCTGGCCCTCGTGCTCGTGGCGGTCTCGTTTTTCGAAGCATCGGTCACCGGGCTGCCGGTGACCGTGGCACGCCCGTCGGACCTCGCGAGTGTTGATGCGCGCGAGGGCGTGCAGTTCGCTGCCTATCGCGACGCGGCCATGCAGCATCTGCACAGCTATGGCTGGGTCGACCGCTCGGCGGGGCGTGTGCACATTCCAATCGAGCGCGCCATCGACCTGGTCGCCGAACGGGGTGCGCGGTGAGACGCGGGCTTGCGCTCGTGTTGCTGCTGATGGCGTGGAGCGCGGCATCGGCCTCCGCGCACGAGCTGCCAGCCGACAAACTACGTACCGTCGGTTTTCGCCAGCACATCGGCGACGCGCTGCCGCTCGACCTTGCGTTGCGCGACGAAAACGATCGGCCTGTAGCCCTGCGCGACTACTTCGGCACGCGCCCGGTCGTCCTCACGCTCAACTACTTCCACTGCGAGAACCTGTGCTCGCTCGAGCTGCAGGGCCTCGTCAGCGGACTGAACGGCGTGCCATTCGTGCTCGGCGACCAGTACACGCTGATTACGGTCAGCTTCGATGCGCGCGAGACACCCGCGCAAGCGCAGACGGCGCGCTCGCGAGCGCTGCGCGGCTACATCCACCCGCAAGCGGCCGACGGCTGGCACGTGTTGACGACGACGGATCAGTCGACGATCGACGCGCTCACGCAGGCCGTTGGCTTCGACTACGTGTACGACCCGCTCGAGGACGACTACGCGCATCCGGCGGGCGTCGTCGTGCTCACGCCCGCCGGCGAAATCAGCCGCTACCTGTATGGGCTGGACTTCTCGGCGACCGACTTGCGCCTGGCCCTCGTCGACGCCGCTGCGCAGCGTCTGGGCACGCTTGTCGATCGCGCACTGCTCGTCTGCTACCACTACGACGCGATCGCTGGCCGCTATACGCCGCTGGTGCTGGACCTGCTCAAAGGCGCCGGCGCGGCGACGCTGCTCGTCGTCGGCGCCGGACTGGCGTGGATGTGGCGCTTGGAGCGACGCTGATGAGCGGTCTGGTTTCGCCGCCACAAGCCTCGAGCATCGCGGCCGAGGTCGACGCGCTCGTCCTCGTCCTGCTCGGACTCAGCGCGCTGATCAGCGTTGGCATCTTCGCAGCGATCGTGGTGTTCTGTATTCGCTACCGGCGGCGGCCGGGCAACGAGGTGAGCCGACGGGTCAGGCGCACGGCGCCGATCGAGATCGCCTGGACACTCATCCCGGCCGGGCTGGCCATGATCCCATTCGTGTGGGGCGCGCGCCTGTACCTGTACGAAGCCCAACCACCGGCCGACGCGATGGAGGTCACCATCGTCGCCAAGCAGTGGATGTGGAAGGCGCAGCAACCGGACGGCCAGTCCGAGATCGACGCCCTGCACGTGCCCGAAGGGCGCGCTATCAAGCTGACGATGACCTCGCAGGACGTCATTCACAGTTTTTCGGTGCCCGCGTTTCGTCTGCGCGCAGATGTGCTGCCGGGTCGGTACACGACGCTGTGGTTCAACGCGACGCAGGTCGGCGACTATCCGTTGTACTGCTCCGAGTACTGCGGCACCGACCACGCGCGCATGCTCGGCAGTGTGACGGTGATGCGTCCGGCGGACTACGAGGCTTGGCTGACCGGAGGCGCCAGCGCCGGCAACTCGCCGGCTGCGCAGGGCCGCGCGTTGTTCCGCCAGTACGCATGCGCGGACTGTCACGAGGCTGGCCGCGCACCCAACCTGCAAGGCGTGTTCGGCCGTCCGGTAGCGCTCGCGGATGGCTCGACGGTGACCGCGGACGAGAACTACATCCGCGAGTCGATCCTGTCGCCCGGCGCGAAAGTCGTGGCCGGTTATCAGCCGATCATGCCCAGCTTTGCGGGGCGCCTGAACGAGGACGAACTCATCGCGCTCATGACGTACATCAAGTCGATCGGCGACACGCCATGAGCACACTGACGCTCGCGTCGCGGCGGCACTACTTGAATGTCGACTTCGCTATTCGCTCGTGGCTGTTGACGACCGACCACAAACGCATCGCCATCCTGTACGCGCTGAGCATCACGTTCATGTTCGTGTTCGGCGGCTTCGCCGCCAGTGCGATGCGCCTCGAATTGCTCCAACCCGACGGCGACCTGGTCGATCCGCAGACCTATAACAAGCTGTTCACCATGCACGGCGTGATCATGGTCTGGTTCTTCTTGATCCCGTCCATTCCGTCGGTGCTCGGCAACTTCCTGGTGCCGCTGATGATCGGCGCGCGTGATGTCGCGTTTCCGCGTCTCAATTTGCTCAGCTGGTACATCTATGTAGTCGGTGCGCTGTTCACGATCTGGGTTCTCGTCGACGGCGGAGTCGACACCGGATGGACGTTTTACACGCCATTCAGCACATCGGCCTCGACGACGAATGTGGTCGCGACAGCGCTGGGTGTATTCATCGTCGGCTTCTCGTCGATCCTGACCGGACTGAATTTCATCGTCACCATTCACCGCATGCGTGCGCCGGGTCTGACCTGGTTCCGCCTGCCGTTGTTCTTGTGGTCGCTGTATGCCACGAGCGTCATCATGCTGCTGGCGACGCCGGTGCTGGCGATCACGCTGCTGCTAGTTGCCGCGGAGCGCGTGCTGCGCGTGGGGTTCTTCGATCCCGCGCTGGGTGGCGATCCATTGCTGTTCCAGAACCTGTTCTGGTTTTACTCGCACCCCGCGGTGTACATCATGATCTTGCCCGGGATGGGCGTGACCAGCGAGCTGATCGCCGCGTTTGCACGCAAGCCTGTGTTTGGCTATCGCTACGTTGCCGTCGCGAGCGTCGCAATCGCCGTGTTGGGGTTCCTCGTGTGGGGGCACCACATGTTCGTGTCTGGTGCGTCGGCCCACGCGGCGCTCACGTTTTCGGTGCTCAGTTACCTGGTGGCGATTCCGTCGGCGATCAAGGTTTTCAACTGGACCGCGACCTTGTTTCGCGGCGCGATCGAGTTTCACACACCGCTGTTGTATGCGCTCGGGTTCATCGGGTTGTTCACGATCGGTGGACTGACCGGGCTGTTTCTTGCGTCCCTGGCCGTGGATGTGGATGTGCATGGCACGTACTTCGTGGTCGCGCACTTTCACTACATCATGGTGGGCGGCATGGTCATGGCCTACATGGGCGGACTCCACTACTGGTGGCCCAAGATCACCGGCCGGTTGTACGACGAAATGTGGGCCAGAGTTGCCGCCGTGACGATCTTCCTCGGCTTCAATCTGACGTTCTTTCCGCAATACATCCTGGGCTACCTGGGGATGCCGCGGCGGTACCACTCGTATCCCGAGGAGTTCCAGATCCTGAATGTGTTGTCGACGGCTGGGGCATCCATTCTTGCCGTTGGCTACGTGTTGCCGCTGGTGTACTTGCTGGCGTCGTTGCGGTGGGGGCGGGTAGCTGGTCCCAATCCGTGGGACGCGCGCGGTCTGGAGTGGGAGACGTCGTCGCCGCCCGCGCGTGACAACTTCCTCGCACAACCGGTCGTAAGCGGACCGCCGTATGACTACCCTGAACGCTGATATTGCCGAGCGGGAAACCGCCGAGCTCGGCATGTGGGTCTTTCTGGCCACCGAGGTCATGCTGTTCGGCGGCTTGTTCACCGCGTACACCGTCTACCGCGCTATTTATCCTGTCGGGTTTGCCGAAGGCAGCCGACTTCTGGATTTGACACTCGGCACGGTCAACACCGTTGTGCTCATCGTGAGCAGCGGCACGATGGCGCTGGCGGTCAGCGCTGCGCGGCTCGGGCAACGCCGTCTCGTGCGTGTCCTGCTTGTCGCTACTGGGCTGCTGGGCCTCGTGTTCCTGGCCATCAAAGCGCTCGAGTATCAGCACCATCTCGCTGAGGGCCTGGTGCCCGGTCTAGCCTGGCACTACTCGGCAGCGCGCGCCAACGAAGTCCAGTTGTTCATGCTGGCGTACTTCGCCATGACCGGGTTGCACGCTATTCACCTGACGATCGCTGTCGGGCTCGTGCTTTTCGCCACCTGGTTCAGGACGCGACTCGAAATCCTCGCCCTGTATTGGCACTTCGTCGACGTGATCTGGATTTTCCTGCTGCCGCTGCTCTATCTGTTCGGCCTTCAGGCATGACTCGCCGCACGTATCTCGTCGTCGACGCCGCCGTCCTGCTGCTCGCGCTCGTCAGCGTCGCCCTCGCCCATACCGACCTGCACGGTTTCAATGCCGCCGCTGCGCTTGCCATCGCCGCCACCAAGGCGGCGCTCATCGCCATCTTCTTCATGGAGCTCAAGCTTGCGGGTCCGGTTCCCCGCGTGGTCGCCGCTGCGTCCGTCTTCTGGCTCGCCATCCTCGTCGTCGGCACCCTGGACGACGTCCTGACACGAGCATGGCTGCCAATCCCGGGCAAATAGAGAGCTAGACGAGCTCGCGAATCTTGGCCCCGAGTGCGTCCTTGAGGATCTTGTCCCAGTCGGGCTCGCCGCGCGCCAGCGACCTCGCAAACTTGAGCGCCTGCTCGCGAGTGACGCTCGGCGGCAGCGGCGGCTCGTTCGGATCCACCACCGCCTCGACGACCACCGGACCTGGCGTCGCAAGCGCGGTGTCGAGCACGGCCCCGCACCTGGCAGGATCGTCCACGCAAAAGCCAGTCGCTCCACACGCCTCGGCGACCTTCACGAAGTCGATCGGCTGCAAGTCGACGGCGAACTCCGGATTGCCCAGGAACACCATCTGCTCCCACTTGATCTGCCCCAGATAGTTGTTCTTGACGACAACGACTTTGATCGGCAAGCCGTACTTGACCGCGGTCGCCAGCTCGCCCATCAACATTGTCAGTCCGCCATCGCCGACGAACGCGACCACCTGCCGCTCCGGATACGCGATCTGCGCGGCAATCGCATACGGCAGACCACACGCCATGCTGGCCAGCGTGCCCGACACCGAGTGCATCTGGCCGCGCCGCGCCGGAATCCCGCGCGCCCACCACGTCGTAATCGTCCCGCTGTCGCAACACACGATCGCGTCTTCGCGCAGCCGCTGGCCAAGCTCCCACGCAATCACCTGCGGCTTCATCGGCAGATCGCGCCGCGTCCCCAACTCTTCGGTCAGCGCGCGCCACTCGGCCATGCTGCGCTGCGCCTGCTCGAGAAAGTCGCGTTCGGATTTGCGCTCGATCAACGGCAGCAGAGCCTGCAGCGTCCGACGCGCATCGCCAACCAGGCCTTCCTCGACGGGATAGCGGAGTCCGATACGCATCGGATCCCGGTCGACCTGAACACCGCGCGCCTTGCCACCCTTGGGATAGAACTCCACGTACGGGAACGAGCTGCCGACGATGAACAGCGTGTCGCAGCTCTCGATCGCCTCTTGCGAAGGTTGGGTACCGAGGAGCCCGATGCCGCCCGTGGTGTACGGACTGTCGTCCGGTACGGCCGCCTTGCCGAGCAGCGCCTTCACGATCGGCGCGCCGAGCAGCTCGGCCATCTGCTCCAGCTCCGACGTGGCGCCAAGCGCGCCTTGGCCAACCAGCATCGCCACCTTGTGTCCAGCGTTCAACACGTCAGCCGCGCGCTGCAGTGCGCTGTGCTCCGGAACGGCGGCGGCATCGCCGATCGCGTCGGAGGCATAGTGGGGCGCCTTGTTCACTCGCGGCGACGGCTCGTCTGACGTCTCCTCTTGCAAGTCAGCGGGGAACGTGATCGCGGCCACGCCGCGCCGCGCGAGCGCCGCGCGGCAAGCGAGATGCGCGACGGCTTCCAGGTGGCCCTTGCCCATGACTCGCGTGTTGTAGACGGTGACGTCTTCGAACACTCGCGACAGGTCCACGTCTTGCTGGGCGCGCGTATCGATCAGGTCGTGGTAGTGGTGCCCGGCGATCGCCAGCACCGGTGCGCCGTCGAGCTTGGCATCGTACAGACCATTCAGCAGGTGCAAGCCGCCCGGCCCCGAAGTCGCCAGACACACCCCGAGCTTGCCTGTGAACTTGGCATACGCGCAGGCCATGAATGCCGCGGACTCCTCGTGGCGGACCTGGATGAAACGGATCTCGTTCTGGCGTTTGCGCAGCGCCTCCATGATGCCGTTGATGCCGTCGCCGGGCAGGCCGAAGACGACCTCAACGTCCCACTGGATCAGGATGTCGACCAGAACGTCCGCTGCTGTTTCCGCCATATCGGGCACGAACCAATGCAGAATGTGTGCCCTCGAGTTGACCGTTGCGACAGTTTCAGCGGTGGCGGTCCGCGCTGAGCAATTGGTTCGTCTAAGCCTCGTTGGAGTCGCTGCCGCTTCGGCCGCCAGTCAAATCGCTGTCGCGGGCGCGGGTGCTGCCCGACGTGGTATCCGGCGACTCTCGAATATCGTCGTTCCACTGATTCCCAGCCGACTGCATCCGTTGATCGCTGGTCTTCGAGCTGTGCTCGGCGGCCTGGCGCTCGTACGTCTCCTTCTTCTTGTACGAGCCAGTGGTGATGCGCTGGCTGCGATCGGGGTGATTGGGGCCCCGCGATTGCTCGTGTCCGCGCGGCTTCGAGGAGCTCACGCCGTCGTTGTGATGCTGTCCTGCCTTGGCCATCACTGCCTCCTTTCAGGCCGTTTTCTGCGACGGCAGCCGTTCGTGATCGGGCGCCTCGAGTGCGGAGTCCGCGAGACGGATCGACACCGCCCTCGGGTGCTCACCGAACTCGTCACCGCTATCAGGTGGGCGGGCCATGAAGTCAACGCCGACTCCGGGAGCCAGATCTTCATACGCGACGCCCATCAGTCCGGTCAGGTGGAAGAAATACTCCCGCCCATCCTGGTCAGTGATGAAGCCGAAGCCGCCCTCGCTATTGATGCGAGCAATCGTCCCGTGCATACGTCGGGGGGGTCGCAGACGGCGTGCCAGTCTTACGCGGGTGATTCAGTGGGCGCGGCGTGGTCGTGCACGTGCGCTTCCTTCCCATGCCGCGCTTTTTCGTCATCCTGGCTGAAGTCGTGCGAATGCGTCAGCGTATTGTGATTGTGGTCGTGCGTGTGCCAGTAGGTCCGATGTTCCCACTCGTTGAGCGGATTGTCTGAGTGGTGGTGCGACACGTGATAGTGATCGTGAAGATGCGTTTGCGACGTATGAGTATGCTCGGGCTGGCGACCTTCGCCTTCAGCCCGCTGAGTGGTCGCTGACTGCTGCATACCTGGCTGACCGCAGAGCGTGTGCCAGCTGCCTTCAAGAGACAGTGCCCATCCGGGTCGCGACCCTGCTCCATCATCTTCCGATCGTGCTGCACAAGTGAGCGCCCTGTTGCGCGCTGCTGTATAGTCGCGTCGACTGCTCTACCACTGAGTCGAGATCGCGGGCCCGGCGAGCCGGGTGGCGGCGGAGTGGCCATTCCCGAACGGGAGGGCCCCATGGCGCCGCCAGCTTCGCGTTTCCAACCAGGGACGAATCGACTGCTGGAACTGCTTCCACATGATGAGCACGCTCAGATGTTCGACAGTCTCGAGCAGATAGGCCTGAAGTCGAGGCAGATTATCGCGCGGGCTGGCGAAGCCTACGCGCACGTGCTTTTCCCGTTGGCTGGCGTGGTCTCCGTGCTGGTGCCGATGGGTGAGGAACCACCTGTCGAGGCGGCAGTGGTTGGCTTCGAGGGCATGGTTGGGCTGCCCGTGGCGATGGGCAACGGCATCGGCCCGCACGAGGTGATCTGCCAGGTCGCCGACGGTGGGTGGCAGATGGGCGCCGATCGTTTCCGAGCGCTCTTGCCTGACTGTCCGGTACTGCGGGATGTGCTTCAGCGCTACGCCTTGACCTATCTGAACCAGACTGCACGTTCGTCGGCGTGCAATCGCATGCACGGGATCAATCAACGACTCGCGCGCTGGTTGCTGTTGGTGCACGATCGCGTGCCCGGTGACGAGTTTGCGTTGACGCAAGAATTCCTCTCGGAGATGCTCGGCGTACGGCGCCCAAGTGTCAGCCTGGCGGCGAGCACGCTCCAGCATGCTGGCTTGATCAACTATCGCTGGGGGCGGATCCACATTCTGAATCGAGACGGCCTCGAACAAGTAGCGTGCGAGGACTACCGGCAGACCATCAACGAGTACGACATGGTGTTCGGCGACTAAGGGCTCGGGGAGGAACGAGCGCTTGGCGCGACCATGCGGTCGGCGCCGACCGGTTTCGGAATCCAGCCATCGTCTCCCAGGATGCCGTGCTGCCTCGATTGTACGGTGCCTGACATTGTTCGAGGCATGACAGAAGCGGCAGCCCCAAAGCCGTAGAGTGTGGGCCGACACGAACTCAACTCAGGCGTAGGACGGGATCGCTATGGGAAGAGCGGGCGATGCGCGCGACTTTGTGCCTTCAGAAAGGCTCAATGGTGTGGTCCTGCCGATTGAGCTCACGGATGGGCACATACGCCGGTCGGCGCTCACGCCGCGGCAACGCGAAATTACCGCACTGATCGCTCAGGGACGCTCGAACGCCGAGATTGCGGCACAACTGATCGTGACCAATGGCACGGTCGCCAATCACGTCGCGGCCATTTTGCAACGGCTCGACCTGGACTCTCGAACTCAGATCGCGACGTGGGCAGTCGAGGAAGGGATATACGGTGGCCAGGATCGGCTCTTGACCACCCTGGAGCAACTGCTCGAGGTACAGCCGGCAAGCCTGAACACCGCGATGGACCACGTCGCCACGCTAGTCGCCGAGGCGCTTGACGCCGAAAAGGTCGACGCCTTCCTGCACGATTCCACAAACGCCACTCTCATCGCGATTGGTACGAGCGATACACCGCTTGGCCACAAGCAACAAGCCACCCGCCTGGATCGGCAACCGGTTGCGAACGGTGGCCGTTCCGTGCAGGTCTTCCTGACTGGCGAAGCGCATTTCAGTGGCGATGTCCTGGACGACGAGGGCGAGTTGACCGGCATCCGGCGCGAGCTGGGCATCCGTTCGCAAATCGCCGTGCCACTCGATGTTGGTGAGGTCCGGCGCGGTGTGCTCACTGCCCAGTCCACGCAGCCAGACTACTTTGCGGAGCGCGATCTGCTCTTCCTGCGGGCCGTAAGCCGCTGGGTCGGCAATATCGTGCAACGCATTGAACTCGCCGAACGTCATGCCGCGGCATCTGTCGAGCAGGGCCGGCGCATCGTCGCTGAAGAGCTGGTGACCGTGCTCGCGCACGATCTGCGCAATCACCTGGCGCCGATCCGGGGCCGACTGCAGCTGATGGCTCGGCGAGCCGCGCAGGACGGCCACGACTCGACCGTGAGGGATACCGTCGAGCTGCGCAAATCAGTCGACCGCTTAGGGCGTCTCGTATCCGACCTGCTGGATATGGCGCGCATCGATCAGGGGCTGTTCGAACTGACGCTCGAGCCTATGGATCTGACGGCGCTGGTGCACGAGGCTGCCGAAGCACTCCGGGTTCCCGGAACCTTGATTGAGGTCGAAGCGCCCATTGACATGCCGATCGTGGCCGACCCATCGCGTGTGCAGCAGGCGATCGAAAATCTGCTGACAAATGCCCTGCAGCACGCACCAGCGGATACAGCGGTAGGCGTACGCGCCTGCGACGAGATGGTTGATGGCGTCCGATGTGTGGTGATCGTCATCTCCGACCGAGGTCCAGGCATAGATCCTGTGGTGTTGCCCCAATTGTTCGACCGATTCGCGCGGGCATCGACCTCGGGTGGATTGGGCATCGGGCTCTTCCTTGCGCACCAGATCGCCAAAGCGCACGGCGGACGACTTGAAGTGGCGTCGTCACCCGACGACGGGACACACTTCAGCCTGGTTCTGCCGGTCGAACCTGTGCGACCACACATCCGTATGCTGCGACGAACATAGTGCGCGCACGCGTCGTATCAATGCTGATCAATGCACAGGGTCTTCCAACGTTGGCCAGTCATGAACGTGTGCATCGAAAGCTGCAGACTCCCGCGACGTAGCGACGAGTTGCGCTAGTGGCCAGCGATGGCCACAACCCTCGCGAGCTGAGCGTCCGCGACGCTGGACGCATTGCCGACGCATTCGAGATTTCGCGCGATCAGGTGCTCGAGGACGTCGAACTTGCGACCGGATGGCAGGGCACCGAGGAAGCCCTCGCCGCCCTCCTGGAGAGCCGTCACAACTGGGATAGCAGTGTGGTCCCGTTCTATTTACAGTGGCTCAAACCTGATGGCAGCGACCACTCGCTAGAACCGTAATACCCTCGGGCTCGTGGACACGCTTGGCATCGAATGTGCCGCAAGCGCTTCCTATGGTGTTCACTTCGGCCCGGGCTCGCGGCGGCGACCCCGCGTGGCCGCAGACTGAGTCGGGTGATGCGCATAGTGGAGGATCGAGAACATGAGGGCGACTCGTCTGACGACGCTCTACTTCGATAACCCGGTCGGCCAGGCCTTCTGGATCATGCGTGTGATCTTCACGGTCGCGCCGATCCTGTTCGGGCTCGACAAGTTCTTCAACATTATGGTCAAGTGGCCCGAGTACCTGGCGCCCTGGATCCCCAACCTGATCCACGTCAGCCCACAGATGTTCATGTACGGCGTCGGCGTTGTGGAGATCTGCGCGGGCATCCTCGTCGGCCTGTGGCCACAGTATTTTGCGTACGTCGTGACGCTGTGGCTGTGGGGCATCATCGTCAACCTACTGACGACTGGTGAGTACTTCGACGTTGCGCTGCGCGACTTTGGCTTATCCATGGGCGCGCTGTCGCTGGCGCGACTGGCGCACGCCCACCAGATGGAGCGCCGTGGCCAGCTCGAGACGGCGCCGGTTGTCGCCGCGGCGGAGCGGGAGCTAGCGGGCAGTCGCCGCTAACCGAGTTTCGTATCTGGCTGCTGGTGCGCCGCACCGCACCAGTTAGCCGGACGGAGCCCAAACACCCAGTCGGTACGCCTCGAGCCGCTGCAAGCGTTCAAGTTTTCAGCACCGCGGCTCGGCATTCGATCCATTCGATGACGCGCGCGGCCGGCTTCGAATTCGAGCATCAACGCAAATGAAGTGTCACGATCGACGTCGATGATCTCGATGGTATCCATGATCACCGCGATACGCACGACAGCACTCCCCTGGTTCGCACCGACGTCGAGACGCGATCAAGATAGCCATCCACGAGTCCATCGGCAGCGGCGGGTAAGTATCCGCACGGCAATCTCCGCATCCCGGCACGGGCAATTTCAAACAGGTCGTATGCGACGCGCGCGAGCCCCACGTCATCAAGCCCGAGGTCCGCACTCTGCCGCCACAGTTCACCAAGGTCCTCAGGTCCGTAGTTCAGCGCGCGCAAAGCATTGCGTCGGGCGATCGGATCGTACGACAGAGTCGCAAGGAGGCACACGGGAACGGCCGCCCATGGCCAGGGCATCGAATCCACGTAACGCACCTCCAGGTAGCGGCCGCGCGGTCGAACTGGCGATTTGCAGGAACACGCCGACCGATGTGCGCTAGGCCTCCTCGATCTCGGCATCCGGCGTGGCGATGCTGTGCTGGTGCAGCTACCGAACTGGAGTGAGTTCGTGGTGGCAACGCTGGCCCTCGAACGGGTCGGAGCGGTCATCAATCCGGTGGCGCCAATCTTCCGCGAGCGCGAGCTGCGGTCGATGTTGCAATTGGCGACCCCAGTCGCGGCGATCTTCGCGTCACACTTCCGGGGTTGGGATTACCGTGCGATGTTCGCGCAGCTACAGTCCGAAACTCCGTCCTTGCGACTGTTGATCGGCGTCGATGACCGCGACGGTGAACAGACCATCACGTGGCACCAGGTCTTGGCCAGGGGTGCCGAGCTGGGCAAATACCGTCTGGCACTCGACTGGCTGCGTCCCAGTGCGGATGACGTCACCGAGCTCATGTTCACCTCCGGTACCACCGGCGAGCCCAAGGGTGTGCTCCACACCGCCAATACGCTGAACAGTGCCGCGATGGCGACGATCCGCGATGCCCGCCTAGCGGGCGACGAGGTCATTCACATGGCGTCAACACTGGGCCATCAAACCGGCTTCCTGTACGGCGTGCGCCTACCGCTGCTTCTGGGCGCAACCGCCGTGTACCAGGACCGGTGGGACGCTGATGCGTTCGTTCGGCTGGTTGACGAGGAGCACATTACGATGACACTCGGCGCCACCCCGTTCCTGGCAGACACGCTGCGCGCTTGTCGTACCAGTGGTAGTCGGGTGAAGTCGCTGCGCACCTTCTTCTGTGGTGGTGCACCAATCCCCCAACCGCTCGCCGATGAAGTCGTCGCGCACCTTGCCTGTCGACTCGTGCCGTGTTGGGGGATGACCGAAGTTGCGATTGTTACCAGCGTCCAACCGGATGACCCTTTGGAGAAAGTGGTCACCACCGACGGTCGCCCGTGCCAGGAAATGGAAATAAGTGTGCGTGATGCGTTGGGCTCGGAGCTGGGGCCCGGGCAGGAAGGCGATCTGGTCGCCCGCGGCGCGCACACCTTTGTTGGCTATGTGCAGGGCGCCCGATTCACTGAGCGGTGCTTTACCGCTGACGGTTGGTTGAAGACCGGCGACCGCGCGAGGCGCGATGCCGACGGATACATCCGCATTACGGGTCGGACCAAGGACATCATCATCCGCGGTGGCGAGAACGTCCCGGTCAAGGAGATCGAAGACGTTGTGCTGCGCCACCCGAAAGTTCTCAACGTGGCGCTGGTCGGCGTCCCGGATGAGCGCCTGGGTGAGGTCGGTTGCGCGTGCATCATCCTCGAGCCGGGTGAGACCCTGGCGCTTGATGAGCTGCAGATCTTCCTCACCGAGCAGCAGGTGACGCGACAGTTCTGGCCTGAGCAGCTGGAGCTCATGTCTGAGTTTCCGATGACGCCCAGTGGCAAGGTGCAGAAGTTCCAACTCCGCGAGATGTTGGCGCGGACTCAGTCCGCCGCGTCGCCTGTAGCGGCATGAGCCGCCTCAGCGCATGTCTCATGGTCAACACCTGGTCCATCACCGCCGCGGCGGGTGGCTTCGTCATCGGCGCCGTGGGCTTCGGAGGTCTGTTCGCGTTGAAGGAATACGGGGTCGACACGACACGGCTCCCGGCGGCCATCCTCCACGACGGAACGGTGCTCCAAGACCCCACGCTCGTTGACGTCGCGGCCGCGCTTGGCGTGCACACACAGCCGTCGCTCGAAACGTACGACCTGACCATCGTTGGGGCCGGCCCTGCTGGACTCGCTGCCGCGGTTTATGGCGCCTCCGAAGGTCTACGCACCTTCGCCATTGAAGCCTGGTCCATTCGCGGGCAGGCCGGCACCAGTTCGATGATTCGCAACTACCTCGGCTTTCCACGCGGACTCAGCGGCGGTGAATTGGCCTTTCGGGCATGGGAGCAGGCCCTCCTGTTCGGCGCGCACTTCGCGTTCACAGAGCCAGCGACCCGGCTGAGTGCGCGCGGCGACGAACGCATAGTCGCCTTCTCCGAGGGCCGTGATGTTGTCTCTAGAGCGGT
>WNGA01007877.1_pt1 | contig 26743 bp, 33 predicted proteins | sample 5400061 | NCBI WGS metagenome assembly WNGA01 (sample SAMN13153366, study PRJNA577476) | soil metagenome | isolation source: 100 cm soil or saprolite under grassland replicate 2 | place: USA:California | collected 2016-06-15 | reverse complement strand
TACCTCGGCGGCATGGGCGCGAAGGGGAAGAACTTCTACGTGGACGCGGCCGAGCGCTTCGGCCAGGGTGAGGCCGCCCGCGAGGTGCAGAGGCTGTTCATGGCCGGCGACCGCGCGAGCGCCGCCGCGGCGCTCACGCCCGAGCTGATCGACCACTCCGCGATCTGCTGCCGGCCCGAGGAGATCGACGACCGGCTCGCTTACTACGAGCGCGCCGGCGCGACGACGCTGCTCGCCATGCCGTTCGGCGACCGTCCGGCGATCGTCGAGCGGCTGGCTACTTCTTCCCTGCTTCCTGCTTAGCCAGGTCGAGCTCGCGCTGGACCTTCTCGGTCTGGTTCGGGATCTTGAGCCGCTTCTCGAGGACCGGAATCGCCTCGTCGGGACGGCCCGCCAGGCGCAGTGACTTCCCGAGGTTGAAGAGCGCGTAGGCGTAATTCAGGTCGGTCGTGCCGGGCGGGAACGAGTCCACGGCCTGCTGGAGGATCGGGACCGCCTCCTCGTACTTGCCCTGGCCCATGAGCTCGAAGCCCTGATCATTGAGCGCGGCGCCGCGCGCCGCGTCGTATTTTCCCGCGCCCTGTCCCTGTGCCGCGGCCTTCTCGCCCTGCTCCTTCTTGGGCCCCTTGCCGGGCTTCTGCCCCTCCTTCGCGGGCTCCTTCTTCGACGGCTCCCGCTTCGACGGCTGGGAGAGCGTTCGGTCCGCGCCCGGCGAGGAGGCCTTGTCGTCGCCACCGCCGGAGAGCACGGCGCCCACGATCGCGGCCGCGGCCAGCGCTATCAGGACGACGGCGAGCAGAATCGCGACGAGGCCGGGCCGCCGCTGTGACGAGCGGGCGCGCGCGGCCGGTCGAAGCGTCCGCGCCGGGGTGGATGTCCAGCCGCGGCGCGGACCGCTCGCGCCGGCCGCCGCCGCGTCTGCGGCCGCCGCGGCGCCCGCGCCGCGCCGCACGACGCGCGTCGTCTTCGTCCTCTCCTCGGGGGACTCGTCGAGTGCGGCGGCCAGCTCGCGCGCGAGCTCGCCGGCCGAGCTCGGGCGGTCCTCCGGCTCGAGCGCCATCCCGCGCATCAGCACCTCGGCCGCCGCCCGCGGCGCGTTCGGCCAGGCTGCGCACAGGTCGGGAGCGCCCTCGGTGGCGAGCTGGTGGGCGATCTCCATCGGGGTGCGGCCCTCGCGCGGCTTCTTCCCGCTGAGCGCCTCGAAGGCGATCGTCGCCAGCGCGTAGATGTCGGCGGGCGGGCCGGCCTCGCGGCCGTCGAGCTGCTCGGGCGCCATGTAGGCGGCGGTTCCCAGCACGGTCCCGCTGCGCGTGATCCGGGTGCCGTCGGACGCCGTCGCGATGCCGAGGTCCGCGAGCTTCGTGACGCCGTCCTTGCGGATCAGCACGTTGCCGGGCTTCACGTCGCGGTGCACGACTCCCTGGGCATGCGCGTGGTCGAGCGCGTCGCCCACCTCCAGCACCAACTTGCGCACCTCCTCCGGGCGCAGCGGCCCGCGCCGGAGCAGGCGCGAGAGCGGCTCGCCGTTCACGTACTCCATGACGATCAAGACGCCCTCGTCGTCGGTCGCGGTGTCGAACACGGAGACGAGGTTCGGGTGGTTGAGGGAGGCGCCCAGCTTCGCCTCGCGGTTGAACCGCTGTTCGACGTCCACCGGGCTGTCGGCGTGCAGGCGCTTCACGGCCACCTGGCGGCCCAGGCGCTCGTCCTCGCAGAGGAGGACCGAGGCCATGCCGCCGGAGCCGAGATGCCTGACTACCCGATAACGACCGTCGAGAAGTGAGCCTTGCGTATGCACCGGCACTTCGCGGGTGTACCCGCGCCGCCCGGGGGTTAACCCGGGGCACGGGTATTCAAACGCCCTCTTAAACGCGCTGGATCAGCGTGCCCGTGCCGAGCCCGCCGCCGCAGCACATCGTCACGAGCCCGACCTCCTTGTCGGAACGCTCGAGCTCGTGCAGCAGCGTGGTGATCAGCCGCGCACCGGTCGACCCGAGCGGGTGGCCGAGCGCGATCGCGCCGCCGTTCACGTTCACGCGGTCCATGTCCGGCTCGAGCTCGCGGCGCCAGGCGGCCACGACGGACGCGAACGCCTCGTTGATCTCCACGAGGTCGATGTCGTCCATCTTCATGCCGTTCCGGTCCAGAAGCTTCTTCGTGGCCGGGATCGGCCCCGTGAGCATGATCACGGGGTCCACGCCGACGGTGGTCTGGTCGACGATCCGGGCGCGCGGCTTGAGGCCGAGCGACTCGGCCTTGTTCCGCTCCATGAGCAGGACCGCGGCCGCGCCGTCCGAGATCTGCGAGGAGTTGCCCGCGGTGATCCGCCCGTCCTCCTTGAACGCCGGCTTCAGCTCGGAAAGCGCCTCGATGCTGGTGTCGGAGCGAATTCCCTGGTCCGTCACGTAGGTGTCCCCGTTCACCGCAAACGGCACGATCTCACGCTCGAAGCGACCTTCCTCCGTGGCTTGCGCAGCGCGCTGGTGCGAGCGCAGCCCGATCTCGTCGAGCTCGGAGCGCGGGATCTCCCACTTGTCGGCGATCATCTCCGCCGAGATCCCCTGCGGGACGAGGTTGTACCTCGCCATGATCTCCGGCGGCCAGGGCGAGCCGACGTCGTCGACCCACTTGAAGCCCACCCCCATCGGGATGTGGCCCATGTGCTCGACGCCGGAGCCGATGGCCACGTCGTGCACGCCGGAGGCGATCAGCGCGGCGGCGAAGTTCACCGCCTGCTGGGCCGAGCCGCACTGGCGGTCGACGGTCGTCGCGGGCGTCTCGACGGGCAGCCCGGCCTGCAGCCAGGCGTTGCGGCCGACGTTGAACATCTGCTCGCCGTACTGCTGGACACAGCCGGTGATGACGTCCTCGACCTCCGAGGCGTCGATCCCGGCCCGCTCGATGACCTCGGTGTAGGTCTTCCCGAGCAGCTCGTTCGGGTGGGTGTCCTTGTAGTAGCCCTTCTCGGGGTGACCGCGTCCGATCGGCGTGCGCGCCGCCTCTACGATCACGACCTCCCGCCCGTTCCCGTTCTGCATCTGAATCAGCTTCCTCCGGTGTCGCTTTGTGGTAAGCGTACTCGATTGACTGGCGAGTCAACCAAAGGTGAGAACAGCTTGAATCGGCTTGGTATTGCGGGTAGCGGAGCGATCGCGTGCGGGCTCGCACGCGCCGCGGCGGGCTCCCACGAGGTTGTCCTGTGGGCCAGAAGCGAGGGCTCGAAGGAGCGCGCGTGCACGAGGGTCGAGGACGCGGCGACCGTCGTGACCGAGCTGTCGGAGCTCGCCGGCTGCCCGGTCGTGGTCGAGGCGGTCAGCGAGGACATCGAGGCGAAGCGCGAGCTGTACGGCCTACTGGCCGGGGTGCTCGACGACGACACGGTGCTCGCCACGACGACCTCTTCGCTGTCGATCGCCGAGCTCGCCGACGCGAGCGGACGGCCCGACCGCTTCGGCGCCCTCCACGTGTTCAACCCCGTGGACAAGATGAAGCTGGTCGAGCTGTCGTTCTCGGACGGGGCGAGCGACGAGACGAGGCAGCGGCTGCGCGAGCTCTGCGAGCGGCTCGACAAGACGGCCGTCGAGGTGCCGGACGCCGCTGGCTTCGTCGTGAACAAGCTGCTCTTCCCCTACCTGTTCGACGCCGTGCGGCTGCTCGAGCGCGACGGCCTCTCGCCCGAGGCCATCGACACCTGTATGAAGCTCGGCGCCGGCCACCCGATGGGCCCGCTCGCGCTGCTCGACTTCGTCGGGCTCGACGTGGCCGCGGCGATCGGCGAGTCGATCGGAGCCGAGATCCCGGGCCGCGTGCGCGAGCTGATCGCCGAGGGCAGGCTCGGCCGGAAGGCCGGCGCCGGCTTCTACGACTACGACGGCTAGGCGGGCGGCTTTGCCCGCTTCGCGCGCGGCGTCTTCCGCGCCGGGCGGCGCTTCGGCGGCTCCGGCGCCGTGCGCGCGGTGAGGTCCCAGACGACGTCCGCCTCCCCGATGCCCTGCTTCACGGCGAGCTCCGCCACCCGGTCCCACGGCAGCGTCGCCTCCGGGAGGTCGTCCCAGCGGGCTAGGTCGAGCGCCTCGAGCGCGGCCCTCAGAGCGGGGCCGTTCTTGCCCTGCTCGCGGACCAGTGCCCTCAGAGCGTCACGCTGCGAATCGCTGAGCTTCACGCACCACATGCCGGGGAGACCTCCTCCTCCGAGAAGCACTCTGCGCGCGAAGCTAGTCCCCCACCCGGACGGACCCGGAAACCCGGGGCCGCGCTACTGCTCGGACGCGCGCCGCTCCACGTCGCGCGGCGTCGACGCGGCCTGCTCCACGGGGCGCACGATGGTGGTGCTGTCAGGCGGGCCCGCCTCGCCGCGCGCATGGTGGTCGCGGATGCGCACCGCCTCGACGCGGTTCTGGCGGACCGCCTCCACGCGCAGCGAGTAGCCGTTCACCTGCACCATGTCGCCGCGCTTCGGCAGGCGGCCGAGCTCGCCGAACACGAACCCGCCGACCGAGTTGTAGGCCTCCGAGTCCACCGGCAGGTCGAGCCCGTAGTCGGCAAGGTCCGTGATCGGCACGTGACCGCGCACCCACCAGTCGCCGTTCGCCAGCCGGCGCACTCCGGCGACGGCGGGGTCGGTCTCGTCGGCGATCTCGCCGACGACCTCCTCGATGATGTCCTCGACCGTGACGATGCCGGCGGTGCGGCCGTACTCGTCGACGACGACCGCCATCGACGCGCGCTCGCGCTGGAGGTCGGCCAGCAGGTCGTCGAGCGGCTTCGTCTCCGGCACGATCAGGGCGTCCTTGACGCTGCCCTCGATCGACGCGTCGGGCCCCTCGGTCATGACTCTTCGCGCGAGCGAGTTCACGTGCACGATGCCCTTGATCCGGTCGGTGTTGCCCTCCTCGGTCACGACCAGCCGCGTGTGGCCGGAATCGACGGCACGCCGCAGCGCCGCCTCCGGGGGCTCGGATGCGTCGACGGTCACGACCGCCGGTATCGGCGTCATCACCTGCCGAGCCTGCTGCTCGTGCAGGTGGAAGACGCCCGAGAGCATCCCGGCCTCGCCCGGGTCGAGCTTCCCGCCGCGCTGGCTGCGGGCGATGATCAGCTTGAGGTCCTCCGAGGAGCTCACGTCCTCGAACTCCGCGCGCGGGTCCACGCCGATCAGCTTGAGGACCCCGTTCGACGCCGAGTTCAGGAGCCAGATCAGCGGGTTGAAGACCTGGCGGAATACCTCGAGCGGGCGCGCGACGCGCATCGCCGTCCGCTCCGAGTTGACGATCGAGAAGATCTTCGGCACCTGCTCGCCGAACGTGATGTGGAGCGCGGTGGTGATCAGGTAGGCGAGCGTGAGCGAGATCGCCAGCGACGCCCCGTGCGAGATCGACGTGCCGAACCCGTCCTCGAACAGCTGGGCGATCGCGGGCTCGCCCAGGAAGCCGATGCCCAGCGAGGTCATCGTGATCCCGAGCTGGCAGGCCGACAGGTACTCGTCGATGTGCTCGATCTGCCTCGCGACGAGCGCGGCGCCGCGGCGTCCCTCGTCGCGCAGCTGCTCGACGCGCCCCTGCGACGCGCGCACGAGCGCGAACTCGGCGGCCACGAACAGTCCGTTCAGGGCGACCAGCGTGAAGATGCAGAGCAGAAGCAGGATCTCGGTCATCTCAGACCGCTTCCATGGGGCAGGACCCGGAGGTCCTTTCTCTGCCTACTTCGAGGAGGATCGTCGTCGCTCATGCGGTGACGCGGCGAATCTAGCAGCTAGTCCAGCCCATCAATGCGGCGCGCGAGCTCGAAGTCGTTCTCCGTCAGACCGCCCTCGCTGTGCGTCGTCACGGTCACAGTGACCGTCTTCCAGGAGATCTCGAGGTCGGGATGGTGGTTCATCTCCTCGGCCTCGGGCGTGAGCCGGTTCACGAAGTCGACGGAGCCCTTGAAGTCGCCGTTGTCGAACTCCTTCACGATCGCGTCGCCGGCGCGGCTCCAGCCGTTCAGCTGTCCCAGCCGCTCGTCGATCTCCGCGTCAGTCAGACGTGCCATCCTCGTCTCCGTGCGTATCGCCTCACTCGTTCCCTCCGCGACCGAGATGCTGTTCGCGCTAGGGCTCGGCGACCGCGTCGCCGCGGTCACCCATGAGTGTGACTACCCGCGCGGCGCCGAACAACTCCCCCACCTCACGCGCAGCGTGATCCCGGAGGGGCTGACGGCGGCCGAGATCGACGCCGCCGTGCGCGAGCGCACCGGCCGCGGCGAGGCTCTCTACGAGCTCGACGAGGCGACGCTCGAGGAGCTCGGCGTGAACCTGATCGTCACGCAGGCCGTGTGCGAGGTGTGCGCAGTGTCCTTCGACGACGTGCGCGCCGTCGCCGAGCGGCTCCCGACCCAGCCGCGCGTGATCTCGCTCGACCCCTCGACGCTCGGCGAGGTGCTGGCCGACGTGCCCCGGCTCGCCGCGGCGGCCGGCGCCGACGAGGCCGGCGAGCAGCTCGCCGGCGAGGCGGCCGATCGGATCGACGCGGTGGAGCGCGCCGTCGAGGGCGCGCCGCGCCCGCGTGTCGCCGCGCTCGAGTGGCTCGACCCGCTCTACGTCGGCGGCCACTGGGTGCCGCAGATGATCGAGCTCGCCGGCGGCGAGGACGTCCTCGGGCTGCCCGGGGAGAAGTCGCGCACCGCGCGGTGGGAGGAGCTCGAGGCGGCCGCGCCCGAGGTGATCGTGTCGATGCCGTGCGGCTACTACGCAGAGCAGGCGGCCGCGGAGGCGATTAAGCAGCGCGAGCGCCTTGCCGCGCTCGGCGCCCGCGTCATCGCGGTCGACGCCGCGGCGTACTTCTCGCGCCCGGGCCCGCGCCTCGTGGAGGGCGTCGAGCTGCTCGGCCACCTGCTCCATCCCGAGCTCGTGCCCGCGCCGCCGACGCGCCGCTCCGTAGAGCTGGATCTCGCCGGCTAAGCGATCGCTATCGAGCCGGCGACCGCCAGGGTGCCGAGCAGCACGCAGGCGGCCGCTGGCACGAGCTCGGGAACGCGGATGCGCTCGCGGAGGTCCACCAGCGCGAGCGCGCAGAGCCCTCCGCCGACCAGCCCGCCGAGGTGGCCGCCGATCGAGATGTTCGGGACGGTGAACGTGATCAGCAGGTTCAGCCCGATCCAGATGCCGAGCCCGCTCTCCATCAGGCTGAAGCCGCGGTTCCGTGCCAGCACCGCCGCTGCGCCCAGCAGCCCGAAGATCGCGCCCGAGGCGCCGACCGTGACGTTGTCCGGCGACATCAGGAGCGCGCCGAACGAGCCGCACAGGAGCGACACGAGGTAGATCAGCCCAAAGCGCCATCTCCCGAACGCGGGCTCGAGCATCGAGCCGAGGATCCACAGCGAGAGCATGTTGGTGGCGAGGTGGAACAGCCCGACGTGCAGGAACCCCGCGGTCAGGAGCCGCCAGTATTCGCCGTCGGCGATGAAGTGCTGCGAGACGCCGCCGTCATCCGTCAGCGAGCTGCTCGTGGTCCCGACTCCGCCGCCCAGCAGCGACCCGATCGCGACCAGGACGTTGATCCCGATAAGCACGTACGTGAGCGTCGGCTCGTCGGTCACCGACCGCATCGTCCGGACCCGCGTGCGGCCCTGCCGCGCGCACTCGGGGCAGCGCATCCCGACCGGCGTCGACGTCATGCAGTCGGGGCAAATCGGCCGCTCGCAGTTAGAGCAGCGGACCCCGGTCTCACGCTTCGGGTGGCGGTAGCAGACCTCCATGAGCGGAGGCCAACCCTAGTTACCGCATCTGGCCGTTCCCTAAAGCGGCACGCTGACGATCGGATCCTCGCTCGGCACCTGCGCGCCGCCGCGCGCCTCGCGCGTCACGAACACGCCCTTCGCGCCACCCACGTCCGGAAGCTCGACGTGGCCGGCTCCGCTCGGGCCGACCTCGAAGGTCCGTGCCGGATCCAGCCTGTCGCCGTGCTGAACCCAGACCTGGTAGACGCGTGCGCCGCCGAGGTCGGGCATGTCGTGGAGCTGGAGCGTTGCGCGGTCGCCCGCGATCTCGAGCTTCCCACCCGCCCGCGGCATCGCCTTGGCGACCGTCGCGGTGACCGTGCGGGTCTCGTCGCCGCCGAGCTGCGCGATCCCGAAGCCGACGACGAGGCCGAGCAGGAGCACGGCGGCCACCGCAATCAGTCTCATCGGGCGCCGCCGCTGCGGGAGTGCGACGACATTGGAGTCCCGCTCCACCTCCGCCATCAGCCTCGCCTTGAGGCCCGGCGGCGGCTCGAGCTGCACGACGGAGCCCGGCAGGGCCTCGGCGGCCGGCCGGAGGCGCTCGACCTCCTCCTGGCACTCGCTGCAGCCGGCGAGGTGGCGCTCGAACGCCTGGCGCTCGCGCCCCTCGAGCGCACCGAGGAGGTACGCGCCGATGTCGTCCTGGTAGCGCGTGTGATCGCTCATGCGACGCCCTCCGCGAGCTGCCGCCTCATCTTGTCGAGTCCAAGTCTCATCCTGCCCTTCACCGTCCCCACCGGCTGGTCGAGCAGCTCCGCGATCTGGGTCTGCGTGAAGCCGCCGAAGTAGGCCAGCTCGATCGTCTGCCGCTGCTCCGCGGGCAGCGTCTCCAGGGCGCCGCGCACGCTGCGCGCCTCCTCGCGGCGCGCCACCTCGACCTCGGTCCGCTCGCGCGCCTCGAAGCGCTCCTCCACCACGTCGAGCGACTCGCGGCGCCGGTCGTGGACCGCGCTGCGGCGCAGACCGTCGATCGCGCGGTTGTGGACGATCCCTAGGACCCAGGTGCGCACGCTGCCGCGCGTCTGGTCGTAGCGCAGCCGGCTCCGCCAGATCGAGAGAAGCGCCTCCTGCACCACGTCCTCCGCCGCCCCCTGCTTCCCCACGATCCGGTACGCGAGCGAGTAGGCCGCCCCGCCGTGGCGGTCGTAGAGCAGCTCGAAGGCGCGCGGGTCGCCACGCTGCACCAGCTGCATTACCTCCTCGTCCGCCAGATCGCGAATGTCGGCCGCCACTTCTGAAATTCTCTACGCCCGAGAGAGCATTTCGGATGACCCCTCTGGACGAAAGGCCTCCCGCTCAGGTGTATGCGCTGGTCATCGGGCTGACGCTCGTGGTCGCCGGCATCGTCGGCTTCTTCTACAGCGCCAGCTTCTCGACGGGCGACGGCACCGAGCGCGACGCCGTGCTCGGCATCCTCGACGTGAACGGCTGGCACAACCTCGTCCACATCGCAAGCGGCGCGACCGGATTGTTCGTCGTGGGCTCGTACGCCGGGTCGCGCGCGTACGCCCTCGGGCTGGGCGCGGTCTATCTCGTTGTCGCCGCGCTCGGCTTCATCGCGGGGAACGGCGACGAGATCTTCAACCTCATCCCCGTCAACACCGAGGACAACTTCCTGCACCTGCTGATCGGGATCGCGGGCGTGGGCGCAGGGCTGGCGACGCCGGCGCACGAGCCGGGCCCGGGCGTGGCGCGCCCAGCTGCGATCTAACCCCTGAGGCGCTTCTCGATGTCGTCCGCGACTCCGCGGATCGACTTCTCGAGCGCCGCCAGACCGGTCGTGTGACGTTTCTTCTGCTGCTGGCGGGCGCGCACCAGGACGAGCCCGCCGGCGGCGAGGCTTCCCACGACGACCGCAGCCACGGGGCGCCCCCAGTTGCGCGGGTCGCGCATCGTCGACAGCTCCCAGTCGGCGAGCTCGGCAGCGGCGACCTGGGTCAGCTCGGAGAGGCCGCGCTCGAGCCGGTCGCTGAGCGCCTCGGGCGGCTCGATCGGCACCAGGGCCGAGCGCAGCAGCTGCTCCACGCGGTCACTCATCGCCGTGCTCCTCCTCGAGGCTCTCCTCCAGCTGCTTGATGGCCCTGTGTATCAACACCTTGGTGGCTCCCTCTGATCGCCCCAGCGCGCGAGCGATCTCGCGGTTGTCCATTCCGAGCGCGAAGCGCATGATGAGCGCCTCGCGGCGGTCGTCCGGGAGCTTCGACACGCCCTCGAGGACCTCCTTCAACTCCTCGCGCTCCTCGACCAGCTCCTCGGTGCCGTGCGGCTCGTGCAGCACGCTCGCGTCCTCGAGCTGGGTCAGCGGCCGGCGCGAGCGGTCGCGGTAGAAGTTGGCGGCGAGGTTGTGGGCGATGCGGATCAGCCAGGGCCTGAGCGGACGGCCGTCCGACTCGCGCTGCGCTCGCTCGAAGTGCCGGTAGGCCTGAAGGAAGGTCTGCTCGGTCAGGTCCTCGGCGTCGTGGTGGTTGCCCACCCGGTAGTACGCGTAGGAGTAGACGTCGCGCAGATGTGACCTGTACAGCTCCGTGAAGTCGCGGTCCAGCCGTTCCTTGTCTGCTGTCGCCTCCACTCGTCACGGAGCCTAACTCCCGGTTCACGCGGCGTGGGTGCGGCGCCGCGCGGGACGCGCGGATCGAACGGTCTCGAGCCACTGCTCGGGCGAGGTCTCGCCGTCCAGCACGCGACGGAGGCCCGTGGTGATCGGCGCCTCGATGCCCTCGCGCTCGAACGCGTCGGCGAGCAGCGGCACGGTCGCGAGCGACTCTGCGGTCTGGTCCATGGACGCCTCGACCTGCCTGGCGGGCACGCCCGCGCCCACGAGCTCGCCCGCGCGGCGGTTGCGGCTGCCCTCGGCCAGGGTGCTTGCGACGAGGTCGCCCGTGCCGGCGAGCCCGGCGAACGTCTCGCTGCGAGCGCCGATCGCCACGGCGAGCTCATGGATCTCCGCGAAGACCCGCCCGGCTGCCGCGCCGGCGAGGTTGGCGCCGCGAAGGGATGCCGCCGCCGAGGCGAGCGTCGCCGCGTTCTTGGCGCAGGAGGCGAGCTCGGCGCCGGTGACGTCGTCGGTGGACTCGACCGTGAGGCCGCCCGCCTCGAGCAGGTCGCGCAGCTGGCGGCGAAGGTCGGCGTCGCGCGTGGCGACCACGACGGACGCGCCCTGCTCGATCGCCTCGCGCGCGTGCGCGGGGCCGGCGAGCGTCGCCACGGCGCGAGCCCTCACGCGCTCGGATACGAAGGCGGCGGGCGTCGTGCCGAGCGGCGGCACGAGCCCCTTCGAGGTGACGAGCACCGCGGAGCGGTCGCCCATGCGGGCGCCGATCTCCCCGACGGCGGCGGGAAGGCTGGCGCAGGGCACCGCCAGGACCACCAGGTCGACTCCCGCGAACTCGATCTCGGGGACGGTCTTGACGTCGATGCTGCCGTCGAGCTCGAGCCCCGGCAGATAGCGCGTGTTCTCGCGCGCGTAGCGGAGCGACTCGGCCTGAGCGCCGGTGCGGCAGCCGAGCTGCACCTCCAGGCCCGCCCGCGCGAGCACGGCCGCGGAGGCCGTGCCCATCGAGCCCGCGCCGACGACGGCAGGGATCATCGACGCGTGGGAACGTGAGCGGCGGCCCGCAGCGGATGTGCACCTTGACCGGCTTGATCAGCCAGCCGTTGCGGGCGCGCTCGGAGTTCGTCACGGCGATCGGGACGACCGGCTTGCCGCTCTGCAGGGCGAGCCGCCCCACCCCGCGCTTCGGCTTCGCGAGCGAGCCGGTGCGGATGCGGGTGCCCTCGGGGAAGATCACGACAGCCTGGCCGCGCTCGAGGAGCGCGAGGGCGGTGGCCACGGACTCCTCGTCGGACTGCCCTCGCTTGACGGGAAACGCACCAAGGCAGTTGAGGAGCCAGCCGAGCAGCGGGTTCTTGAAGAGCTCGCGCTTCGCGACGAAGTAGATCGGCCGGCCGATGCAGCAGCCGATCGCGAACGGGTCGAGGAAGCTGCGGTGGTTCGAGGCCAGGATCACGCCGCCATCGGGAACGTGCTCGGTGCCGCGCCTGCGCAGGCGGAAATAAACCATGATCGCCGCTTTCAGGACCCAGCGCACCGGCCAGTAGACGAACGGGTTCACGCCGCGGCGTCGCGTGCGCTCGTGGTAGCGCTCGAGTGGGCGTGAAGCCATTGCCGAGATGTACCCGGGGCCGCCAGTCCCGTTACGCTGCCCCCAATGGAGCTTCGGAGACCACTGAACGGCGCCCTGGCGGGGGCCGCGGCGGCGGCGGCATGGGCCGCGCAGCAGCCGTTCGACAAGCGCGTGTTCGGCTCGCGCTACGACGACGTCGAGCTGCTCGGCAAGCTCGTCACCCGCGGGCCCGCGTGGCCGGCGGCCGGTCTCGGGCTGCACATGGCGAACGGCGCGATGTTCGGAGCCGTCTACGCGCTCGCGCGACCGCTCGTGCCGGGCCCGCCCGCCGTGGCCGGGATCGGCGCCGCGATGGCGGAGCACTTCGGCTTCTGGCCGCTCGGTGTCCTGGTCGACCGCCACCACCCCGCCCGCGGCGACCTCGAGCCGCTGCACGGAAACCGCCGCGCCTTCGCACAGGCCGCGTGGCGCCACCTCCTGTTCGGAATCGTCCTGTCCGAGCTGGAGCGCCGCCTGAACGACGAGACCGAGTTCGAGCCCCTGGAGGGCGTGCCCGTCTCATCGAACGGGCACGGGAACATCGAGCACGCGGCGGTGGGGGCTACCGAGGCGTAGAGCCCGCCGCCGGAATCGAACCGGCAACCTCTTCATTACAAGTGAAGTGCTCTGCCAATTGAGCTAGGCGGGCAGCCTGCGCAGAGCATAAGAGACGACTCGGGCCCCGCCTGGCGGGGCCCGCTGGTCGGTCAGTATCCGGCGGTGCGGCTAGTAGGTGGTGCGCCTGCCGCCCCAGCGGCCTCCGAAGCCGAATCCTCCGCTCGGGATGCCCGCGATCAGCACGAGGACCGCGCCGATGATCGCCACGATCGCCGAGCCGGTGATCGCCGCGAGGATCAGGTACACGAGGGCCGCAACCAGCACCGTAAGCAGGATTCCAATCATCTTTTCCTCCTTGGGTACGCGCCCTCACTGGGCGCCCGGCACCAGTACCCGGTCGAACCGCGAGAGAAACGGTTTAGGAATTTCAACTCCGGATGAACACCGGAGTTCCGAGCCGCACGCGGCGCATCAGGATCCGCAGGCCGGCGTCCGCGGCGCGCAGGCAGCCGGCCGAGGCGGCCGCCCCGATCGTGCCGGCAGCGTTCGTCCCGTGGATCGCCAGCCTGTTGCCGCGCGCCCAGCCCGTGGGCAGCTTCGGCTGGACGTTCGTTCTAGAGCAGCACTTCGCGCGAGCTGAGGTGCGCGCCGACCTTTCTCTTCACGCGCTGGAGCGCGTTGTCCACCGTCTTCGTGTCGCACTCGAGGCGCTCCGCGATCGCCTCGTAGCTGTGGCCGTCGAGGTACAGCGACAGCACCGAGCTCTCGAGCTCCGACAGCACGCTCGACAGGCAGGCCACCAGGCTGTGGAGCTCCTCGGAGGAGATCACCTGGTTGACGGGATCGTGCGCGCTCGGGCCCGGAAGCAGCTCGTCGAGCGTCGGGTCGCCGTCACCAGCGCCGGCGGCGGGCGTCTGGGAGAACGAGACGTACTCGTTCAGCGGCGTGTGCTTGTTGCGGGTCGAGGTCTTCACCGCGGTGATGATCTGCCGCGTTATGCAGAGCTCGGCGAAGTTCCGGAAACTCGACTCGCGGTCCCAGCGGTAGTCCCGAACCGCCTTGTAGAGGCCCACGAGCCCCTCCTGGATCAGGTCGTCGGCGTCTCCCCCGATCAGGAAGTAGGACGACGCCTTCAGCCGGACGAAGCCGTAATACCGCTTGACTATGCGGTCGTAGGCGTCCTTCTTGCCCTGCTTCGCCAGCGCGATCAGATAATGATCATCAAGCTCGACCTGAGTGTGAGACTTGAAGGCGCTCGGCCGGAACGTAGGGGAAGCTGCCATCGAAGGCTCCTTGGCCTCGGTGACGCACTACCTCCCCTGGCGTCAGGTTTGTCTGAGGTCGAGCTCGAGCGATGCCTAAAGCTCAACTTCAGCCTGATCAACGACCGGGATTATGCTCGGTTATGGAGCCCTGTCAAGGGTTTCCCCTCGAAAATGCAAGATTCCGTACACGAGCGCAGCCGCGGCGGTCGAGACGTTCAGCGAGCCGACCTGGCCGCGGTTCGGCAGGGCGACCAGCTCGTCGCAGCTCTCGGCGACCCGCGGCCGCAGCCCTCGGCCCTCGCTTCCGAGCACCAGCACCACCCGGCCGCTGTAGTCCGGGCGGTCATATGACACCCGCGCCTCCGCCGCCGCGCCGTACACCCAGAGGCGCTCGCGCTCCTTCGCCGAGACGAGCCAATCGGCGAGGTTGCGCACGCGCGCGACCGGCAGGTGCTCGACCGCCCCGGCCGAGGCGCGACAGACCGCGGGCGTGACCTCCGCGGAGCGCCGCTCCGGCAGCACCACACCCGCGCAGCCGGCCGCCTCGGCCACGCGGGCCACGGCGCCCAGGTTGTGCGGGTCCTGCACCTCGTCGAGCGCAAGGACGAGCGCGTCGTCCGTCTCGAGCAGCGAGTCCGCGTCCACGTAGGGATACGCGCCCACCTCGGCGCAGATTCCCTGGTGGTCCGGAGAGCCGCAGCGCTCCTCGAGCTCCCAGCCCTCGGCGATCACCGTCTCGACCCCGCCCAGCCAGACCTCCTCAGCGGCGCGCTCGCTCGCGAACACGCGCTGGACCCGGCGCCTGCCGCGCAGCGCCTCGCGCACCGGGTTGCGCCCGTAGACGATCACGGCTGCCGCACGAGCCGAGCGCCCTCCGGGGTGTCGCGGATCTCCCAGCCGGCCTCGGCGAGCTGGTCGCGGATCTCGTCTGCGCGGCCGAAGTCGCGCGCGGCGCGGGCATCCTCGCGCTCCGCGGCGAGGCGCCGAAGCTCCTCCGGGGCTTGCTCCTCTTGTTCCATCAATCCTTCAAGACCCAGGGCCTGCAGCATCTCTCCCACGCGACCTGGTCCAACGCGCTCCCCCGCGTCCATCCGACGATTCGCCTCCGCGACCCAGTCGAACAGAACAGCACGTGCCTCCGGGGTGTTGAAATCGTCAGCCAGCGCGTCGAAGAACCGCTCCACAAACTCGTCCAAGCCGACAGCATCCGGATCCAGCCTCCGCACTGCCTCACGCACTCGCGCCACCGCTCGCCCCGCATCCTGCAGCGCCTCCTCCGAATACACAACGGGCTTCCGGTAGTGCGCGCCGACCATCCACATCACGAACGCGTCGCGGCCGAACTCGTCGAGCGCGCCGTGGAGGAGCCGGATGTTCCCCACCGACTTCGCCATCTTCTCATCGCCCATCTGCACCATGCCGTTGTGCATCCACGTGCGGCTGAGCGGCTTCCCGCGCGCGGCTTCGGTCTGGGCGATCTCGTTCTCGTGGTGCGGGAAGACGAGGTCCGAGCCGCCGCCGTGCACCTCGAACGGCACGCCGAGCACCTCCTCGGCCATCGCCGAGCACTCGATGTGCCAGCCTGGGCGGCCCTCCCCCCAAGGCGACTCCCACCAGGTGTCCTCGCCGTCCTTGTGTCCCTTCCAGAGCGCGAAGTCCTGAGGCGCCTCCTTCAGCTCGGCAGCGTCGTCGCCCTCGCCCTGCTGCATCTCCTCGAGCGGGCGGTTCGAGAGCTTGCCGTAGCCGCCGAACGACGCAACGCGGAAGTACACGTCGCCACCGCGCTCGTAAGCGTGTCCCGACTCGACCAGGTCGCGGATCAGCGCGACGATCGCGGCGATCGTCTCGGTCGCCTTCGGCTCGTGGTCGGGACGGCCGAGGCCGAGCAGGTCGGTGTCCTCGACGTAGGCGGCGGTCGCCTCGCGCGCGAGGTCCGCGCTGGGCACTCCGCGCTCGCGGGCAGCGTCGTAGATCTTGTCGTTCACGTCGGTGATGTTCACGACAAGCGTGGTGTCGTAGCCCTCGTGCTCGAGGAAGCGCTTGAGGAGCGAGAAGACGACAAACGGGCGCGCGTTCCCCACGTGGATCCGGCCGTAGACGGTGGGCCCGCAGGCGTAGATGCCGATCCGCGGGCCCTCGCGCGGCTCGACCGGGACGACCTCGCCGCTCAGCGTGTCGTGGATGCGCAGCTGGCGCACGCGCGGGAGGCTACTTACGAGACAGGCGGCCTACGGTCCGTCCAGCGGAGCTCGGCCTCGAGCTGCGCGGCGAGCGCGAGCAGCGTCGCCTCCTCGCCGTGCCGGCCCACCAGCATGACGCCGATCGGCAGGCCGTCCTCGCTCGTGCCGCCCGGCACCGAGACGGCGGGGTGGCCGGTGAGGTTCCACTCGCCGCAGAAGGGATGCACCTGGATCATGCCGAGCAGGGTGCGAGCCGCTCCCAGGCCCTCCCAGCGCCCCGCCTTCACGGGGGGCACGGCATTCGTAGCCGTGAGGAGGACGTCGTGGCGCTCGAAGAACGACCTGTACCGGGCCGCGCCGTCGTCGCGCAGCGCCCAGTCGAGCACGGGGCCCGGGATGGCGCTGCCCATCTGGGCGAACCCCCTCGTGCGACGCTGCAGACGATCCGGACGCTCGACTCGCTCCTCCACGTCCTGCGCGATCCCGGCCAGGTAGCGGGTGAGCGCCGGGCTGAGCGGCGGGTAGGGCGGGTCCTCCTCTTCCACGTCGTGCCCTAGCGCTCGCAGGCGGCCGCCGGTCTGCTCGACCGCACGCTTGACGTCCGCGTGGACGCGGGCGGGCAGCAGCGGCTTGGTCGAGACGGCCACACGCAGGCGCTCGCTCGGCCGCTCCGCCGCATCCCGAAGCGAGTCGTCGTCGGCGCCGACGGACATGAGTAGCGCGGTGTCGCGGACGCTGCGGGTCTCAAAGCCGACGACGCTAAGGCCGTACCAGTGGCCCGTCGGCGTGAGCGGGATGCGGTCGCGCGTTGGCTTGAGCCCGACCAGCCCGCAGTTCGCGGCGGGGTGGCGAATCGAACCGGTGCCGTCAGACGCGGTCGCCGCGGCGCAAAGGCCGGCGGCGACCGCCGCCGCGCTGCCCCCGCTCGACCCGGCCACGCTCCGGTCGGTGTTCCATGGGTTCCTGGTGACGCCGAACGCCGGTCCCTCGGTGTCGCCCATGATCGCCATCTCCGGCAGGTTGGTCTTGCCGAGGATGACCGCCCCGGCGGCGCGCAGCCGCCTGACGAGCTCGCTGTCCTGAGCGGCAGGCGTCGTGAAGGCGTCGGTGCCCCAGCGCGTGACCTCGCCGGTCACGTCCTCGACGTCCTTCACGGCAAGCGGAACGCCGAGCAGCGGCCGGTCATCGCCCGCGCCGCGCCGCGCGTCCGCCTGCTGGGCGTCCACGAGCGCCCGCTCCGCCATGACCTTCCGGAAGGCGTTCAGCTCGGGGTCGAGCTGCTCGATCCGCTCGAGATTGAGCTCGACCAGCTCACGCGACGAGACCTCACCCTCCCGAATGAGCTCGGCCTGGCGAACGACCCCTGCAAAGGCGAGCTCATCGCGGTCCATGACGGGCCCAATCTACTGACGGGCAGCTGACAGGCACTTTAAATCGCTGAGTGAATGGGAGAAGCCACGTTCCGCATCGCACCCGACGGTCATCCTGCTCGCGACGCACCACATTCGATGCCGCTGCGGTCGGCCATCTGATCGCACCTTAAGGCGTGTTTGCCATCCGAACAGATGTTCGCGTATCGCGCGGACAATCCTTCCGGCCGGGGGTACTCGTGTGTCCGACTACTCGCCCTTCAGCGTGGCAATGGCCAGCGCGGCGATTCCCTCGCCGCGGCCCACGAAGCCCATCCCCTCGCCGGTCGTGAACTTCACGTTCACCTCGGCCGCTTCCAGCCCCAGCGCCTCCGCCAGGCGGCTGCGCATCTCGTCGCGGAAGGGGCTGAGCTTTGGCGCTTCGCAGGCGACCGTTGCGTCGACGTTGGCGGGCCTGTAACCCGCGTTGCTCAGCTTTTCGCCTACGGCGCGGAGGAGCTCGATCGAGTCGGCGTCGCGCCAGCGCTCGTCGGTGTCGGGGAAGTGCTGGCCTATGTCGCCGAGGCCGGCGGCGCCGAGGAGAGCGTCGATCACCGCGTGGGTCAGGACGTCCGCGTCGCTGTGGCCCGCCAGGCCGGCTTCGGACTCCTCGATCTCCACACCGCCGAGGATCAGGCGCCGCCCGGCCTCGAGGCGGTGGGTGTCGAAGCCGATGCCGGCGCGGAGCGGAGAGCTCATCCGATCGGCTCCAGCCGCCGCGAGCGCCCCTCGAACACCGACAGTTCCCTCACCCCGAGCCCGTCGAGCCACTCCACCGCCCGCTCGTACTCGTAGCCGAGCTGCTCTGGGGTGTGCGCGTCGCTCGACAGCGCCACCGGGCGGCCGGCGTCGAGGCACATCTCGAGGAAGGGCGCCGCCGGGTAGATCTCGCGCGCCGGCTTGCGGAGGCCGGCGGTGGACACCTCGATCGCCGCGTCGCTCTCCGCGATCCCCTCCATCGCCCGGTCGTAGAAGCGGCGCAGGTCGCCGTCGGGCACGGGCACGCGGTCGCCGAACACCTTCACGAGGTCGGGGTGGGCCAGGATGTCGAACATTCCCGTGCGCGCCGCCTCGCCGAGCGTCTCGAAGTAGCGCGACCAGACCTTCTCCGGGTCCGCGCCGCGCCAGATGTCCCACGACTCACAGTCGGGCTCGCCGTGCACGTCCACCGCATCGTCGCCCATGAAGTGCACCGAGCCGACCACGTAGTCCCACGGACGCCCGTCGAGCATGTTCGCCACGCGATCCTCGCGGCCGGTCAGGTAGTCGGCCTCGATTCCGAGCTTGAGGCCGGCTGCCCGCACGAAGTCGCAGTACTCGTCTAGGTCGTCCCGCGCCCAGTGGCGGTACCAGGGGTGCTGCCACACCTCGAGCGCCTGCGCAAAGCGGTGCATGTGCTCGGCCACGCCCAGGTCGGCGATCCCGCGCTCCTCCGCCGCCTCGCGATACCGCTCGACGTTGTCGGCCGTGAAGAAGCGCTCGGCGGTCGTGCCCTCTTCGTCGGGGCGCAGGTGGACGTGATAGTCAGTGAGCAAGGAGCGCCTCGACGATCCGCAGGTCCGACTCGCGCGTGACCTTGAGGTTCTCGGGGAACGACTCGACCACTCTCACCACCCCGCCGGCGTCCTCGACGAGCGCGGCGTCATCCGTCGCGGCCGCCAGAGCCGCGGCATCGCGTTCGAGCGCTGGCCGGAGAACATCCGCGCGGAAGACCTGCGGGGTCTGAATCGACCAGAGCGACGAGCGATCGAGCGTGCGAAGCACTCGCCCGTCCGGCGCGGCCTGCTTCACCGTGTCGGTCATCGGCACCGCGGCGATCACGCCGTCGATGCCGGGCTCGAGAGCGGCGAGGCACCGCTCGACGAGCTCCCGCGTGACCAGCGGACGCGCGGCGTCGTGCACGACCGCGACCGTCGCCTCCGGGGCCGCCGCCAGCGCGTTCCTCACCGACGCCGAGCGTGAGTCGCCGCCGCGGACGAAGTCCTGAGCCTCGTCCCAGCCGGCGGGTGCGGCCACGACCACCCGGTCGCAGACCGAGCCCAGCACCTCGAGGCTCCATTCGATCAGCGGACGGCCGGCACAAACGACGAACGCCTTGGGCCGGTCGGCACCAAGGCGTTCGCCGCTGCCGCCGGCGGGAACGATCCCGACGACAGTCATGGCAGCCGGGGGCTCACGCCCCCGGACCCCCGTGGCATCTGGCCGGTCGCGGTCCTACGCCGTAGCCGGCGCGCCGTTTCGGCTCGCGTGCGCCTCGGCGATCAGCTCCTCCAGATGAGTCTCGGCCTCGTCCTCCTCCATGTCGAGCGCGTACATGAGCTCGGACGCGAGGATCTTCTTGGCGCGGGTGTACATCTGCTTCTCGCCCGTCGAGAGCCCCTTCTCGGTCTCCCGGATGGCGAGGTTGCGGACGACCTCCGCCAGCTCGAAGACATCGCCGGTCTTGATCTTCTCGCGGTTGTGCTTGAAGCGCCGGTTCCAGTTCTTCGGCATCTGGCTGACGTCGTCGCGGAGGACGGCCAGGACCTTCTTTACATCGTCCTCCCCGATCACGCGCCGTAGACCCGCCTTGTCGGCGTTGCAGCACGGGACCATCACGGTCATGTCGTTATGAAGGATCTTGATGGTCAGGTACTCGCGCTTCTCGCCGAGCACCTCCTTCATCTCCTTCTTGAGGACCTTGCCCGCCCCATGATGGGGGTAGACGACCTGGTCGCCGATCTCGTAGACGGTCGGCTCCCGGTCGATGTCGAGGTCCTCGATGAACTCCTCTTCCAACACTGCGTCGCTGATGTCGTTCCCCTCCTGCGGTTGTCACCGGCGCCAGCCAGCGCGCCGTCTGGTTTCAGGTTTGCAAATAACGGTCCACGAGGTTGATCTCCTGGAGGCGGCGAAGGCCCTCGCGGATGTCCTTCGCGCGCATGTCCCCGACGCCATCGACCGATTCCAGCTCCGGATCGGCGGCGGCGAGGATCTCGTCCAGCCCGTTGAACTCGCTCACAATCGATTGCACCACCAGCTTCGGCAGGCGTGGGATTCGCCCGAGGATGCGGTGGCCGCGCGGCGAGGCGGGATGGTCGAGTGTGTTCAGCTTCCGGTCGTAGCCGAGAAGCTCGGCCAGGCGCCCGAAGTCGAGCAGGTCCTGGTGCGGCAGGCGCGCCAGCGCGTCCAGGACCATCGCGAATCCCTCTTCGGAGGCTTCGACGATGTAGTCGCGAACGAGGGCAGACTTGTCGGCGGCGACGCCTACCATCGTCTCCTCGAGCTGCATCTCGATCAGGCGTCCCTCGGCGCCCAGCTCGACGATGTAGCGCTCGATCTCCACGGCCATGCGCGTGACGAGCTCGGCTCTCTGGAGCACGGTCAGCACGTCGTGCAGCGTCACGCCGCCCTCGAACTCGAGGGCGGTGAGGCGGGTCGAGACCTGGTCCAGCCGGCTGCGGTACTTGTCGAGCGTGGCGAGCGCCTGATTCGCCTTGGCGAGCACCACCGGGATGTCCACGAGGATGTACTTCGCACCGTCGAGGTAGAGCGAGACGACGCTCCGGCTCGCGCTGATGGCGATCACGAGCGCGTCTGTCTGCTTCGAGACGCGCTCCGCCGTGCGGTGCCGGGTGCCGGTCTCGAGCGAGAGGATCGTGGGGTCCGGCATGAGCTGGACGTTCGCCCACATGATCTTGGTGCTGTTCGCCGCGAGGACGATCGCGCCGTCCATCTTGGCCACCTGGTAGAGCAGCGCGGGCGTGTAGTCGACGTCGAGCTTGACGCCACCAGACAACAGGAAGCTGAGCTCCTCCGACTCCCCGATGCAGATGAGGGCGCCGGTTCCGCCCTGAACGATGTTGTCCAATCCCTCCCGGACCGCCGTACCGGGAGCAACCATCTCCAGGGCTCGAACGAGCCTCGGTTCCTGCCGCGCCTCGAGCTCTGCGACATCGTCTCCGGCGTACGGCATTGAGCCAATTCTACGGGAAATGGTGTGATTTGGCGGCGTTTATAGCGTTGTGCAGGCGTTTTTCTTGCCTGTGAGGCCGCAAACTGCGGCAGAGCGGAGGCCGCGAATCAGGCCGCCTGGACCTCTCCCTCGGCGCCCCGAGCGAGCTGCCTGAGCGCCTGGCGGAGGGTCGTTACGCGCTCCGACGGGTGGACCACGCTCGTAAGCCCGAACTTCCGCGCCTCCGCCACCCGGCGGTCGGCGTGGCCCACGTGCCGCAGCTCGCCGGTGAGGCCGAGCTCGCCGAAGGCCGCCAGCGGCTGCCCGCCCGCCGGCGATACTCCCTTCGCCGCCGACGCCAGCGCCAGCGCGATCGCGAGGTCCGCGCCGGGCTCGTCCACGCGCACGCCGCCGGCCACCGAGACGAAGACGTCGGCCGAGCCGAGCGACACGCCGCCGTGCCGCCCCAGCACCGCGAGCACCAGCGCGAGCCGGTTGCGATCGACCCCGTTGGCAACGCGGCGCGGCGGCACCAGCTCGCTCGGCGCCACCAGCGCCTGGACCTCCACGAGCAGCGGCCGCGAGCCCTCCATCGCGCAGAGCACGACCGAGCCCGGCGCGCGCGTGGCCTCGTTCACGAAGCGGGCCGAGGCATCCTCGACCTCGACAAGTCCCCGCTCGTGCATCTCGAAGACGCCGACCTCGTTGGTCGAGCCGAAGCGGTTCTTCAGCGCGCGCAGCGTCCGGTAGGTGCGCTCGCGCTCCCCCTCGAACGAGAGCACGCAGTCGACCAGGTGCTCGAGCACGCGCGGCCCGGCGAGCGAGCCCTCCTTCGTGACGTGGCCGACCAGGAGCGTCGCGATACCGCGCGCCTTCGCGAGCCGCATGAGCCGTCCCGCGACCTCCCGGACCTGCGACACCGACCCGGGCGCACCCGTCAACGCCGGGTCGTAGAGCACCTGCACCGAGTCGACGACGCAGACCTCCGGCCGCTCCGCCTCCAAGGTGGCCAGCACGGCATCGAGATCGGTGTCCGCGACGATCGGGACGCCGAGCGCATGCGCACCGAGCCGCTCTGCCCGCAGCTTCACCTGCGCCGCCGACTCCTCGCCCGAGACGTAGAGGACCCGCCGGCCCGCGGCGGCGAGGTTCGCCAGCGCCCCGGTGGTGAGCGTCGACTTCCCGATCCCGGGCGCGCCCCCGATCAGCACGAGCGAGCCGGGCACGAGGCCGCCGCCCAGGACGCGGTCGAGCTCGCCGATCCCGGTGGACAAGCGCTCCACGCTCGGTGCCTCGACCTGGCCTAGCGGCACGGGAGTGAGGGCGCGGCCGGCCGCACGCGAGGGAGCTGCACGACCGGAAGGCGCCGCCGCCCGCTTCTCCTCCGTCATCGTGTTCCACTCGCCGCAACCGGGACAGCGGCCGTGCCACTTCGGGCTCTCGTGGCCGCATGAGCTGCAGGCGAAGACTGTCGCGGAACGGGCCATCCCAGCGAGGCTAAGCGCGCGACAGGACGGACTCGCCCCATCCGTCCGGCCGGCGCGGTTCGATGGTCGGTCCGTGTCCAAGCTCGACGCACCCCTCGCTCCGGCCGAGTTCGTCGCCCTCGACACCGAGACCAACGGCTACGGCGGCGACCTCTGCGAGATGACCGAGGTCGGTGCGGTGCTCGTCGGCGGCGGGGAGCTGCACGAGACCTACGACTCGGTGGTCCGCGTCGAGCGGCCGCTCTCGCGCGGCATCCAGCGCTTCACCGGCATTACACAGGGCATGGTGGACGGAGCGCCGCCGCCCGAGGAGGTGCTCCCCGAGCTGGCCGACCTGCTCGAGGGCCGCGTGCTGATCGCTCACAACGCGCGCTTCGACGTGGGCGTGCTGCGCCAGGCCTTCGAGCGCGCCGGGCTCGACTGGCCGAAGCCGCCGGTGCTCTGCACCGTGCAGCTCGCGCGCCGCCTCGCGCCGCTCGTGCGCAGGCGCGGCCTCGCATCACTCGCCGGCTCGCTCGGGATCGAGGTCGAGGAGGTGCACCGCGCGCTGCCCGACGCCCTCACCTGCGCGCGCGTCTTCTGCGCGCTCTTCCCCAGGCTATGTGCGAACGCGATGACGGTGGGCGACGCGATCGACCTGCTGCGCTCGCGCCGCCGGGCGCGCAAGACCGAGCCCGGCGAGGCGATTCCGCGCGACCAGCGTCCCGACCTCTCGACGCTGCCGGACGACCCCGGCGTCTACGTCTTCCGCGACGAGCGCGGACGGCCGCTGTACGTGGGGAAGTCGGTGTCGCTTCGCTCGCGTGCCCGCGCGCACTTCTGCGCGCCCGCGGGGTGGACCGAGCGTGCGGAGATCGTCGACTACAGGCCCACGAACTCGGAGCTCGGTGCGCTCGTGCTCGAGAACCGCCTGATCAAGCAGTGGAAGCCGGCGGGGAACAAGGCGCTCAAGCGCACCGACCGCTACTGCTACCTCCGCTGCCGGCTCGACATCGCCTACCCCGTGCTCGAGGTGGCCGCCGAGCCGGCTGCCGGGCACGCGGTGAACATCGGCCCGCTCGGCAGCAGGGCGCTCGCGTCGGAGCTGGCGGACCAGCTCACCTCGATGTACCGCCTGCGCCACTGCGGTCGCAAGCTGAAGCTGCGCGAGCACCCGTCCGCGTACGGGCAGATGGGCCGCTGCGTGTCGCCCTGCCTCGGCGACCTCGACCCGAACGCCTACCGCCGCCAGCTCGACGCGGCGCTCGCGCACTTCGAGCGGCCGGGCGCGGGCGAGGCGCTGATCCGTGAGCTCGGCGAGCGGATGCGCGAGGCGGCGGAGGGCGAGCGCTTCGAGCGGGCCGCCGCGCTGCTACGCCGCAGGGAGCGGCTCGCCTGGGTGCTGGAGCGGCTCGACGGGATGCTGCGCGCGACGCACAGCGCGCCGCGCCTGGTGCTCGCCCAGCACCCCGTGAAGGAGCGCTTCGACGCGTTCTGGATCGTCCAGGGCCGCTTGGTCGACTGGGGGCCGCTGCCCGGCCCGAGCGAGCTGTCCGAGCGAACCGAGGCGGCCCTGTCGCGGCCGCCCGGCCGCGCGGTCATCCCGGCCGGCGAGATCGACGAGATCCGGATCGTGGCGAGCTGGGTCGCGGAGAACGAGCCGCGGGCGCTTACGCTGGACCCGGCGCCGACGGAAGAGGCACTGCTGCGCTTCGCAGATTCTCAAGCGAGCTCTCCAGCCATGAGTGCATGAAGCGCCTGCCGGTCACGGCGCCCAACACCTTCATGCCGATGCTGTTCGGCTCGATCGTGAAGCAGCCCTCCACGAACGTCCCGCCCTGAGCTTCGCTGAGCACGAAGCGCGTGGTCACGCCGGTGCCCTCGCAGAAGATCGATACCTCGCGGTAGCCCTCCAGGCGATCGACCGTCAGCTCGTGCGGCACGGCGCCGAAGGGTCCCTTCACCACGCCGCGGTAGCGGCAGCCCTCCTCGAGGTCCGCGCACTCGACCTCGAGCATCTCGGGCCACCATTCGGGATGGCGGTTCGGATCGCCGACGAGCCCCCAGACGCGCTCGATGGGCGCCTCGATGAACGTCTGCTGGGTGCTCGACCGCTGCATCCCTAACCGGCCTCGCGCACCGCGCGCTCGGCGGCGTCGAAGCCGAGCTTCGAGTGGGTGCCGTCGCAGAACGGCTTGGTGGTCGAGCCGCCGCAGCGGCACAGCACGATCCCGTCTCCCTCGGGAAGGTCGTACTGCTTGCCGTCCGCGTCGATGACGGTCACCGGTCCCGTCACCTTATAGGGGCCGTTGTTGCGCACCTTGATGACGACGGCGTCGCGGGAATTCGCCTCCATGCACCTATTCTCGCGGGCCGGTGCAACGCGTTGCTCACATCCACCACCCGGAGGTGCACGAGATCGTGCCTTCACACCACTGCGTGGTGCGCTTCCGGCAGCGCCGGCCGCTGCGCGAGCGCGGCGCGGAGGCCGTCGCCGAGGCGCTGGTCACCACGCTCGAAGACGCCGACGTGAGCCGCTGGCCACCCGGGTGGGCGGTCAGCGACCGGAGCACCGATCTCTGGGCCGTCAACGGGCCGCTCGCCTTTCCGCTCGAGCGCTCGGATCGGCATGGCCGCTACGTCGCGACCACGTGCCTGGCCGCCGACGACAAGCGTCGCTAGTCGTCCGGCTCGCCGGCCAGCGCGTCGGGGCTAGCGAGGACGAACACGCCGCACACCACGAACGCCACCAGCAGCAGCATCCCGAGCAGGATCGTGATCGTGCTCTCGAACGGGAACAAGAGGCCGGCGCCGAGCACGAAGCACGCGGCGGTCGCGATCTCGAGCCGGCTCATGGGCGCGGCTCCTCCTCGTAGGCGAGCCGGCCGCTCATCGCGAGCCGGAACAGCCATGCCAGGGCGGGGAGCAGCAGCGCCATGCCGACCGTGGCGGCGATCAGCAGGGCGGCCAGCGTTGCGTCCGGGGCCGCCGCCTGCTCCACGGTGAGCGCCGGCGGCAGCAGGTACGGCTGTCGGCGCCAAGGAAGACGGCGGCCAGGTGCACTCCAGTGGCCACCGCCAGCAGGCCGACGAAGACCGGGAGCGTCCCGGTCCAGCTCCCCCACAACTCACCGGCGGCGTTGCCCACCGGGACCTCGCCCGCCGCGATGGCTCCGGCCGACGTGCCGAGGAAGAACGGGACGAGCACCGACGACAGCGCGAACGTGGCCCCCAGCGCGCGCGCCTCGGCGATGGTCGCGGCCTGACCCTTCAGGGCGAACGCGCCACCACGCAGGACAATGCCGAGCGCCGCCAGGAACAGCGGAATCGCGAGCGTCGAGGTGATCGAGCCGAAGGCCTTCGGAAAGGCCGTCCACAGCACCACCAGCACGAAGATCAGCCAGACGTGGTTCGCCTCCCAGACCGGCGACATCGCTCGCTTGACCATTGCCCGCACGGGGGCGCCGCGCTCGGCCCCGCCGGCGGTCAGGTCCCAGAAGCCCGCGCCGAAGTCGGCGCCCCCGAGCACGACGTACGCGGTCAGCCCGACCAGCGCGAGCACGGCGGCGAGGTCGGCGAGCATCAGGCCTCCACCTCGAACGGGGTCCGCGCGAGTCGCCGGAGCATGACGTAGGCGATCGCGGCCAGCGCCAGGTAGACCAGCGAGAGCGCCGCGAACCCGACCGGGATCCCGGTGGCTCCCGTGACGGCCTCCTCGGTCCTCATCACCTTGTAGACCACCCAGGGCTGGCGGCCCACCTCCGTCGTGACCCAGCCCGCGATCAGCGCGACGACCGACAGCGGCCCGGCGGCCACGAGCGCGCGATGGAACCAGACGGTGCGCGGCAGGCGCCTTCGCCGCCACCAGATCCAGACGAACCAGACGCCGAGCGCCGCCAGCCCGCTCCCGATCGCGACCATCGCCCGGAACGAGAGCTTCACGATGCCGGTCGGCGGCTGGTCTTCCTCAGGCACGGTGTTGAGGCCCTTGACCGTCGCGTCGGGATCGTG
>WNGA01005470.1_pt1 | contig 26765 bp, 29 predicted proteins | sample 5400061 | NCBI WGS metagenome assembly WNGA01 (sample SAMN13153366, study PRJNA577476) | soil metagenome | isolation source: 100 cm soil or saprolite under grassland replicate 2 | place: USA:California | collected 2016-06-15 | reverse complement strand
TTGCTGGTGATGGGTGCGCATCGTCATCATGGATTAAAAGATATTTTATACGGACAAACAGTTGACCAGGTAAGACATAAATTAAAGATCCCTGTTTTGATTGTAAACTAAACTTGGTGTGGAATATTGAATGTTGAATGTTGAACGTTGGGGGTCGAACATTGGGTACTGCGCGTCTTCATTATTCGATTTAGAAATTATCAACCTTGAATTAGCAAGGCCAGATTCGGTTTTCTAATGTGGTTCAAACTAATACACTACCAAAAAATTTTCATTCCGCAAACTGTACCGATGCACCATTGGTAAATAATTATTAAGCACCTGCCAGCTTTCGCCTCTATCTGCTGAAAAAAATAAATTGCCAGTCGTAGTGCCGAATGCAACTGCTTCTCCTGAAGATGCGAGTGCATGACGGTAAACAATATCAAAACAATTTTCCTGTGGTAATCCTTTTCTTAATTCTTTCCATGTTTTACCACCATCGTCAGTTCTGCAAATACAAAGTGAACCTTTGATGGCAGTTCGTATTTCATCACTGTTGGCAGGCGCTACCCATGCCTGATCAGGGTTATCATCTGCAACAGCAATTGCAAATCCAAAACGTGCAGGCCCATTGGTTTGCCAATATCTGTCCATGTTTGTGCACCATCAACTGAACGAAAAATGCCGCAATGATTTTGTTGCCAAAGCACATCAGGATTCGCAGGTGCAGCAACAACGATGTGCGGGTCATGCCCTATTTCGGAATAGGGATCGGGAAGAAAGTCAGCACGCAAACCTTTGTTACGTACCTCCCATGTTTTACCTCCATCAGCAGTTTCAAAAACACCGGCACAACTGATACCAATATGAATGTGGTTTTCATCGCGTGGATCAACAATAATAGAATGAATGCCGGGCAGATCACGACCTCCGCCAAACCAACCTTCTTTGCGTGTGGGATGTTGCCATAATGATTCTACCAATTGAAAACTATTGCCTTCATCTTCACTTATAAACAAACCTCCCGGATCAGTGCCAATCCATAACCTTGAAAGATAATTTTTGCCACCCTGCGACATAGCCCAGATATAACGGGTAGTTGCGGGCACACCATCTTTTACTTCTTCTCCTTCGGGATAAGCAGGGGCGGTAACTTCTTCCCACGTATTTCCCCTGTCATGAGAGCGATGAAGTTTAACACCCCAATGTCCATAATCAAGACAGGCCCACCATGTGCTGTTGCGCAGATCGGCATAAGCAATGGAAACAGGAGTACCTTCAAAAGAGAGATTTTCCATTTGCCAGTTGCCATTCTGAAAGTGGTAAGCAATAAAACCTTTACGGGTGCCTAAAAGAAGGGTTTGTTTCATTTATTCTGAGTTTTAAGTTTTGAGTTGTGCCCTAACGCTTACACTAAAGTTTCAGCGCGAAGCAAAGGGAGTAAAGAAATTATATTTTTTTGATTGGGGTTAACAATTATGATTTTATTACACAATTGCCTATTGAGTTTGACTTATCCTCCCGATAAAGCCTGTATGATGTAGATTTCACTGTTCTCGGAAAACGAATCACTTAATGCCCTGCGATCGCGTATCATTGTACCATCTATGAAAATGTTGATATGCTGGCGCAGGATTCCCTGGTCGTCGAGTACATAACTACGAATGCCGGGGGGTAACAAACTTCTATTTCACTAAGTATTTCCTTCAGTGTCATTCCCTTTGTAGGAGTATCCTGCGGTTCGGGAAAAAATCTGTTCAGCGCATGCGTAAATTTTACAGTAGACATCAGAAAAATTTTTTAATAGAAAGTCATTCAAAGTTATATCAGGAATATTAAACTTATAGCAGGAATATCAGAGTGAAAATTATAGCTGAATCTTTTTATGGTTTAAAATTAATCAATGTGTTCAATCATGCGATGCCCGCATAAGCAATTGCATCCAAAATAAAAATGCATAAAATGGCCGATGCTTATTAAACTGGTCAAAATAAATAATATCAAATAATTATAAAAAAAGAGCTATCATTCAAATGATAGCTCTTTTACAAAAGACGATAGCCTTTTACTAAAATTTTATTGCAGCACCTAACTGCAGGTCTCTGTTCTGGCGATAAACGGCATCACTCTTTGTTACATCCATTATACCAAAATTATAACGACCATAAATGCCAATATTTTTTGTTGCATTAACGCCAAGGCCAACGTTTACACCAAAATCAGCCTTTTTGTAATTGTCTTTTACATCAGCTTTATTAGCATCATTTGGCCCTTCTATTTTAGCGTTCACCAATAAACCAACTTGCGGACCTGCTTCAAGATACACTTTAGACACAGGAGAATATTGAAGCATGACCGGCAACTGCAGGTAATCTAAGGCCAACACATTTTTGCTGCTATTTTCATCTTTGAATTTTTGTCCTTGTGCGGAGTACAATAATTCCGGTTGTATGCTCCAGCGATCGTTTAACATGGTATTGAGGAAAATACCACCATGACCCGTTACACGTTCATCACCTTTCAAATTTGTAACTTGTGAAAAACTTACACCGCCCTTTATACCCGGCTGAACCCGAATTTGCGCATTCGCAAAATTGAAACCCGATATTAGTAGAATAATACCTGCGCTTACCAATAGTTTTTTCATAGTTTAAGTTTTTGATTCACACACTTGTTTTCAAATGGTATGCCAAAAGGCAAAAGTGACTTTTAAGTAATTGATTTATAATTTGTTTAAAGAAAAGCTAAAAGCCTTTTTCACGAATTTCTTCAGCATTTTTTATTTACTATGGTGAATGTATTAATTCGATTATACAACTGTTATAAAATATAATTTCATCAACGCTTCTTTTATTGTTTGCCATAATAAATCATTTAGAGCTATGTACAGTGAATATCTAAACATTTACATTTGCAAACTGTTTTAAATAGCTATAAAAACAATGAGCATGAGCCAGAAAATTAAAGTAACAAATCCTGTTGTAGAATTAGATGGTGATGAAATGACACGCATCATCTGGAAGTTTATTAAAGACAAACTGATATTACCTTATATAGATGTTGATCTTAAGTATTTTGATCTTGGTATAGAACATCGTGATGAAACTAATGACCAGGTAACCGTTGATGCAGCAAATGCAATAAAAGAATTTGGTGTGGGCATTAAGTGCGCAACCATTACACCGGATGAGGCTCGTGTAAAAGAATTTAATCTTAAGCAAATGTGGAGGAGCCCTAATGGTACAATTCGTAACATACTTGACGGCACTGTATTTCGGGAGCCGATTGTTTGTAAAAATGTACCACGATTGGTCCCGAACTGGACGGCGCCCATCTGCATTGGTCGTCATGCATTTGGTGATCAATACCGTGCTACAGATTTTGTAACGAAGGGCAAAGGAAAACTTGTGATCAGGTTTGAAGGAGAGGATGGAAACACACAGGAATTTGAAGTGTATAATTTTAAAGGTAATGGCGTTGCACTCGCTATGTATAATACTGATGAAAGCATCAAAGGCTTTGCGCACGCATGTTTTAACCAGGCCTTAATGAAAAACTGGCCACTGTATCTTTCTACAAAAAATACTATTCTCAAAAAATATGATGGACGTTTCAAAGATCTTTTCCAGGAGATTTATGAGAATGAATTTAAATCACGTTTTGAAGAAGCCGGCATTACTTACGAGCATCGTTTGATAGATGATATGGTTGCAAGTGCACTTAAATGGAACGGCAATTTTGTCTGGGCTTGTAAAAATTATGATGGTGATGTTCAAAGCGATACTGTTGCACAGGGTTTTGGTTCGCTTGGTTTAATGACATCTACTTTAGTTACACCTGATGGAAAAATAATGGAAGCTGAAGCAGCGCATGGTACTGTTACGCGCCACTATCGCGAACACCAGAAGGGAAGACCAACGTCAACAAATCCTATCGCTTCTATTTTTGCATGGACAAGAGGTCTGGAGTTTCGCGGAAAATTAGATAACAATAAAGAGCTTATTGATTTTTGTCACACACTTGAAGCAGTTTGCATTGAAACTGTTGAAAGTGGTGAGATGACAAAAGATCTTGCCATTACCATTAAACCTAAAGTAGAGCATGGCACAGATTATTTATACACAGAAGAATTTTTGGATGCACTGGATGAGAATTTGAAAAAGAAGTTGAATAAATAATTTCTTGTGGTGAGCTGTAGTACATCTGGCATCGTCCCTTGCGTCGCACTACTTTCATCTGAAGAATATTGGGTAACTATAACGTTCACTAATTCATTTGCTTTATAATAAAAAATTCATTTGTTCCTCAACAATAATTAATGAACTCAGAAAAAGATATACGACTTGCAGTGTTGATTGATGCAGATAATATTCCTTATCACACTATAAAAGATATCCTGGAAGAGATTGCAAAATATGGCACACCAACGTTTAAAAGAATTTATGGTGACTGGACAAAGCCTACGGTGACACGCTGGAAAAATGTTTTGCTGGAACATGCTATTACTCCGATTCAGCAATATAGCTACACGCAGGGAAAAAATGCAACCGACTCCGCAATGATCATTGATGCGATGGATATTTTGTACTCCGGCAGAGTGGATGGTTTTTGTCTTGTAACCAGCGACAGTGATTTTACACGTCTCGCAACAAGACTTCGTGAAGCAGGCATGAAAGTATATGGCATCGGTGAAAAGAAAACCCCTAATGCATTTATTGTTTCCTGCGATAAATTTATTTACATAGAAATACTTGCAGAATCCGAAATAGATGTCGAAGAGACAACGCAACCAAAAATAGAAAAGAGGAAGTTAAAACCTTCCTTTGAAAAATTGAACAAAGGAACAATAAAATTAATTGCTTCTTCTATTGATGATCTTGCCGATGAAAATGGCTGGGCTTTTTTAGGCGATGTTGGTAATCTCTTACTTAAAAAGCAACCCAACTTTGATCCGCGCAATTTTGGTTTTCAAAAATTAACGCCGCTTATAAAATCGCTTCCTCAGTTTGAAATTGATATACGTGGCACTGATAAGGGTGGAATTAAACTGGTGTATATAAAGAATAGGGAATAGAATGATTTATGTGCCCGCTTATATATGCTATTTAATTTTGATTGACCCACTCACTTATACGCCGTAGTCTTGAGAAACAACTACTTTCACGTTCTCAACTGTATTCTCAATTTCGTTCAATTTCTCTTTATTAATATTTTCTTGCAATCTCATCCTATATTTCTTGTTTAATTTGCAATTATGAGCAAGTACGATGTATTAATTATTGGAGGAGGCCCTATTGGTTTGGCATGTGGTATTGCTGCAACAAAAGCAGGTTTACGTTACATCATAGTAGAGAAAGGACCGTTGGTAAATAGTTTGTACAATTATCCAATGTACATGAATTTCTTTTCTACTGCTGAAAGACTTGAAATTGGCGGTATTCCTTTTATGAGTATGAATCCAAAACCCGGAAGGCAAGAGGCTTTGGAATATTATTTCAGGGTTACACAAAAATTTAAACTTAATATTCATTTGTTTGAAGAAGTGAGGGAACTAAAAAATCTTTCTTTAAATAATGATCATGAGTTTGAAGTTGTAACAGGCAAGGCAACTTACAGAGCAAAAAATATTATCGTGGCAACTGGCTTTTATGATATACCTATTTTACTCAATGTGCCCGGTGAAAATTTGCCTAAAGTAACGCACTACTATAAAGACCCGAGTTATTATGCTTTTCAAAAAGTATTGATAGTCGGTTCGAGCAATTCCGCTGTAGATGCTGCTTTGCAAACATGGCGCAAAGGCGCTGATGTTACGATGGTTGTAAGAAGACCGGAAATCAGTGACAGGGTTAAATATTGGGTAAAGCCTGATATTGAAAATCGTATTAAAGAAGGCAACATAAAAGCTTATTTCAATTCCACAATTACAGCTATCCGCGAAAAGGAAGTGGATATACAAACTCCTGATGGCCTGATAACAATTGAAAATGATTTTGTATTAGCGCTTACCGGATATAAACCCAATTTTACTTTTCTCAAACAATTGGGTATTGAATTATCAAATGATGAAAAGTTATGTCCTGCATACAATCCGGAAACAATGGAAACAAATGTGAAAGGAATTTATCTCGCCGGTGTCGTTTGCGGAGGCATGGATACACACAAATGGTTTATTGAAAATTCAAGAGAGCACGCTGATATCATCATTAACCATATTGCAGCAGAAGAAAAAGTTTTTGAAGCCTGATTACGTTTCTTTTTTGCCACTCTCATCACGACCAAATTCGTGACGCAATTCACCCTTAGCTTTTTCCAAAGTATCCTTTTGTTTTTTCTCTAAATTTTTTCCGGCACGATTGATATAAAAAGTAAGCATTGACATTGCCGATTGGTATGGTGTTCCTTTTCTTCGATTACTTTTTTCTGCTGAACGCTTTAATGATCGTGCAACTTTTTTTGGGTCATGTGTTTCAAAAATATTTGGTTCAAGATCCAATGCATTACTATGTTTCATTACATTGGCGGACCATTTTTTAGCAGGCTTCCCTGCTTTCTTTGATGCGGATTTTTTTGTTGCAGCTTTTTTAGTCCCTGCCCTTTTACGGGCGGGTGATTTTCTTGCCGCAGCTTTTTTTGTTTTCGTTGGCATAAGTTCAGTTTTTAAAAAAATGCTGCAACTTAAATGCCAGCAAGAATCTTAAATGAAGCAAGGCGAACGGAATTGGGAATTTGAAATTAGAAGAAAAGAATATCGAACAAAAGAGTAATGAATTACTAATGAAAGTCCTTGGTTCTTAATTTCTTGTATTTTGGTTCTTGTATTTTATTATTTCATCACTTCTTCAATTACTTTTCCTACACATCCGCTTGGCATTTGAATATGCAATAACGCTGAAAGTGTTGGCGCTATATCCGTCATATAAGTTTCTTTATTTGTTTTGCCATGCTTAACGCCCCAGCCATAAAACAATAAAGGAATATGGGAGTCATAAGGATTCCATAACCCATGTGTGGTGCCGGCTTCGCCTCCTTCAATATAATTGGGTTTAAGGATGATCTGGATATCACCGCTGAGTCGTTGGTTATAACCATTGCCGAACATGCTCTTTTGTTCTTCATTAAGCGTTGTTGAAGAAATGCGGGTTACATCAAAAGCATTGCTGACCGCATCATTATTTAAGAGATAGTTTATAACCCATGATTTTACTTTTTCTTCATCAATGTTTTTTTCTTTTAGTACAGAATGATTTAAATACAACTGGTAATTATCCATAGTTATTATCAAACTGTCTGCGCCAAAATTTTGTTTTAACTGCTGATTTATTTCATTTATTGCATGCAGATTATTGAATAAACCGGCGGGTAGTTTATGTTCTTTCAGATAACCGGGAATTTGTACCACACCATGATCGGCAGTTAAGAAAACAGTATATTGTTCTTTACCTATTGTTTGATCCAGGAAAGAAAAGAATTTTCCCAAAGCATCATCCAGTCTTGCATAATCATCCAGTTGTTCCCATGAGTTGGGACCAAATGAGTGACCAATATAATCAGGAGAAGAAATGCTTACCGCTAAAAAATCTGGTGCTCCCGATTTACCCAAACCTTCTGCAAGCAACGCTGCTTTCGCCATTTCAAGTGTGAGCATATTGCCATAAGGTGTTACTGCGATTTTGCTATAATCACCGCCTGCAAATTTTGATAAGTTATAAGGAAAGCCCGACTGATCATTGCCAAGAGCTTTGGTTTCATAAGGTTCATTATCTGCTGAGCAATATTCACTATACACTTCTTTTGGAAGTGAAATGCTCCAGTTAAGCTTATATAGAGAATCAACAATTTTTCTTTTATTAAAATTTTGAACCCATACCGGCAATGCATCCATATAATAAGTGCTGGTAATAAAATTTCCTGTTTGGCTATCATACCAGTAAGCAGCATTAGCAGAATGACCTGCCGGTAAAATTGCACCACGATCTTTTATAGCCACACCAATTACCTTGCTTTTAAAATTAGTAGCCAATCTTAATTCATCTGTAATCGTTGTTGTAAGCATGTTACGCGGACTCATTTGTCCTGCTGCAGCATTGTTGCTTCCTACAGTTTGCACACTATTATCTTCACTGCAATACACTGTTCTGTTCTTCTGCTTATCAAACCATGTATTTCCAACAATTCCATCAATAGCAGGAACTGAACCCGTATATATGCAGGTATGTCCTGCTGCTGTAACTGTTGGCGTGTAAGGAATGAAAGTATTTTCACAAGTGAAACCCTGATCAAGAAATCTTTTAAAACCACCATCGGTTTTGTAAATGTTGTAATAGCGGTATAAATAATCCCATCGCATCTGGTCAATTACGATACCTACAACAAGTTTTGGTCGTGACAAATTGGGTATGTTTTGTACAGGTTGAGCTTTTGTGGAGTTGAGAAAATTAAGTTGCAGCGCTATTAAAATTAATGCGATGGTAAAGTACTTCATGAGTTAAATTTATTTGCGCACAAATGTAGGGTATGCAATCTTTTTGTTTTATTAATAATCCGTAATGTTTTATGTACTTGCTTATTCTTACACTTATTTATAATAAACAAATAGTTTAACTTAGCGGCGTTTTTATAAAGGTCTATCTTTTAAATTAGGTTCAACATGTTGAAGATTTCGCGCTCTCATTATTATTATGGAAACCTGTTGAATAAAGAACAAAGCGCAAAAGAGTGCGACGCAACGGAAGTTTAATAGAAGTAAAAATGCCCGACCCTTAAAATTTCTGAAATCCAAAATCCGAAAAATTATAAATCGTAAGTCGCAGGTTATAAATCGTAAATCAAAAAATCATAAATAATTATGGCAGATATTTTTGAACGTCTGATAAAACATTACGGTCCTATCGGACAGCATCGTGACAGAGCGCATGGTTATTTTACTTTTCCAAAACTGGAGGGTGAAATAAACAGCCGTATGAAATTTCGCGGCAAGGAAGTGATTGTATGGAGTCTCAATAATTATCTTGGTTTGGCGAGTCATCCGGAAGTACGTAAAGTGGATGCAGAAGCAGCAAAGGAATTTGGATTGGCATTGCCAATGGGGGCCCGCATGATGAGTGGCAATAGTAATTACCATGAACAATTGGAAAAGGAGCTTGCGGAGGTTGAATATAAGGAGGATGCCATTTTGCTTAACTACGGTTACCAGGGCATTATGAGTGCGATAGATACATTGTGTGGTCGTCATGATGTGGTTGTTTACGATGCAGAAAGTCATGCATGTATTATTGACGGTTTACGTTTGCACGCGGGGCACAGGTATGTGTATAAACACAATGATATAGAAGATTTTGAAAAGCAGTTGGAGCGCGCAACTGCATTGATTGACAAGCAGGGCAGGGGCGGCATACTCGTAATTACTGAAGGTGTGTTTGGTATGGCTGGTGACCAGGGAAAGTTGAAAGAGATTTGTGATCTCAAAAAGAAATATTCATTTCGCTTAATGGTTGATGATGCGCATGGTTTTGGAACACTCGGTAAAACAGGTGCAGGTGTAGGGGAAGAGCAAGGTTGCCAGGATGAGATTGATCTGTATTTCTCTACGTTTGCAAAAAGCATGGCATCTATCGGCGCATTTTTAGCAGGGCCAAGAGTAGTTATAGATTATGTCCGTTACAATATCCGTTCGCAAATATTTGCCAAGAGTTTACCAATGCCCATTGTAATAGGCAACTTAAAACGTTTGGATATGTTACGCACAATGCCTGAATTAAAAGAGAAGTTATGGAACAATGCACGGAAGCTGCAAAATGGTTTAAAAGAACGAGGATTTGATATTGGCAAAACAGATTCTGTTGTCACACCCGTGTACATGAATGGCGGAGTAGAAGAAGCAACTGCAATGGTAATGGATCTGCGTGAAAATTATGGTATCTTCTGTTCAATTGTTGTTTACCCCGTAATTCCAAAAGGGCATATTATTTATCGCTTAATTCCAACTGCGGCACATACTGATAAAGATATTGAGCAAACATTAAAAGCTTTTAGTGAAACAAAAGCTAAGCTGGATGAAGGTGCATACAAGGTAGAAGCGATTCCTGATATGGCGGAGGCGCGTTGACGAATAAGCTAAGGAATTTGAAATTGGGAATTTGGAATTAGGAGGAAGAGAGATAAGATAATAAGAAATTGCAAGTTTCAATTTGTAAGTTGCTGGTACGAGTTGCATGAATTAAAATATAAGACCTTCTCGATTTTGAGAGGGTTTTTTGTTTGAGAATTTTTACGGGCCGACAACATTGCCGCAATGAGGCTTTCAAATCTAAAATTTGAAATTCAAAAATCAGGTTTATACTCTTGCTTTAATGGTATAAAAATATGGAATGCCGCACCTTTATCCGGTGCGCTTTCTGCTGTAATAAATCCCTTATGATTCTCAGCAATTTTTTTACAAATTGCCAAACCAATTCCCGATCCGGTGTATTCATTTTTGCCATGCAGTCGCTGAAACAGCTCAAATATTATTTCAGCATTTTCCTGTTCAAAACCAATTCCGTTATCCTGCATAGTAAGCTCACAATAATTTATTACCGGCACCACACCTCTCTTGTGTATATCTTTTCCTTTTATTACAGAAGATGTAATTGCAATTACCGGGTTTTCATAAGGCTTTGCATATTTTAAAGAATTGCCAATTATATTAGAAAGCATTTGTTTAAACTGAAAAGGAATAACAGTAAGTTTTGGCAATGGCGAAACATTTATTGTTGCTTTTTTATCTTCTATTACATCCTGGAATTCTTTTTTTATTTCATCCATAAGTACATTTAAATCTGTCTCTTCAAAATTTTCCTCAGAATTGGTTGTTCTTGAAAATTCCAATAATGCTTCTATAAGACTTTGCATCTGCCGCGCAGAATTTATCATCCGGTTGAGATAATTTCTCCCTGAGTCACTAAACTCATTTCCGTTTTTTTCTACAACAAGATTACCAAATGCCTGTATTTTACGCAATGGCTCCTGCAAGTCATGACTCGCAACATAAGCAAAACGTTTTAACTCTTCATTGCTTTTTTCAAGATTGATATTTGCTTCGCGCAATGCAGCAGTTCTCTCTGCCACTTGCTTTTCCAACTCTTCCCGCGCAGCTTTTCGATCATGTATATCAGTGCATGAACCGATATAGCCAAGAAAAGTTCCATTGGATGAATAGCGCGGTACACCATGATCAAATATCCAGCGATATTCGCCATCATTCCTCTTCAGGCGATACTCTATTTCAAACTCTTTATGTGCATCAAAACTACTGTTGTATATTTCCATGCATAGTTCATGATCATCGGGATGAATATCATCTGCCCATCCGTTGCCCAATTCCTGTTCCCTGGTACGCCCTGTAAATCCAAGCCATCTTTTATTTAAGAAATTGAAAAGTTTATCAGTACCTGACATCCATATCATAACAGGTGCATTATCTGCAACGGTGCGAAAACGTTCTTCACTTTCCCGCAATGCTTCGTAAAGTTTCTTTTGCTGTGTGATGTCCCGTGCAATTTTTGAAACGCCGATAATTTTACCCTCACTGTTTTTAATTGGTGAAATGGTTAGTGAGATATCAAGTCTTTTACCATGCCTGGTGACACGTTGCGTTTCAAAGTGGTCAACCCGCTCACCTCTTCTGAGTCGCTCAAGAATTTTTGGTTCTTCATCCAGGCGCTCCGCAGGAATAAGCTTTGTAACAGGCTGCCCGATTATTTCATTGCCAGAGTAGCCAAACATTCTTTCTGCTGAATCATTCCAGTTTGTAATAATTCCATCTAATGTTTTACCGATAATGGCATCATCCGACGATTGAACGATAGCGGCCAGTTTTGCATTAATTTCATCAGCTTTTTTATATTCGGTAATATCCATCAGCATATTCACTGCTCCGATAACTGCTCCTGATATATCAAGAATCGGACGTGGATAAGGCATTACATTAACACGAATGCCATCCGCTCGTTCAATCACAATTTCCACACCATTTACCGGCCGGCCTTCCTTCAATGTCACTGCCATCGGACAACTATCCAAAGGAAGTGGAGAACCATCAGCGCGGTAAATTTTCCATGAGCCACACCATAGATCTTTACCGATTTCCGGCTCACGCCCCCATAATGTCACAGCAGCATCATTATACATTTCTATACGTCCCTGCGCGTCACAAGTATAAATGGCAACAGGAAGTTTCTGAATAAGTTCACGATAACGATGTTCACTTTCATGCAACGTTTTTAAAAATTGCTGCTGTTTGCCAACATGGTCTCTTACTTCATTATTTTTTTGTTCCAGTTGCTTTTCTATTTTCTTCTGGTCTGTAATGTCATTCCCAAATACGGTATATCCTTTTACCTGGTTATACTTGTCAAAATCAGGGGTAAGCGTAACCTGCATAAAACGGTTAAAATCACGGAAAGATATTTCATCTTCAAAACGAACTGTTTTTCCCCTTAACACATCAGCAATATGTTTTTCTAATCGGTGATAAACTTCTTTACCCAGTACTTCCTTAACGGGTCTTCCTATCATGAAGTCAATAGTCTTCCCGAAAAACTTTTCATAAGCGGCATTCACATATTGATAATAAAGATCCTTGTCAACATAAGCAACCAGTACTGGTATTGAGTTTAATACGTGGGCAGGAAGTTCTTCTTGTGATAAAAAGTTATTTAAAGTTTTGGGAGAAACGTTTTGTTCTACATCCATGTCCTATTAGTTTTTGTAGCAAATGCAATTTATTTGCCACATACACCTGATAATAGAAAAATTTAAAAAGATATAAGTAAATTAGCCAACTTACAGGCAGGAAAGGAACTTTAAAAGCATAACACTTTAACAAGGGTTAAAATTATATTTGTGGAAGATTTTTCTCAATATGAGAAAATAAACTTCAATAACAAAATTTTTATGGATACTTCAAAAACAGTATTTATTGCTGATGATGATGAAGATGATATATTTTTTTTCAATGAAGCTGTTAAAGAAGTTGATAATAATGTAGAATTGATTGTAGCAAAAGATGGTTTGGAAGCAATGAATATTTTAAAAGATCCACAAACAAAAATACCTCATTATATTTTTTTAGACCTGAATATGCCGAAGAAAAGCGGCAAACAATGTTTAATAGAAATACGAAGTGAAGATAAATTCCATCAGGTGCCCGTAATTATTTATACTACTTCATCTTCCGAAGAAGATGAAAAAGAAACGCTCTTATTAGGTGCTGATTACTTTATCACAAAATTTAAAACTATCGATGAACTGCGTAATACGCTTGCAGAACTTTTAAAGAATGGCAGAATGTAAACAATTATGCTCAATTATTTTTTGATATGACAAAAAAATAAATTGCCCCGGCAAGACTACCGGGGCTTTTTCAACCCTAAACCCTTAAAAAACAGGTGCAAATTAAACCCATCTCTTAAAAAAAGATGACTAAAATTGTTAAAATATTTTTAGCGTTGTTGATTTAATTGATTAACAGAATATTCACTTCGTTAATTTCTGAAAATGAATTGAAAGCAAAATCATAAATTTATTAAATGTATTATTCAGTTTACTGAGTTCCTTATCACGCACAAAATTTTATTTAGAATTTTTTTCAAAGAGTTGTGAGCGGGATATCAAATCTACATCAGCCCAACAGAAAAAATTTCAATAAACAAACTCACATTTTAATTGATTCCTTAACAAGTTTTCCTGCCAAATATTTTTTCCACGGCTCCCAATAATGCTGATGCCATCCTTTATTGATGCCTTCATAATCTTTATCGGGCACATTTGTATGTGTCGCATGCAGCGCCACATCTTTGCCTTTTGGCTCCAGGAAAATAATAAAAGTAGAATCAGCATCTTTATCACTCCAGCCCTGTGCTCTCCACGTTTGAACAATTAGCTGGTTTTTTATGAGCTTTAAATTTTCACCTGTTATCCATCCGTTATGCGCAGAATATTTTCCAGCTTCTTTTGTAGAAATCGTTGCAGGCGCTCCCGTAGAAATGGAATGCTTTTTTGAGTTCATATACAGATCATAAAGATCTTTTGCTGTAGTGTTCCTGAAGACTATTTTTTGAATGATGGTTTTTGGCATAACAGATATTTTTATAATGACGGTTGGAAGATAAAAATCAGAACATAAGATTAAAATATTTTTGGGAGACAGGCTTAAATTCTTTTGAGATTTTATAAGCTATCATTTTATAACTGAATTGTACTTTTAATTAATTTTTTAAAAAATATATCGCTAACTCTTATGAAAAAATCGGTGTGGATTTTTTTGTTGACCATAAGCTTGCAGAAAATTTCAGCACAGGATATAGAACCAATAGAGCCAGACAGACCGGACCAAACAGAATCTCCAATCATTATTCCTGTACAATATTTTCAGATGGAAAATGGGTTTGCTTATTTATACAATAACAGGGATAACAAAGCTTATACTTATCCTTCTTCTTTAATGAAATATGGGATAGCAAAATTTATTGATTTAAGAGTAATAACTGGATTGGTAACCACACAACTTAATGATGAGAGTACTACAGGCATTGTACCACTTACAGTAGGTTTTAAACTAAACTTCCTAAAAGAAAAAGGTATTATACCACAAACAGCTTTTTTGGCGCATTTGGCTTTTCCCACAATTGCAAGTGAAAAATATAAAGCCACCTATTATGCGCCGTCATTCAAGTTTGCGATGCAACATACGTTATCTAAGAAAGTTTCACTTGGTTATAATCTCGGAGCTCTTTGGAATGGTGTAACTACAAAGCCGATATTTTACGATTACCTGTATTATTCTTTTATTTCATTCGCAAAAAGGAATAAAAACATTTTCAAAAATTCAAGGCAAATGCATATTTCAACTCCTCAATCTTAACCAGGTCATTATTTATACCTTATTTTATATGCAAGAATAATCACCGCAAATAAGAGCGTTATTCCGTTTGCAATAATGATGGGAAGATTAGTGCTGAATAATCCATAGAGAAACCAAAGTAATGTGCCAAATGTAAAAAGAGCATACATGGAAAGTGATATGCCGGTAGTATTTTTTGTTTGAATTGTTTTAACTGCCTGTGGCAAAAATGAAAGAGTAGTGCAAACTGCTGCTGCCAGGCCAAGTAATGTGGTGAGATTCATTTGTAAAACTTTTGCAAATTAATTGAATTAATGTTATGCGTAAATTATGATTACGCAGAGAATGTTCTTGTGCTGCTGAGAAATATTGTAATGTTTTTATTGTGCCACTTACGGTAGTTTGCAGAAAATAAAAATGTTTTTCAAAAGCTTAAGATGCTTGCAAACAGTGCCTTAATTTTTTAAGCCAGCATTGCAGCGCCTAATCTTAAGTTATTATCGAAGAGAAAAATATACTTACTAATCTTTAACCCGCATATATTTCTCGATATTGATCCTGTTAACCCCAATGCTATCAATCTTCTCTGTACCTTGTTGAATTAAAGTATCATTGTTAATCGCAACAGTGAATTGAAAGTCATTTCCTTCCCATTGCCTGTCGCTGCAATATACAAGGTGTTCGGTATACAGGCTATCTTTCAGCGAATAGTTACCACCGCCGGATGAGAATGTGGCGTCAGAATCTTTGCCTTTATTCAGGTCATGACTTAAAAAAGCAAAATGGGTATTATTTATGATCTTGATAAATTCTTTCCCTTTTGTATAATCGGTAACAACGGTATCACCCTTTTCTATCAAAGTTCCTGTAAGAAGCTTCCATGTTCCGTCTATTGGTATCGTTGTTGATTTTGTATCCTTGTTTTGAACCGACCTATTGCAAGACATTAAGATCATAAAAATTGCAGCAAAGCCAATTTTATTTTTCATGTTGTTTTTATTTACCGAGGTCCGCACAAGATATAAAATAAAACTGTGTTACTGATTAATCAATATCCTTTTGATAAAATTCCTTTAAACGACCATGAACAGAAAGTTTAAACCTGCCATATTAATTATTTCTAAAAAATTTGGAAAAATCTTCATAAAAATTTTTTCGTACGAAAAATTTCCTACCTTTAAAGAATGAAGGATAAAAAAGATATTCGCCAGGTTAGGACAGAACCTACCAAATCAGAACTTGAAATATTAAAAGTGCTTTGGGAAAACGGTCCATCCACTGTTCGCCAGGTAAACGATAAATTGAATGAGCATACAAGAGCTGTTCAATACACCTCCACTTTAAAACTAATGCAGATAATGCAGGAGAAAGGTTTGCTCAAAAGAGACGATAGCAATATGAAGCATGTATACAGTCCTGCAGAACCTGAACAAAAAACGAAAAATGTGCTGCTCGAAAAATTTGTTGAAAACATGTACAACGGCTCAGCCAGCAGTCTTGTGATGCAATTGCTTGGCAATAAAAAAACGTCAAAAAAAGAATTGCAGGCAATTAAAGAGCTGCTTAATAAAATGGATACAAAATAAATAACCTGTTTTAAATTAATGATATGACAGTTTATTTTTTAGATACACTATTTAATGTAACAGGCATACGCGTAGTTTTTACAACGCTTGTTCATTCATTATGGCTGGGTGCTGTAATGGCTTTGCTTGCGGGCATTATTATCATGCTCACCAAAAAGTCAGGACCACAATTAAGATATAAGTTGCTTACAGGTTTATTGATACTCTTTATTGCAAGCACACTCTATGTATTTTGTAATGCATTTATTAATGAAATAAACACTGTGCAAGGCAATAATATCTTGATGATTGCTGGCAATACAGTAACACAACAAGCAAGGGATGTTCAGCAGCAAAATCGAGTCATTGATACACTCATTTCTTTCATCGAAACACATGCAGATATAATTGTTTCGATATGGTTTGTTTCGATATGTTTTAAATGTATACAGCTCATGTCAGGGCTACATGGAGTATACCGGTTAAAAAAAAGAAACATTATAGAAGTGGGTACACACTGGAATAAAAGAATGAATGAACTGGCTGCAAAGATTAATATAACAAAACCGGTTATGCTGTTGCAATCTTCTTTGGCCAAAGTGCCCATGGTGATAGGACATTTAAAACCAGTTATTCTTGTTCCCATTGGTATATTAAATGCATTACCACAGAATGAAGTTGAGGCAATACTGTTGCATGAGCTTGCACACATAAAACGTTGCGATTTTTTGATAAACCTTCTGCAGCAGTTTGCCGAAATATTTTTCTTCTTTAACCCGGCAGTATTATGGATTTTATCACTGATAAAAAATGAAAGAGAAAACTGCTGCGATGATATCGCCATTGCTGTTACACGGGATAAAAAAATTTTTATACATGCGCTAGTAACTTTCCAGGAATACAATGCCGGAATGCCTTATGCAACCACATTCCCTGGATCGAGAAATCACTTACTTAACCGGGTAAAAAGAATAATTACCAATAACAACAAAACATTAAACAATATGGAAAAACTAATACTGGCATCAGGAATAATTATCACATGCCTGGCAACGGTGACTTTTTCTCCTGTACATGCAAATGATAAAAAAGTAAAAGCGAAAAGAGGTTCTGAAATAACAGCACAAACAACCGGTGTTGACAGTACAGCAACAGAAGAAACAAAATATCAAAGCACTGATAATGCAACTGCAAAATATATAACCAACAATGACACCATACCGGAAAAAGAAATAACTGCCGACTCTAATTACAACATGAACTACATGGGTGATATAGATGGAAAACGAATTCAGCTTAAAGAAGAGAACAGCAGGATAAAGGAACTATATATTGATGGAAAGAAAATTCCCGAAGATCAATATGATCAGTACAAAAATCTTGTTGACAAGATACATAAGCAAATGAAAGAAAATGCAGCCCAATTAAAAATGAACACAGAGTTGCTTAAACAGGAAAAAGAAAAAATGCAAAAACAAACTGAGATCATGCAGAAGGAAGCTAAAAAAATGAAAGAGCAAAGCATACTCATGCAGAAGGATTTTAAAGACCAGGAAGAATTGATGAAACAGAAACAACTGGAAAAGCAAAAAAAAGCAGAGCTTATGAACAAAAATTGCGAACCTTGCAACTTCTGTCAACACTGCTTCAACTGTAAATATTCAACCAGACGTTACCGTTACGTCTGCCGTTGCAGTAAAGCCTGCTGTTTATCTTACTTCAGCTTCAATGAGTGAAGATATCATTCGTGAACTGGAAGATGCAAATATTATCACCACGAGAAGCAATCTTTCGTTTCGCCTTACAAACGATGAACTGATTGTTAATGGTGTTAAGCAACCGGATGCCATCCATCAAAAGATATTAAAAAAATATGTGAGAAAACCTGGTGATATTGTTTCAATGAGCTATAATAATGCGCAATAAACATACAGTGGCCTGATTTAAGTTTGTGGTTTATCTAATTCAAGGATCCAACTTTTACCATACTTATCAACTAAGTACCGATTATACCAAAGAACATTTGATGTAATGGCTGTTCTATGTTACCGCCTGCAGAGAGTTTTTCAAAAAGTGAATGAATTTCATTTTCGCTCTTGCAAACCAGGCATAAATGCATGGTATTACCTTCTGAAAAACTTTCAGGCATCCATGTTTGTTACCATTATTTCAAAGTCATCAGTTTTAAGTGATGAATGCAAAATGGAGTCTTTCATATGAGCCGGCATCTGGCTTGCAACAGGCGTTTCCCCAACAGGCATCAATGTTAATTCACCACCCAAACATTCTTTATAAAAATTCATTGCTTCCCTGCAATTGTTGTTGAAAGTTAAATACAGACTAAGCTTTGCCATTTTTTAAAAATTTTTATTGTTATTGATTATTGACAATTCAAAAATAACCCAACTTTATATGAATGATGGGGTGTGAAAATGACTTTAAATATGGCTGGTTGCGACATTCTTTATTTCAACACTTAATACATGCAAATCATTTTCACCAACATTTTTTAATGTATGAAGAGGTAATGGCCCGCTCCAGATTGCAGACCCCGCGAAAGAGTTTTTTCAAGTGAACGTGAATCGAGCATCACATTTCCATCAGCATCATAACGAATAAAATCACTCCAACTAATAATGTATAACGAAGCGGGATAATGATGTGTATGCACATTCGTTATTTCACCTGGTGGAATGTTTGCATCGAGTAAACGCACAAATTCGTTTTCAAATAACAATTTGTGATGTTGTGGCGCAGCGGTTAATGCATCGAATGCATCGGGCCTTGTCCATACATTTTCTTCATAAATGTTTTGCATAAAAAAATTTATTTGATATGATATTCTTTGATGCACCTCTGCAAATGAGTTGAAAAGTTCCACTCGTATTCATAGATTCTGGTTTATCAGACTCATCCTATTTGTAAAAATGAAATGGAAACTAAAAGTAAGGATTGTATAATCACTTCAAAATTTTCTTTAGGAAAATTTATGCACGCGATTCTTCTCCAAGAAACATCTCATTTTTATTTTCCTGCACTTAGTTGGCATCTTTGAATGTCTTGTCTTTATTTACTTTTCCCTCCCTTATTTACATTGCAATTTTACAAGCGTGATGTGGATTACGTTTATGTAACCAGAAGATTGTTTTGGCATTTAATGAACCGGAAAATTTTTTTGAAAATTGTAAACATGAAAAAATCAATTGATCTTTTAGTGCTGTCATTAATTACTGCGTTAATTTTTCAGGCATGCAACACTACCGCTGAAAGTAATTCAAGTTCTGCTGTTGCCAATGCGGCAACTGCGACAGGGAATAATACGATTACATTTAAAGTAAATGGAGAAGAAGTAAAAACAACCGGCTGGAATATTGCCCGCTTTTCAATGGGCAGCAAGGTGCAATTGAACATCACCTCCAACATGCACGCAGATAAGCGAACAATCAATGTAAATCTTAGTGGTGATAAAGCTGGAATATATAATTTGTCAGACGGTAGCAGCCCTGAAGCATCTTTTTACGGCAGTTATGCACCCGACTACGATGATCTGTTGACCAGATACAGTTTTAAAGAAGGTGAATTTGATTTGACAGAAATAGATACCGTAAAAGGAATTGTGAACGGAACTTTTAAAGGAAAAGTAAGTGATCTGCAGGGCAAGTCGTTTGATATTACTGATGGTAAAATTATTAATGGAGAATTAAAGCAGGGTATTCAAAAATTCTGAAATCGAAAAAATTTTTGTTGAACATAAAAACAATCAGTAACGATATGATCTCTTATGATGAAATGGCTATTCGCAGACTTCATGATGAAGTCGTTGCATCATTTAATTCGCTCAACCTGGAAAAATTACTTTCGCTCCATGCAGATAACATTATTTTAATGGAGCCTGGTATGCCACTCATTAGTGGAAAACAGGAGATGAAAAAACTGTTTAATAGATTCAGGAGAGAGCATATTGTTTTAAAGTTATTCTTCAATATCAGGGAAGTCGAAGTTTTTGGTAAAAGAGCATTTGTTCGGGGACAGGTAATGAAGGCGACAATCCAAAATAATAATGAGCCCGTTGAGGATATCGGAAAATTTATTTCTCTTTTGCAGAAACAAAATGATGGTTCATGGCTCAGAACACATATTATTGTAAACAGCGATATGGCTGTAAAAGTGAAACCGGTATCAAATGAAAAGTAAATGGACAAAAAAATAAGAAAGCGACAGAACGAACGCCTGAGCGCGTTGCAATTCGCTTTAATTTTTACTCATTTCTATAAAAATTCCAATCCAATTTCCAAAAGGGTCTTCATGTTTTATTCCTATAATTCCGGTGGGACTGTGTTTAGGCGGCATCACATGTCTCGCCATAGGTTCGTTTATGGCAAATGAATTGGCTATGACTCCTATTAATTGTAAAAATTGTTTGGTATCAAGCGTTTCGGTACAGACTATTTTTAATTGTCCACTGCGGTATTGTTGAACTGTATCCACCGCAATAACGGGTAACTCACTGAAAGCGGTTGCAACCCGTGGATTTCTATATCAACTGCTGCTGGGTATTTACAGAGAGGTAATTTTTGCGGAACAGCTTTATGTGTTGTCAGCATTATTTCCTTTATTATTTAATTATAAAAGCATTTATTTCTTGCTGTTAATTCATCTGAATGAATACGTTTAATAATTTATGAAAGGGCTTTTCATAAGATGCCGGAACGTTTTGGTTTTTTATCTTCTTCAAATTCCTTTAATCCAAATTTGATCTGCTCAAGCGGTTTGTATTTGTATGTTCTAATGATTTTAAATTAACAGGGGAATAGCCGGTAAATATTTTGCATAGCCTGCTTGTCATTATGCATGCATAAACCTGTCAAACTATTTTCAATTGGTATTTTTCAGCGGAGTGATAGCAATAGGGTCTGGGTTCATTGGCATCGTATCTCTGTGCAATTGATGTTGCATTGCATTACTTAGCGTTTGAATTTCACGGCAGCATATTTTCTATATAAAGTGATTTTTGTATCGGGTATAAATGTCTGAAGCTGTTATTTTGTTCAAGATAAGATTTTGTTGTGTTATAACAGCGGCTTTATATAAAATTTCAACCTTCTTATTATTGTTGAAGATAACATTTGTCGCTTAATTATTAATCCGAAAACAAGTTCGGGGCAACTATCAGTCAAACTGAAGTCGAATAAAGACCTGCCTGCCGGTAGGCAGGTTTGTTGCCGATTGCTCCTACGTCCAGCCCTGCTGTTGCAAATGCATTTGTTGCACTGCTTATCTTTCAAGAAACTCAAGAACTTTATTTATTAATGAAACTCTTTTATTGGTAAACGGATGGTCAGTTTGCCAGACTTCATAGTCAAAATATGTTTTATTAGCGTCCTTAATTGTCTCCGCTAATTGTTTATTTCCATAATGTTCGTCAAGCATTATTATTTGCTTACCAGCTAATGATTTTCCATCATTAACCAAATTAAAATAGGTGTGATTTTGTATTACCGGAGTAAATAATTCTTTAAGCGAAGTGTTTAAAACAAAATACTTGCCGCCGGTATTTGGATCATTGGCTAATTGAAGCATTTCTTTTTCTGTTGAAACGTTTTTATACTCATCACCAATATTCCAGGTTGATAACGCAAACCCTTTTTTGATTGTTGGCAACTGTTGTAGTGCTTTTAGGCAAATCCAACCTCCCATACTGTGTCCAAACAGAACAATGTTTGATGTATCAATTTTTAGAGAGTCTTGATACTTTTCGCAAAATGAAACTACATTGACTATATCCTCTACACAGTTCTTAAAACTAAACTTTCCCTCACTTCCCCATGAACCACGATAGTCAAAATAGATAACATTCCATCCATGAGCTCTTACAACTTGTGCAATGTCAAGATTACGTTCATTGCCCGGATAACCATGTAAAAGCAATAAGGTAGGATGTTTTTGTATACCGTTGGCACTGTAAATGAATCCTGCTAACAGAGAATTTGCAGAAGGTATAAAAAGTTCTGTCGAGCCAGCGGGTGAGGTTTTGTCCCATGCGATGTCTCTTAAAACAATACTATCAGATTGTGCAAAAGTATTTGTCGAGATAAAAAGAATAAATGTGAAAAAAAATCCTATTGAAATTTTATTCATACTGGTTCTTTGAAAAATGTCGGTCGTCAAGTAGCGTACAAGATTGACGGCTTGCTGCTGTGCTGGTATTATATAACTGTCAGCCGGGCAACTTCTCAATCATGATGGTGCATTGGCGTTGTATCTTGATCTTGTGATGTTGGCAAACACCACACTTTATTGATTTCGCAGAGTCGCGTAAGCATTTCTTCATACTCTCTTCTTATAGCCTCTCTTTCGGTTTGGCCGAGAAGCTGGATGCTGTACCCATGAGGCCCGTGTAATATTACAAAAGGATACTTTCCTCCGGGTGATCCACCACCTATATCATGATTTGTGACATTTGGCGCATAATACATTACATGTGGAATGCATGCCGTTACTGCACTATCATTTTCCTCCGGATTCCAATAAGTCCTAAGTACTGGAGACATCATATATGAAATACCGGCTCGTTCCGGCGGTTTATAATAATTCTTTTTGTAACGATCCTGTATGATTCTTTTTAGTTCTTCAGGAGGGGTGCCTTTGGCCTGCATCTCTGCGATGTCGAAAAAGACCCGCATTTGAGCCTTAGCGCCTGCTTCATCAAAGGAGATCGGATAAAGAATATCATCTCTATATTCTTTTAAGGGCCAAGACCCTCTCATTGCATCGTCGCCGGTTCGGGCAACAAAGGCGTGGAATCCATTAGTACCCTTGCGGGCAACTTCAAAGCCCTTGTCAGGGTTTAAAACATATACTGTCGCACTGTCTCTGAGATGCGGTGGAAGTGCACTAAGCGCAAGCTGAATTTCCAAATCGCGGGGTAAAGCTTGTATCTTTTTGATCCCTTGATTCTCTTTGTCCTGAGCGTTTACTGTGAGGGAGAACAATAGACATACAGTTATTGCTATTGTCTCAATCTTTCTTGTCAGCACTGTTTTCGTTGGTGTTTTCATAAAACTTTATTTTATTTTTTTTGCTAAATAATTCATTTGTTCTTGAAGCCTCTGTCCTACCTTTTATGTGCTGCCGGGGGTACTATTTCATTAATTACTCCAGATGTTACTATTGGCTAACCAATATCCTTCATAGAGCGATACTGGTAACCTCCTAAATTCCTTGCTATTCTTATTCACAAAGCTCGGCCTGGAGATACGGCTCGCAAGGAATATTAATTCCAGTTATCAATTTTCAGATCATGAGGTGACGGTTTTCCTTTTCCTGTTTCTACATATTCCCGAAGACTTAAAAGGAACACAGCCCACTTCATACTGCAGTGAGCCATAAACTCAACTGCCTCACGCCAGTTTCTGTGACCGAAGATGATAATAGTTTGATCGTCCTGCCGTGACAACTCAAAAGTGATGTCGGTTCCAATCCATTCAGGGGGTCCGTCTGCGCAGCGCCACCGAACATCTTTTTGAGGGTTGAGCTCCCGCACTTCCATAGCCATTTTGCCTTTGAGTTCTCCTGCCTTTGAGTAAAAAGTGAATTCGATCTTTCCTCCGATCTGCTCATTACCTTCAACCTCTTCAGTCCACCAATTAGAGAGACCTTCTATTGTTGATAAAGCCTTATAGACTTGATCTGCAGGGGACTTGATACCGATACGATGAATAATGTCAACCATAGTTGTAAGTGTTTTATTGTTATGAATATGTTTTAAGTAATCACGAAAAATATTTATTGAGTTAAGTGAGATCATATCAAAGGCATTGAATCATTCTCGCCTTAAATAACACCTAACTTCCTAATTTGACCTGCACTTTATCTTTAGTAATAATGTTCCGCAAACTAGTATTAATATAGGAACTCCATGCGTTTGAACAGTCACCATAACATTCAATATCAGGAACTAAGCCCATATGAGTGAAGCGGATTTGCGTTTTGTTATTCTTTTCAGAGATTTCAAAACTAATTTTTGTGCCTGTCCATTCGCTTTTGTCTTTAATAAAATTAAGTTTGCTATCTGTAATGAGCCAAACAACTTTTTTGCCGGGAATTAATTCTGTTATCTTCTGTTTGCTGTAATGGAGATCTTTATAATGATAAGTAAACTCATCACCAAGTTTGTCTGTGCTACCTTCAACTCCAGGCTCTCCTGTCCACCATTCACGAACATTATTGATGGCATTGAATACTTCTTCAGGAGTTTGGTCTACTAATAGTGTAGTGGTGAAATCTGATGTTTTCATTTTATTTATGATTTTTGATTTTGAAAATTTTATGCGACAAATGTTTTTATTTAAATATTAGCTCAACATTCCCTGCATACCAAATGCAGTTAAAAAATTATCGTACTGCTCTTTTACATGTTTATTTGCAATTTCCGAGAAGTTTCCGGTTGCAGGGTCTACAACAGTCCTTAAAGGCCTTTTTCCCTTTGCTGCATTAATTAGTTTTACAATTGCATCGGCAACCAATTGAGGATTTGGTTTCATGGTTTCAAACATTTGCCCAATACCTGCCCCAATTTGTTCAGGAACTTTTACCAGGTCGCCATATGCGGCAATTACTGTAGCATCTGAACCGGTTACTGTTTTCCCCCAAACTTCAGTAGGAAACGCACCGGGTTGTATCATCACCACATCCACTCCCAAGGGTCTTACTTCATAATGTAAGCCTTCTGTTAAGCCTTCCACAGCAAACTTAGCACCATTGTAAACCGTTTGAAAAGGAAAAGAGAAACGACCTGCCACGCTTGAAATATTAATAATTAATCCCTCTCCCTGCTTACGCATTTGAGGTAAAGCTGCTCTAATGGTCCTCCAAGTTCCTATCACATCCACATCCATTATTTTTTCTACATCATCTTCTGTAAACGTTTCAGCAATTCCAATTGCGTAGATTCCTGCATTATTTACCACCACATCAATTCTACCTTCATTTTTAATGATAGTTGATACCGCATAAGTTACAGACTTTCCATTTGTAACTTCCACGTCTAATACTTCAATGTTTGCCTGCTGAGCCAACGCCTTTGCTTTATCAGCATTACGACCTTTTGTATCACGCATGGTAGCATATACTTTGTGCCCTAAAGCAGCGCAACTGTTAGCCGTAAGCCAACCAAAGCCGCTGTTTGTCCCTGTAATTAAAATGATTTTTTTTTCCATGTTTTTATTTTTTATTTTGATTTTTAGTTCACAATCATGCCGGCAGTAAGGTTAAGAATGGTTCCGGTTATTGCACTGCCTTCATCAGAGGCTACGAAAACAGCTGCGTTTGTCAACTCCGCAAGTGTAGTTAAGCGTTTCCTATGCGTCATACCTTCCATGAGGGAATGAAATTGCTCAAAAGTTATACCTCGTGCTTTTGCATGAATATTCCATCTTTCGTCAATAAGCGGCGTCTCCGGTATGGCGGTCGTAAGCAAGCAAACTGACCGCACTCCATACTGTCCGCATTCCACCGACAGAGAGCGACAGAGAGCTTCCATTGCCGCCCAGGCCGGCACCAGGCCACCCACAAAAGGATGGCTTATCCGACTGGCGTTAGGTGTGTGCATGACAATCACTCCGTGCCCTTGCTTAACCATACGGCGTGCTGCTGCTTTGGCGGTTACGAAATGTGACTGCGTGTATGTAGTGATTGGAAGAGAGAAACTCTCCACCGATAGTTCCGTGAGTGGAATATCTTGAAAGCCTTTGTAACGAATACCGATAGCATTGAAGGAAATGTCAATTTTCCCGACTTTCCTCACGGTCTCATTCATATGTTCCTCTACGGTCCGCTCGTCCAATGCATCGAGTTGGGCTGTCTCAACAGTTCCTCCACCGGACAAGATTTCGTCAGCGATAGCATCAAGCTTTGTTAATGTGCGACCTGTCAAAAAAACCCTCGCACCTTCCCGGGCAAAGGCTTTCGCAATTGCACTTCCTATGGCACCATCTCCGTAAACAACGGCAACTTTGTTTTCCAGTCTTTTCATCTTGTTTTTATTTTTTTAGTGAAATGTTTTTTATCAGACACCAAAAGTATTGTCTAAATATTACTTTGCTGGGGTGTAAAATGGACTTTATAATGGGTTGATTTGGACACCATAAATTTCTATCTTTGCAAAAAGGTGCATTTCAATTTTTCGCTTCAGTAAAAGTTCAATAGTTGCAGTAGCGATGAAAGGATTTTTTCGGGGATAATTGATTTTTATTTGCCTCAAAGAATGCCTTGCATTTGCGACGCAACGATGATACCACAAGGTTCTACGGCTGGTATCAAAAAAATATTAATCT
>WNGA01005588.1_pt1 | contig 26771 bp, 20 predicted proteins | sample 5400061 | NCBI WGS metagenome assembly WNGA01 (sample SAMN13153366, study PRJNA577476) | soil metagenome | isolation source: 100 cm soil or saprolite under grassland replicate 2 | place: USA:California | collected 2016-06-15 | reverse complement strand
TTACCGGGACCAAGGCGCTCGAGCGCCTCGCGCGGAGGCACCTCGGTGCCATCGAAGTCCAGCTCCTCGATCACCGGGTGTTCGCCAAGGCGATACGCGTACACGCGCACCACGCGCAACAGCGCCACGCGCCGGGGAAGCGCGAGGGCGAGAACGTCTCCAGCGGCGAGGCCGCAGAGCTCTCGCTTCGGCGGACGCACGCGTTTGCGGGCCGGCTGCGGACCGGTCAGCTGCGCGCGAGCGTTCTCGAGCACCGCGCGGCGCTTCGGCAGCAGCTTCGGATTCTCCTCTCCCCATACCGCCAGGTCGGCGCCGGCGTCGATGATGGCGAGCGCGCGATCGCGAACGTCAGGTTCCAATCGACCAAGCTTCGACTACGTCACAGCGAAGGCAATCAGTGCGACGCCATCGGGCTCCTCCAGATACGCCTCGAACTTTTCGAGAGTCAGCCGCATCGCGACGCTATCTTCGACACCGTCTTCCAGCAACTCACGATAGTGATCGCGTATATCGCACGCCTCGTCGTCTGAGAAAAGGCCGGTGCCCCACACTCCCAAGAGTTACCCTTTCGCTTCGATTGAAACGGCACAAGACACATCTCGCCCTTGCTGTACGCCAAATTTCCCTACAAATAACACCTGCGTCGCCTGTGTCTACCACAAGTCCGTTCTCCTTGTCCGCAGTTGATGTTGGCGCTGGGCGCGCCATCATCGAAGAAGCGGAGCTGGACAATGTCGCCATGACGTTCGGACATGGTGCGCGCCATCTGGTCGGAACCCCGCTGACTCAGGCCGAGGTGGAAGCCGCGATCGAGGCGGTGATTCGCGGCGCTCAAGACTCATAGGTCCTGCGCCCGCGTTCTCTGACCCCGAGCTCCTTCTGCAATTGAGGACGAAGTCGCACGTCGCGTATCTCGAGAGCGTTCTCGGCCCACCTACTCCATAGGCTTGTGCGGGATCTGATGTGGTGAGACTCGGCGGACGTCCAATGGGCCGGTTCGCTCCGAGCCCTCGGCGATTTCCCGCAACGGCGCGGCGACTGAAGGTGATCCGTACGTCGCCGCACGGACCGGCGCGAAGAGGTGTGTTTACCATCGGGCGCGCAACGAGCAGATCGCGCGCCCGAGGTGTGTGATGAAGAGAGGCTATTTCGGCAAGGTTTCCGCGAGTCAGCGGCGCGAAGCAGACCGGTTTTTTGCCGATCTGATGGGCCACGCTCCTCGTCCTGCCCAGCCTGCCCAGCCTGCCGAGACGTCGCACGAGCAGCGCCACTCGGATCTGTTCTTCGCCGACATGATGGGCGAGCCCCCCGAGGTGCCCATCGTCATGCCGAGCCCATCGCCGGCTCGCCCCCACATCAGTGGCCGCTCACAGCCCTTGCTGTTGCCTCCGGCGCAGTTCGCGGAGCAACCCGCGCCAACGCCGTGTGTGCGCGGAAAGGCGGGCTTGCCGTTCCTCCTCGCCGGCCCAATCGTGCGCCGCGCAGAGCCTGACGGCGTGTGGTTCTGGTTCGCCTGCCGCGACGAGGTGACGGGCTGCACACCCAGGCTCACGGTCTACGACAGCGCGGGCAAGATCAATGAACGCCTGGCCAGCGACGGCGGCTTCTATCCGCTCGCGCCGCCAGAAAAAATCCGCGTGGCTCGGCTCGGCGAGCATTTATGGGTCGTCATGGTCGTGGCCCGGCCGAAGTCGTCGTCCTTCCCGCGCGATTCCATTTACGGCTACGACCTGGACATCGAGACCAGGGTTGGCTCCAGGAAGGCCACCACGAAGCTGTCGTCCCTCGGCCTCGACATCACGTACCGACCCTTTGCGTTGCCGACATTCCTGCTCTCGCTCACGGCGCAGCGGCTTGCGCACGGATCGTGCCGGCGTCCTGGCGCCCACGGGCTCGATGCCTTCCCCATGTTCGACCTGTGGCTCGAGGCAGAGGTCACGAACCCCTCCACGCGCCCGTCGGCGCTGATCCTCACGGGCGACCAGATCTATGCCGACGACGTGGCTGGCCCGCTCTTCAAGGCTATCCAGCAGATCGCCGAGGACGTTTGTGGATACGTCGAGTTCCTGCCGCAGGTTGGGGGATCGCCGGTCTCGGTTGCCACCTACTTGCCTGGCAACTTCGGCAGCCTGCCCTTGCCCAATTCCCGGAAGGCTTTGACCTCCTTCGGCAGGAGTCCCATCGGCTTCACCACGGACGATGGAGAGGCGCACCTGCTGTCCTTCCCGGAATACGCCGCCATGTACCTGGTCGTGTGGAACGAGAAGCTCTGCCAGGATTACTGCGTCGACGACGGCACCGATGTGAACCTCACGGGCTTCGTCGAGGCGGTTAGAGCGTCGCGCCGCGTACTCGCCAACACGGCGACGTACATGGTGTTCGACGACCACGACATCACCGACGACTGGAACCTCGACGCCGATTGGGAGTTCGCTACGCAAAACGTGATGGCGCAGCGGATCATCGCCAACGGACTGGCCGCGTACTGGGCCTTCCAGGGATGGGGGAATGATCCGGGCCAGTTCGGTGTTCCAGCGGACGCCGTGATCGCGCACCTCGAAGCGATGCGGACGTCCAAAGGTATTCCGGGCAACGCCGCCGGGGCCTTTGACTACAAGTTGCTGCAACAGCACTGGTCCTTCGTGGCCCCGACAAACCCTCCGGCGTTGTGCGTCGACATCCGGACGCGGCGCGAGACACCGAAGAAGGGCGAAGCAGCCATCCTGAGTGGGCGGCGCGTCTGGCCGTACCTCACGAAGTTGGCCGCGCGACACAAGCTCCAGAAGGGAGCGCCGCTCCTCATCGTGCTGCCCACGCCGCTCCTTCCCCACCCATCGCTCATGGTGGCCCAGAATCACAAACACGCTAAGGAGGGTAAGGCCAAGGCTGACTTCGAGTTCTACGGCAACAACCCACAGCAGCGGGCCGATCTGATCAACTTCCTCCACATCCTGCTCGATACACCGGCCCTCATCGTTTTCTCGGGTGACGTGCACCACGGGTCGGTCATCGACGGGCTCTACGTCCATGGCAAGACCCGGGAGGCCATCGACAAAGGAGGGGGCGACTGGGCGATGCGCATCGCCCAGGTGACGAGCAGCCCGATCAAGAACGTGAAGGCCGACGTCTTCGTGGATCCGATCGAGGTGCCGAACCCGTTTGTGGGGGGAATACCGATCCGCCTAATCGACAAAGGTACGGCCGGCGAACTGATCGTTCCGATGGTCGGAAACACCTACCACCGCATGTCGGACAACACCGTTATCGGGACGCGGGCACAGACGTTGGAGCTCAAGGGCACACTCACCCGCGGCCGCAAGACCTACATCTTCGAGAACCACCTCTGTGTCGTCGACGTTCCCCGGACAACGGATGGCATTGTCTCGGTCACCTTCGTCGGCGTTGCAGCCGGAAAACTGGCCCTGGCGACCGCGCGCATGCGTATCGACAACCGCCCCCCGGCCTTCACGCCGCCGCCGCCGGTGAAGCCGTTGCGGTTGCCGTTGCCAGCCCCGTTGCCGCGCATGATGGCTGAGATGGTGCGGGACCTGGCCGGATTCCAGGGATGAATGATAACGATTCGTGTCGGAGATCGGGCCGGGGATTCGAACCCCGGTCCCGTGGCTGAGAAGCGCGAGTCCTACCCTTCCACGACGATTTTGATCCGTTCGCCAGGAGAGGGCTGCTCGTTGACGGGGTGGTGATTCATGATGGCCAGGTCGCTTGCGCGCGCGAGGCCCTTCCCGCGCGAGGCAATCGACTGCCACGTGTCTCCGGCACGCACCGTATAGAAATCCAGATGGTTCGGCCGGATGCTGGCCGCCTCGCGCGCGTCGAGCTCGCGGAACGTCCTCAGTGATGCGCCGATGGCGCCGTCGACCTTCTCGAAATCAGCATCGGGCGCGAAGCCGCCGACGATGAACACTTGCCGGCCTTGTCTGATGTGCGCCGCCCGCATGATGACGCGGCCGATGCCGCTCAGTTGTCCCTGGTAGAGTCCGACGAATGCGTCGAGCCCGTTGATCTGTGTCGACTGTCCTTCGAGCCGCCGGAAGCCGGCGTCGATCATGGACCGCGAGGCGATCTCGTCGACAGTTCTTCCCTGCGGCCGATCCACGAGCTGCAGAATCATGTAGCGCTTTTGCCCGGGCTCGCGCGCCGCGACTTGCGACGGCGAGTTCAGCACCTCCCAACCATCAGGGAACTCGATGCCGAAGCGCATTGCGGGGTGCAGGAACACGCTGCCGCGGACGATGCCGTCTCTGGGATTGTCGCCGACGACGAGACCGTCGATGCGACGCAGGAACGCGTCGCGATTGCGATCGCTGGCATTCAGCGACGCGAATTGAGCGACGACGGGCTGTGCTTCGGCGACACGCGAGCCAGGGTCGGGATGCGTTGACAACCAGTTCGGCACACCCCGCTCGCTGAGTTCGTCCATCCGCGAAAGCGTGGTGAGCACGTCAGGCACCGCAGCCGGATCCCACCCGCCCTTGGCTGCGTACTCGATTCCGAGTCGGTCTGCTTCGCGCTCGTCCTCTCGGCCAAACTTCATGAAGAGGACTCCCAGACCGGCAGATGTCACGCTGCCGAACGGTTGCGTGGCAGGAACGAAAATACCGAGACCGAGAATCGCCCCCTGTCCCAGCATGGCGCGTGTGGCCTGCTGCGCGGCGTGACGCCTCGTGACGTGGCCAATTTCATGTCCGAGCACGCCGGCGAGCTCCGCTTCGTCGTTGAGATAGGGCAGGATTCCGCGCGTGATGTAGATGAAGCCGCCTGGCAGCGCGAACGCATTCACGGCGGGATGATCGACGACCGTGAATTGCCATGGCAGATTGGGCCGGTGTGAGAGCTTGGCGAGCTTGTAGCCGATGTCCTCGACGTACCGTTGCAGCTCGGGATCGTCGTACACCCCCATCTCTCGGCGCACTTCCGCGTCGGCCTGCCGCGGCTGTGTCTCGCGCCGGACAGGCCGTCAATGATCTCTCCCGCGCGCGTCCGCTGCAACTCGCATGCCCCGCGCAATTCGCGCAGGCGTTGACAATTTGCGCGGCGACCGCCTACGCAAGCGACGCCAAAGCGGCCTGACTGCCAGTGCCAGAGGACAGTTGCACGTGTTGTTCTCGAAGCGCGTCTTCGATGGCCGCGAGGAAGAGCGACACCAGCGCCGCCGTCGAACTGCTTCCCATCAAGCCGACGCGCCAAATCTTGCCGGCCAGTGGTCCAAGGCCGGCGCCAATCTCCATGTTGAATCGCTGCAGCAGATGCTTCCGTGCGGCGGCTTCGTCGACCGCGGGCGGCACACGAACCGCGTTCAGGGTCCAGAGCCGCTCCCCTTGTGGCGGCAGCAGCGACAAGCCGAGCGCGTCGAGTCCAGCCGCAAGTGCAAGATGATGGCGTTCGTGTCGGGCCCAGCGCGCCTGCAGACCCTCCTCCTCGACGACCATGAGAGCCTCACGGAGCGCGTAGATGAGCGACGCGCACATCGTGTGGTGGTACTTGCGGCGCAGCCAATAATCCTCGAGAAGCGCGAGATCGAAGTAAAAGCTCCGGCACGGCACGCGCCGCGCGAGCGCTCGTGGTGAAAAGACAATGGGTGCAACGCCCGATGGCGCGCCCAGGCCCTTCTGGCTGCAGCTGTAGACAGCGTCGAGATGCGATCCGGCAACGTCGAGCGGCATCGCGCCAAAGGACGTTACCGCATCCACGATGACCAACGCATCGTGCTCGTGAGCAATCTCGGCGATGCTGTCGATCGGATTGAGAACGCCGGTGGATGTTTCGGCATGAACGATGGTGACGACATCGGTTTTGCGATCGCTCATCGCGCGTCGAACGTCGTCCGGGTTAGACGCGCGACCCCACTCGACGTCCAGTTTCCGCACGTCTGCGCCGTAGCGCCGGCACATATCGGCGAGACGATCCCCGAAATATCCGGTGACAATCGACAGGACACGAGTGCCGGGCTGCACCAGATTCGCGACGGCGACTTCCATTGCGGATGTGCCCGTCCCCGAGACAGCGAATGCGAACGATTCCTCTGGCGCCTGAAAGACACGCGCCAGCCGCGCGCGCAGGTCGTCGACGATCTCGAGGAACTGCGGATCGAGGTGGCTCAGCATGGGCGCGCCCATGGCGCGCATTACACGCGGCGAGATGAGGCTCGGGCCCGGGCCGAGCAGCAGCCGTTCGTCGGCAGGCAGCATGCCCACTATTGTACGTACGGACGCCGCGCTCCCTCCAACATCGTGTTGGCTGCAAACGTAACAACGAAAATAGCGGCGGCCGGCGCAAGCATCCACGGAAAGCGCGTGATCACATTGACATCCGCCGCTGCCTTGAGCATGGTCCCCCAGGTGGGCACTTCCTCCGGGAAACCGAGACCAACGAATGAGAGCGTCGCTTCCGCGAGAATGAACGCAGGAAGAAGCAGCGTCGCCTGCACCACGAGATAGCCCGCGCAGGCGGGAAGAAGATGACGTAGAAACACGCGCGAGCTGCTGGCGCCCAGCGATTGCGCGGCGACGACATATTCCCGCGCACGCTCTGCAGACACGATTCCACGCACGCCGCGCGCGACGAAGGGCCAGCCGACGAGCGCGAAGATGCCCGCCATCAGGAGAAAGATCGCCGGTCCTGGCAGCACGAGCGGCAGCGCGGCGCGAAGAATCAGCACGACGTAAATGACAGGCAGGACGAGCACGAAGTCTGCGGCGCGCATCAGCAAATCATCGGTGACTCCGCCGCGATATCCCGCAAATCCGCCGATGAGCGCACCGATGAGCAGCGCGCCAAGTGTCGCGGCAAGAGAAAGACCGATCGATCTGCGCGCGCCGTGCAGTACGCGCGACAAGATGTCGCGCCCCAGGCTGTCCGCGCCAAGCAAGAACGCCGGCGCGGACTCCCCGCGGTCGAACCACGGGAGCGGTTGACGCTCGTCGCGAACCTCTTCGTAACGCTGCGACAAGCGGTCCGAGAGGCGCACCGGATAAACAAACGGGACGTGAAGTCCGGATGCGCTGAGCAGGCGGGGAGGCATCGGAGGCGCGTACAGAAAATCCCGGTACGCAATCGCGGGATCATACGGTGCAAGCCACGGTCCGAAGAGCGCGACGCCGCCAAGCACCGCGAGCAGCGTCGCCGCGCGGCGCGTCACGCGCGCTCCTGCCGCGGATCGATCGCGGCGAGCGCCACATCCGCGATAAACGTGCCGGCGGCGAGAAAGAGCGCGCCCACTGCTGCGCATCCTGCGACGAGATACAAGTCGCGCGCGCGCAGCGCGTCGAACATCAGACGGCCAAGTCCGGGCCAGGCAGTGACCACTTCGACCACGAACGATCCGCTGAAGACGCTGCCGATCACGACACCGTAGAACCCGAGCACCGGACCGAGCGAGACGGGCCATGCATGACGGCGGATCGCGTGCTCGGGAGAAACGCCGCGCGCGAGCGACGCACGGACGAACGGCTCGCGCGACGCTTCGCCAATGGCTTGCGCTTGCAGCCGCTCGAGCGTGGCCGCCATCGGCAGCGCCAGCGCCAGGGCCGGCAGCGGAATGTGCCATGAGAGATCTGCTAACCAGACGCTCCATGAAGCATCCGCCGTTGCCGCCGACGTCATACCTCCAATGGGAAACCATCCGGTACGCGCAGCGATCAACACGAAGAGCAATGACGCCAGGAGCGGCGGCACCGATAAGGCGACGAGGGAGACTCCACGGAGCGACACGGCCGCAAATGTGTGCGGATGGCTGCCTGTGTAAACGCCGAGTGGAATGCCGACGAGCGTGGCGGCAGCGAGCGCAACGAACGCAAGAATCGCTGTGTTCAGCGCGCGCTCTGCAAGCAGATCGTCGACCGCGCGCGAGAAGACGACAGACTGTCCAAAGTCGAGACGGGCCGCACGCGTAAGCCACTCGATGTACTGCGCGGCAAGGGGGCGATCGAACAGCTCGGCGCAGATCCGTTCACGAGTTTCACGAGGCAGGTTCCGCCCTTCTGTAGCAGTCGCATCGCAAGGCCCGAGGCGCGTCAGCACAAACGCGCCAGACGACACCACGAACACCAGCAGCAGCGCAAATAGCGCACGCCGCAGGAGAAAGCGCCCGGCGATCATGTCGCGATCAGGAGGTGGGACGCCCCGGCGCGGGCGCCACAGACACCGCCTCCGCGTTCCACAACACCTGCGGGCGCACCACCGCCGGCGTCATCGTCAGGACACGAGGCGAAACCGCCACATACACGCGGGGCACGGCGAAGTAGAGGATGGGCAGGTTCTCGGAAAAAATGCGCTGCACCTGATTGAACAGCCTTTTCCGTTCACCCTCGTCCGCTGTCGCCGCTTGCTTGTGCATCAGATCATCTATCTCGCGTTCCCATTCTGTTGCCGGCGCCTTCTGCTCCGGGTTCCACACGTGCGAAGCGCCGGTCGTGAGCCAGAAATCCTGATTGAGCGCTGGATCGACATCAGTCATGGCAAAGGACACAAACAGCGCGTCGAAATCGCCGGCCACCATGTGCTGCATCACGGTGTTCGGCTCGAGCGTGACGACATCTACCGCAATGCCGACCTGCTTGAGATCGTCTTTGAGAACCGTGGCGCTCCGCTCGAGTGTTGACGCGCCCGAAAAGGTCTGCAGCGTAAACCGCGCCTCGTTGCCCTTTTCGTCCTCGAGCCATTCGTCCCCGTCTCGGTTCTTGAGGCCAAGGCCTTCGAGGAGCGCGCGCGCTTTTTCACGCGACGGCTGGTAGCGCGGAATGTCGGGCCAGAACCAGCGTTTGTTGCCGGGCGTGACGGGTCCGTGAATGGGCACGGCCTCGCCGAGAAATACGGTGTTCGCGAACGCTTCGCGATCGACAGCATGCGAGATGGCCTGGCGGAACTCTTTACGGGGCAGCCACGCCGCACGCGGATCCTTCATCCACTTCTCGGGTCGCAGGTTGAAGAAGAAATGATCGGGCGTCGTATCAACGTCGAGATCGAGCAGCTGCACCTTCTTCTTTTCTTTCAGCACGCGGAACTCGGCGATGTCAGTCGCGCGCAGCTGCTGTTGCATCACGTCAATCTCGCCCGCTTGAAGGCGCACAATCTCCGCTTCCTGTTCGGGGACGATTTCGATGACGATGCGATCGAGGTACGGAAGCGCTCGGCCCTCAGCGTCTTTCCGCCAGTAGTGAGGATTGCGATCGTAAGTGAGGCGCTGCCCCGGCTCGTAGCGGGTGAGCATGAACGGTCCGAGGCCGGCCAGCTCCGACGGCGGCGTGCTCGCTGACCAGGCTTTGTTGAACGAGCCCGCCCGAAGCGCCGATTCGAGCTTGTGTTTCGGCAGGATGATCAGGTTGTCGAGCAGCCGGATGCCTGGCGCGAGCGGCTCGGGAAACGTAATGACCACCGTGCGCGCGTCAGAGGCGGTGATCTGGAGCGGCTTGCCGGCGACAAGCAGCGAGCTCCCCAGCACGCCGCCCGGTTGGTACACAGCCTCGAACGAGAAGACCACGTCCGCGGACGTGAACGGCGTGCCGTCCGACCATTGCACGTTGTCTCGCAGCGTCAGCGTGTAGGTCCGACCATCCGGTGCGACCACCCACCGTTCTGCGAGCCACGGCTCCAGGTCCTGTGTCTCGCGATTCACCCGAACGAGTTTTGCCTGTGTGAGCAGCGCAAATATCTCAGCGGGAAACGAAGGCGTGGCCATTCGATTGAAAGATCGCGGCTCGCTTCGGGCGGACGCCAGAAGCGTCCCGCCGTGCACAGGTGTCCGAGGAGCATTAGTAAAAGGTGTTCCGCCGTCGCCGCCCACCCCGCGCGGTCCCGGGCGACGGGAGAGCCAAAGCGGAACCAGCAGGATCGAGACAACGAGCAGGACGAGGAGCGTTCGGGAACGCCGGTTCATTTTTTGATTGGGTGGCCAACGGATTGGCCGGTTTTTCCCACCTCTGACAGCTAGGACTCGCTCGGCAGTTCTTGCCAATTGCGTGCAGAAATTGCCACTGATTTAAAGCCTCACACGCGGCGGGCAATCCGCTGGCCAGCCTGCTCGACGCCAGCCCGCCCGATCCGGTGGCATTTTCATCCAGCAACTCCCGGCAACGCAATCACTTAGCTGCATCAAGCCAATACTCAGCCGTGGTGGCACCCGCCGTGCGATGTATCGACGCGTCCGGCGTCGCGTTATAGGGCGCGGACAGCTCAAGGTCCATCGGCGGCGCGACGGCGCCGCCACTTTTCAGAGAAGGAAGACGAATGGAGCTGGTCACCTCGAACGTTCACGTTTCGCCGTTTCAGCCGCAGCTTGGTCGCAGCGTGACGATCGAACAAGCGGCGCAGCTGCTCGGCGTTTCGCGACGGACGATCTACTACCGGATTCGCGAGGGGCGGCTCCGGACGATTCGGACCCTTGGCGGCTCGCAGCGCGTGCTGCTCCAGTCCGTCGACGAGTTACGGCAGCGGTAACACGACAGCAGTAGAACGGATTCATTGCAATGTCTCAGATCGACAGCACTCGACGCCCGGAGGATGTTATGGCAATCACGCGGCGGCCCCCCTTGAGCTCCAGCGAACACAACGGGCTGCGGCTGTTGTGGCTTTCGCTGGTGTCCTTGTCGCTCGCGTTCTGCATTGCGGCGACAGCCGCCGAAGCGAGCGACCGGGGGTATCACGCCCGGCTGTCGAGCGATCTCGACGCCATCCTCCGCGGTGCCGCGGCCGCCCCGGCCGGCGGCATCGACGTCATCCTCACGGGTTCCCCGGATTTCATCACGCGGATTGCGACGCGTCATGGCGCGTCCATCAAGAAGTCGATTCAGGCCGGCGGCGTGCTCACGATTACGCCCGCGCAGCTTCTCGCGCTGGCCAACGACGCCGAGATCACGTCGCTCTCGCTCGACGCGACGATGCACGGCGAAATGGCCGATGTGGTGCAGGTGACGGGCGCGGCGGCGGCGTGGCACGGTGAGATCGCGAAGCTCGGTGCGGTCACCGGACGCGGCATCGGGGTCGCCATCATCGACACCGGTGTGGCGAATCATACGGCACTGGCCGGACGGCTCCTGGCGAGCTTCGATTTCACGCGGGATCACATCACCGTCACGCCGGCCGCGGATCTGAACGGCCACGGCACGCACGTCGCGGGCATCGTCGCCGCGGGGCTGCCCAGGGTGGGCGCCGCCAGCGCGCCGCTCGGCATGGCGCCGGACGCCACCATCCTCTCGCTGAAGGTGCTGGAAGCAGACGGCTCCGGCCAAGCGAGCAACGTGGTTGAGGCGATTGATTTTGCCGTCGCGAACAAAGCGACTTACGGGCTGCGCATCATCAACCTGTCGCTCGGCACCGCGGCGACGCAGTCCTGGCGCGACGACCCGGTGTGCCAGGCGGTCGAGCGCGCCACTCGCGCCGGCATCCTGGTCGTGGCTTCGGCCGGCAATCGCGGCCAGGGGGCGAACGGACAGATGGTGATGGGCAGCGTGACGTCGCCGGGCATCTCGCCGTTTGCGGTGACCGTGGGCGCGCTGCGGACCAACGGCACGCTGGATCGGAGTGATGACACGGTGGCGCCGTGGAGCTCGAAGGGGCCGACGTATCTCGATCACCTGATCAAGCCCGACCTCGTGGCGCCTGGGAGCAAGGTGGTGTCGCTGCTGGCTGCGGGGTCGACGCTGGCGCGCGAGCACCCTGAAAAGATCGCGTTCGGCGAAGGACGCAACGGTTATTTCCAGCTGAGCGGGACGAGTATGGCGGCGGCGGTGGTGAGTGGGGCGGCGGCGTTGGTGCTGCAGTCGCATCCGAGTCTTACGCCATTGCAAGTGAAGTTGGTTCTTCGGACGAGTTCCGAATTCATGTCTGAACCCGGAATGGTTGCTGGCGGAGAAGGCAGCATCGACCTGCGTCGAATTGGAACCGCGGCGCCAGGCGTTCGCTCCTCGCGTGACGTCTTCGGCGCGCTGCAAGTCGCGCCAGAAGCATTCCGGTACGACGCGATCTACTGGGAGAACGCCATTTACTGGGAGGACGCGATCTACTGGGAGAACGCAATCTACTGGGAGGACGCAATCTACTGGGAAGACGCGATCTACTGGGAAGACGCGATCTACTGGGAGGACGCGATCTACTGGGAGGACGCGATCTACTGGGAAAACGCAATCTACTGGGAAAACGCAATCTACTGGGAAAACGCAATCTACTGGGAATGATCTGCTGCCGTTATGCGCTGTAGTTCACAAATTTTCATGGGAGGAGAAGTCATGAGCCGCCTTATCATTTGGGGTGAGTAAGCGATAACGTCAGTGGATCCTCCACAAATGAAACTCTCCGGCGCCGGTCGGCTGTTCGTAGCCGTGGTTTGTGCGGCCGGCTGGTTGGTTCTCGGAGCTTGTATTTGGGAGGTCACGACTAAGCCCATCAGGCCAGAGTGGTTAGTACTCGCAGGCCTGACGCTGCTTAGTGGCTCGTTCACGATCAAGATCCCTTCGCTCGGCGCCCGCTTCTCGGTTTCCGAGACATTTGTCTTCACGTCCGTCCTCCTGTTCGGCACCGCGGCTGGAACCATCACGCTTGCGATTGACGCTCTGATCGCTGCTTGGGGTTCGACGAACCGCAAGCAGCCAGTCCGAATCCTGTTCAATTTGTCGGCAGCAACGCTCTCGATTTGGCTGGCAAGTCAGGTGTTTTATGCAGCGTCTGGGATTGGTCCGTTAATCGATAACGAATCTACGAAACTGCCAGATTTCGTTCTACCTCTCGCCCTTCAGACGCTCGTATATTTTCTTACCAATAGTTGCCTGGTAGCCGTGGCGATCGGGTTCGAGCGAAACACGAATTGGTTCCTCCTGTGGCGGCGAAATTTTCTTTGGTTGGGCGTGAATTATTTCGGCGGCGCTTCGGTTGCAGCTCTGCTCGTCTCATATACGAGAACCGTCGATCTCACAGCCTTTGGGATCATTGTTCCGCTGCTGGTGATTTCGTACCTGACGTTCAAAACGGCTCTCGGGCGTATCGAAGACGCGAACCGACACGTGGAACAAGTCAGCAAACTGTATTTGTCCACGATCGAGACGTTAGCGATGGCTATTGATGCCAAGGACCAAGTCACCCACGGGCACATTCGCCGTGTTCAGGCATTTACGCTGGGGCTCGCTAAGGCGCTCGGTGTTCAAGACGAAGTGCAGTTGAAAGCACTTGAAGCGGCCGCGCTCCTTCATGATACGGGCAAGCTCGTGGTCCCAGAACATATTCTAAACAAACCCGGGCGTCTTACTCCAGGTGAATTTGACAAAATGAAACGGCATGCGAGCGCTGGTGCCGAGATTCTGTCTGCGATTCAGTTTCCATATCCAGTCGTTCCAATCGTCAGGCATCACCATGAAAACTGGGACGGCACGGGCTATCCCGACGGTTTAAAAGGAACGGCGATCCCACTCGGAGCGAGAATTCTGCAGGTGGTCGACTGTTTTGACGCACTCACGTCGGATCGACCGTATCGTCGAAAGCTATCGGATGAAGATGCATTGGGAATTTTGATGCAGCGCAGAGGAATCATGTACGATCCGCTGGTAGTAGACATGTTCGCGGCGGTCAAGGATGCGCTAGACGTATCTCAGCTCGATGATGGCTCGAAACTCGAAACGTTGTCTCGAGATCAGACAGCTACCGACAAGGTTAGTGACCTGTTCGAGGAGGTCCAGAATCTGCAGGCGACGAATCCCGCGCTATTTCGTGAGGCGCAGGTGGTATTGAGGTCGATCATCGAATCGACGAGCGCCAACCTCGCGACTCTGTATGTTCGAAACCCTAGAACAGACGAACTGTTCGCCCTGGTGGCCGTATCACCTGATGGAAACATTGCACCAAAAACAACGATGCCTGTCGGAACGCGAGTTTCAGGATGGGTCGCAGCGAACGGACGCGCGATTTTGAACGCGGATGCAGCCTTGGACTTGCTCGCAGAGACTGGAACTGCAAACGTGACGCGATGCATGTGCGTGCCGTTGGCAGCTGGCGGTGCGGTGATCGCGGTCGTTGCAGTTTACATGAACGATTCGAGGGGCTTCACAGAGCATGATCTCATGCTAACCGAAGCGGCGGCGAGTTCAATTGACGCTCGGCAGCTCCAGGTGTTCATCGAATCAGTGTCACTTCAGCGCACAAGACCGCACCCTGCGGTTCACTAGATTCCGCAGCATCGACCTCTAACCGAGCGCCCACGCACGACGTGATCAGCAGCGTGTGGGGTCTAGTACTGCGTAACATAAGTCATGTTAATATACACGCCATGTAATCGCTCTCGGGAGGATTCATGGCGAACCTGTCTCGACCTGTTGTGTTGTCGGTCCTTGAGCGCCAGGAATTGGAGCGCCTGCAACGAGCGCCGAGCGCGCCGGCCGGCGAGGTGCGACGCGCACGCGCGATCCTCATGATGGCGGACGAGGTGCCGGGGACGGAGATCGCCCACCAGACGGGGTACACGACGGTGCAGGTGAGTCGCATTCGTCGGCGATTTGCGGAAATGGGCCTGGCGGGCCTGAAGGACCGGGCACGGTCCGGCCGCCCGCCAACCGTGACGCGGCGCATGACGGCGCGCGTGGTCGCGCTGACCCTGAAACCCGCGCCGCCGGGCGTGACGCATTGGAGTTCCCGAGATCTGGCGCGGAGGATCGGCGGCGTGTCGCATACCACGGTGCATCGGATCTGGCGCGCGCATGCGCTGCAGCCGCACGTCATCGAAACGTTCAAGCACAGCACAGATCCCGAGGCCGAAACGAAGATCTATGACGTTGTCGGCTTGTATCTGCACCCGCCGACCAACGCCGTCATCCTCAGCGTCGATGAGAAAACGCAGATTCAAGCGTTGAGCCGTACGCAACCGTTGTTGCCAATGCGACCCGGGCTGCCGGCGCGGCGCACGCACGACTATCGCCGCAATGGACTGACGAGCCTCTATGCGGCCTTCAACGTGAAGTCCGGCGAGGTGGTCGGTGCCTGTCACGACCGCCACACCGCGGTGGAGTTCCTCGACTTCCTGCGGCGGTTGCATCGCCGGTATCGCCGCCGCGACCTGCATGTCATTCTCGATAATTCGTCCACGCATTCGACACCGGCGATTCGGGCGTGGCTGGAGGCTCACCCTCGGGTGCAATTTCACTTCACCCCCACAGGCGCCTCGTGGCTCAATCTGGTGGAAGTCTGGTTCAGCATCTTGACGCGGAAATCGGTCCGTCGCGGCTCGTTCGACAGCGTCCGCGCGCTCATCACTCACATCCGTCGCTATATCGAGACCTGGAACGATCATCCGACCCCGTTCATGTGGACCAAAGAACCGGCCGACCTGATTAAAAAGGTCGTCCGACGGAAGCATTAACATGATTTCCGAAACGTGGTACTAGCGTGCCTCGCCTGCCTAGGGTGCGCCTGCGTCTACCCGATCCAGCGGCGCTGGCGGCGCGGCGGGTTCGAGGAGCCCGAGCCGCCGCGACAGCACGTACGAGACGCCGCCCGACAAAATGAAGCCGATGCCAAGGGCTGCTCCAAGCACGGCGATGAGCGACAGCGGTTGCCCAATGTCGTCGATCACGCGCAGGCTGACGATGGCAAACCCGATCCCGACGACGGTGAGGACGACGCCGGCCTGAATTGACCACAAGATGCGTCCATACGGCGCTGCGACGCTGCGCGGACCGGGGTCGAGCGGAATCGGTGCGGACTCCAGAAAGCGGCGGCCCGCAGGCGACTGGACGTACGCAATGAGGTCGCCCGTGCCGGCGAAGCGTTCGAGCAGCTTGTTGTGTACCTCGGTCTGCACTTTCGAGACGCGCAGCCACCGGCGGTAATCGATAAAGGTGCGCACGAACCACGCGATGAGACTGGCGACGGTGATGAAGATGACGAACGCGCCGATGCCTTCCCAGACGTCGTGCCACATCCGCATCGCCTGAGCGCGCGCGTCGAGCGGCTCCCACTCGTCGCGATTGAGCTGGACGAATTCCAAATAGTAGCGGGGGTTGTGGGCAACGTCTGGATGCGCCGCGAGAAAGGACGCAAGCGCCGGGTATTGCGCCAGATAGGCCTCGCTGCTCAGAAGCGAGGGATCCATCTTCAAAATACGCGCAAGGTCCGGCGGAAACCGCTGGATCAGCTCGCGCAATTGCTCGCGCGTCGTGCCCGCATCGACCTCCGCGGGCGCGAGCGGTACGACTTGCGGCTGTGCGAGTGTAGTAGCCATCGCGCGAGGCGATGCATTGACAGCCCGCGGAGACGTCTGCGCGGCAGTTCCGCTCGATGCCAGCGCGACGAACAGGGCTGCCACAGGCGCCCGTATCACCAGGATTCCCATTCTGTTTGGTAGATACGGGCGGCCGGGTCGAAGGTTAACGCGGGCTGACGGATCGGACGAGCGCCGCGAGGGCGCGGTTGGCGTCCCCTGACGAGCTGATGCTCTGAGCCGCAGCGACGTAGAGATCCCGCGCCTGTCCGGAGAGCCGATATCGGGCGGCAATCTCGACGAGAACGCCTGCGCGATCGTGCGAGCTGCCGATCCTGGCGGCGGACCGTAGTACGCCTATGATCACGTGCTCGCTTGCATCGCCGCGTGAGACAACTGCGGTCAGCAGCCGTCCGAGATCGTATCCGGAGCCAATCTGAGACGCGGCATCGAAAAAAGCATCGGCGGAGGCGTCGTTGAGGCCGCCGCTTTTCACAAAGGCTTTGAGCGTCTCGGTTTGATCGTACGGGCTCTTGATCGCGCTTGCCGTCTTGAGGGCCTCGACCGCCACCTGCGTCCGCACGGCGGGCCGCCCGGCAATCGCCAACAACACGCGGCGCTGATCGTATGCCGACGGCATGCTTCGAACCCGCTCCATGAACTCAGGAGCGGTTGCAGATGTCAGCCCGCCTTTCTGCACGATCTCGTGCAGAATCAGCGAGCGATCGTAACTTGAATCGATGGTGACCAGTGCATCGAGCACGGAACGAACGACGGGCATGGACGACGAACCCGACGCGAGCACGGCCGTCAGCGTCCGGCGCTGATCGTAATCACTCGAGATCGATTTCGCTGCAAGCGCGATGCTGACGCGATGCGTGTCGGTGATCCTCGGCTCCTCGAGGATTGTCGTCAGCAGCGTTGCGCGATCGTAATCAGACTTGAGATCCTGCGGCACGCGCTGAAGCACACGCGACAGCACCGCCTCCGAGACATCTGATTGCTTCAACAGCTCCGTGTAATACACACGCTTCGTGTACCCGGAATCGAGCCGATCGATCTCGGCGAGGACGGCGTCAGGGCCACCCTGTTTGAGGAAACGCGCGACGCGCTCTTTCGCGAAGAGGCCGCTCCGCCGCACCATCTTCGCGAGGACTTCAGCAAGAAAGGCGCGTCCTTCAGGCTCGTATTCGCGCGGGAAGCCGTTCTTCGAAAACGAACGTTCGATGCGGCCGTCACTGAGGCCCTTGAGCTCCACTCGCGACGCGAGGACGAGACCGTCGCTGATGATGACGGTCGCGCCCTCCTGAATCCATTCGATGTCACGCTCGTCACCGCTCAAGCGGAACGGACCGGTCCACTTGACGGAAAGCCTCTCGGAGTCGGTTGACCAGGTGAAGTTGCCGCTCCCTTGCGCATCGAAACTTGGCGGTGCGGGTGGTGCGGGAGGCACGGGAGCTGCGGGTGGTGCGGGTGGCGCGAGTGGTGCCGGAGGTGCGGGAGGTGCGGGAGGTGCAAATAGCGTGGGAGGTGCAAACAGAGCGGGAGGCTCCGGAGGGGTGGGCGGCACTTGCCACAGTGCGGCAGGCGCGGGCGGAGCAGGAGGTGCGGGAGGTGCGGGCGACGCCGGAGGAACCGCAGGCGTCGGCGGTGTTGGGGGTACCGGCGGCGTTGGAGGAACCGGCGGTGGCGGCACGTCGCGCCAGTTGCGATACCAGCGCCACTGCTCGGCCACGGCCGAGTCCAGCGCGCGACGTGCTTCGTCGAATGCGCGCTGCAGCGCCGCGATTTCTCGCGCAAGTTCCGACCGCTCGGTGTCGGACTGAGAAACGCTCGCCTGACTGACCGCGCGGCTCATCGCCTCGAGCGCCCGTTGTTTCTCTTGCAACTCCGCTCGCGTCAAGGCGACGTGATCGTCAAGCGCCCGCCGGGCTTCTGCAGTCGCACGATCGAGCGCGCCTCGGTCAGAAGACGTGTCGTTTGGAACGCGCAGCTGTTCAACGTCAGAGATGCCACTGGCGACGCCGCCTTCGACGCCCCCGTCGATACCGCCGGCGATACCACCGGCAATGCCTCCGCTCACTCCGCCAATGGGTCGAAGGGCCTGTCCTGAGCGAGCGTCGGCGAGTCGCCTCTCGGCACCGCTCGGGGCGGCCCTGAGGCCGTCCAAGGATCGAAGGGGCGATGCAAACCCCAACACGCCGACGCTTCCAACGAGAAGCGCCAGCATCGCAAAGAGGGCCCAACCTGGTGGCGGCTCGGGCGCCGGCCGCGCCCCGCCGAGAATGCGCCGGACCCGTCCCACGAGCGATCCATCAGTCGCTGCAAGGGCGAATCGCCCACGATGCGCCATCGACGTGAGCTCTGCGAGCGCCGAGACATAAACAATTCGGTCGCCGCAAATCTCGACGGCGATGTCATCACAGCAGTGCTCACGCTCGGCTCGAACCTGCGACGACACCCACCACACGGCCGGGTGGTAGAACAGGAGCGTTTCGACGACCGACTGCAGCACGTTGATCAAATAGTCATGACGACGCACGTGCGCGAGCTCGTGGGCCAGGATGGCCTGCAATTGATCCACGGACAATCCTGCAAGGGCCGCGGCCGGCAACAGAACGACCGGCCTCATCCAGCCGACGAGCGTCGGAACGATCACCCGCGGCGATTTGGCGACGGCAACCGCGCGTGACAGGCGGAGCCGCGCGGCAATCTGGCGAGCCGCTTTTTCGAGCGACGGCGAGACGGCCTCCACGGCGGAGGTCGTGAGTCGCCGCGTCAACAGCCATCCACCAACGAGCCGAATCGACAGCGTGATGACCCCAACACTCCAACCGAGAACGATGAGCAGAACGACACCGGGGCCAAGTGGCCGTGCCGGCGCCGACGATCGCGACTGTTCTGGCGGAGCAACGAGCGCCCGCGCGCCAGGACTGACGCTCAGGTTTGCCACGATCCAGCCTGTCACGCCGGACATGCGTGGAGACTCGCCCGGGGCGGAATCTCGTGGACCTCGCGTATCGATCGATGACGGCGTTAGGGATGGAGACTGCATCGCAACATCCATCGATGCCCGTGAAGCCGCTGCCGAGGGCTCGTTGACGAACCGGGCAAACGTCGCGACCGACGCCACCAGCATCAGGACGAGTGTTCCGACGCCGACTAGATAGCGTGTCGACGCACGCTGGCCTTTCAGGGCGCGCAGCATGAAGCATGCGCCGCAGCCGAGCGCGGCGCCCTGCCACAAAAAATGCAGAAGCGTCCAGGCAAGCGCCTGCAGCGAAGGCTCCTGAACCAGAACGTTGAAATCGTTCATGAGCGTTTCTCCCGATGTTCGTCGATGAGCCGTCGAATCTCACGCAGCTCTTCGCGACTGGTACCTTCTGCACTGAGCGCACGAAGAACCAGCGTCGCCGCCGATCCGCCGAATGCGCGATCGACGAGATCCTTCACAAGTTGTCGCTGCGTCTGTTCTTCGCCAACCGCTGCCGTATAGATGTGTGTGCGCGCGGACTCATTGCGCGTGGCCAAGCCCTTGTCAGCCATGATCTGCATCAGTTTCAAGGTGGTCGTGTAGCCCGTGTCGCGCGTGTCCGCAAGCACCTCGTGGACTTGCCGCACGGTGCAGGGCCCACGTTCCCAGAGCACACGCAGGATGGCCAACTCTGCATCCGTCGGTTTCGGAAGAACTCGTCGCATGAAGGCGCACTATATACGAACCAGTTCGTATATGCAACGAAAACCTTCGTAATGAAATCGCCCGCGGCAGAAGATCAGGACGCCGGCGCGTTGAGATCGCGAACCGCTCGATAGCACTCGCACGCTTCCTGCTCGAGTCGCGCGAGGTTTCTGACCGAGAGCAGCCCGCGGCGGTAATCAATTGCGCCGCATTCGCGCAGGGCCGCAGCCGCTTCGGTAACGGCGCTCCGAGGACCGCCGACCATGTAGGAGATGAATTCGTGTGTGAGTGGAAGCTCGCGCGCGCCTGCGCGATCGATGGTCATGAGGAGCCATCGAGCCAGCCGTTGCCGCGCGTTGTGAAATCGATTGCAGATGGCCGACTGCCCCACCTGAAAGATCACCGAGGCCGAGTAATCCAGGAGCCGCTCGTGGAGATCTGTACATTCGCGCAGTTGTTTGACGACAACTTCGGTTGGCGCGCGCCACGCCCGGCCGGATGCCTGCGTGACGATGCGGAACGGCAGCCGGTTACGGCCTAAAACGGCCGATACGCTCGCCACGCCCTCACGGCCAACCACCGCCACTTCGACAGTTGCGCCGGATTCCGTCGCGCCGACGAGCGACAGCACGACGTCTATCGGAAAGTAGACAAACTCCGCGAATTGGCCCGCCTCGACGATTACCGTCCCCGCGTCGAGCTGCACTTCCACGAGATGGGGGCGAAGAAGCGCGTACTCTCTTGGGTCGAGCTTGCCCAGTATTTGATTGCCGGAAACCTCCGACATGACCGCGTCCCTCTGCCAAGATACTCGCGGGACGTCCCCCGCTGTGCTCAGCGGCGGGGGACAGCCCGCGATGGAATTGGACGGCGACACGGTGACACGGCAAGGCACAGCTGTCAGTCTGAAACCGACAAAAGCTGATGGAAGCGCTACTACCGCTGGGAAACCTCGGACGCGCCCCAGCGCACACGCTCGTAACACTCGCAGCTCTCGCCGCGGAGCAGTTCGACCGCGCGGATTTCGAGCAGCGCCCTCGAATATTCAATGGCGCCCGCAGCCCTAAGCTCTGCCGAGGCCTCCGTCACCGCGCTTCGCGGTCCTCCGACCATCGACGACATGAATTCATGCGTGAGCGGGAGCGCGAGATTTTCCGCGCGATCCGCCGTAGTCAACAGCCATCGTGCGAGCCGCTGTTTGGCGTTGTGATAGCGATTGCAGACTGCTGACTGGCTGATTTGCGCAATCACCGATTCGGCGGCTGCAAGCAGACGTTCGTGGAGCTCACCACATTCACGCACTTGACGCGCCACGAGCTCGGTGGGCAGACGCAGCGCACGTCCGGCAATTTTCGTAATGACGTTGAACGGCAACCGACCTTTACCAAAGATTGCCGACACCGTGGCTACGCCGTCGCGCCCGACATCCGCGACTTCAACGGTCGAACCGCTTTCGGTCACGCCCACGAGAGACAACACACCTTCGATAGGAAAGTACAAATACGGAAGCGGCGCGCCTGCTTCAGCGATCAGACGTCCGCGTTCGATCGACATTTCCTGGAGATGCGGCAGCAACGTCTGATACTCCGTTGCCTTCAGATCGTCCAGAAGCCTGTTGCCCTTCACGGTGCTCTCCTTCAACCCGCTCGCTCGATTCCACAGCTCAGCGGGCGCATCTATAGCTGAGAAAATCAAGTTCCGTGCCGAGCGAAATTTCGGGCGAAAATCGCGAATACGAGCGTGAACGGCCGCGTGCGCGTTTTGTAAAAGCTTCGCGCGATGGTAGCGGAGCTACCACGATTGGGGTCGGTTAAAAGACCTAGCAGTTCACGTCGATTCGCAGCGGGAAGTGATCGGATGCTTGTCTAGTGTCCGGATTCTCATGGACGACGGCGCACGACGCGAGGCGTTCGGCAAATCGCTTTGGAAGGAAGGCGTAATCGAGACGGATATGCGGATCCCACGTCGGAAAGGTAAATCCCGCGTTCGCAGGATCGAAGGTGCGAAACGCGTCGACGTAATTCGCGCCCAGCATGATTGCAATGGTTTGCCATCGGATTCGACCACCTGACAGCCACACCAGAACACGCAGCCGATACGGCAATCGCGTCACGTCGAGCGCTTCGTTCGGAGCAAGCGTGTTGAAGTCGCCGACGAGAAAATGAAAGCCCTCGGCGTGCTTGGTCGTGGCGTTCAAAAGCGACCGCAGCTCTCGCACTCGGCGGCGCTCGGTCCATGCCGCGTGTACGGCGCTCAAGTGGACGCCGAAGATTCGAACATCGGCCGCGTCGAGGACCACTTCGAGAAACGCGTGTTGCGAGAACAGTGGTCTCACCCACTTGTACCGGGCGACCGGCACGCGACTGATGCACGCCACCGATCGTCCCGGCGCGGCTATCGCCGTCGCCATTCCCGTTGCGCGCGCCAGGCGTTGAACAACGTCGGGGCGCCGGGCTTCCTGCAACATCACGAGATCGGGCGCTTCACCGTTGATCACTGACGCGAGCGCGCGTTCCCGGCCGACGCCGCCATGCCGAATGTTGTAGGTCAGCAGCTTGAGGATCACGACACTTCAGATACGCCCGTTGCGGGAGGCTCCGTACGCTTCTCGGTTCGCAAGCGGTTTTCGTCTGTCGTGTCTTCTCGGGCCACGATTGTCAGGTACGGTTGGCCCAGGAGGTCGCCGCGAAGGAACATCACCAGATCGGCGGTCGCCTGAATGTTTACGGGTCTGCCGACCATCGCGACCAGCTTGGCTCGCACCGGCACCAGATCCGGCGCGATGTCGTCGTCGGCGTCGCTCAGTGGGCGTGAGTGCAGGCCCGGTACGTAGAACCCCTCGAGACGGAAGAGCTTGAGCGCCTCGCCGCCAACGAGCGTGAGATCGAGATCGCTCGTGCCGGGGCCTCTTGAATCAAACGGCTCCCCATCTTTCCACCGCTGACCTGTCACCGCACTGCCGCGGATCACCGCGCCCACGCCAACTGGAATAGCATCGCGAACCGCGCCGCAGAAGCGCTGAAATCGCCTCTTAGACTGCCGCTATGGGACTGCGCCTCGGTCGTGTGACGGCGATCGCCCTTCTCGCATGGCTCAGCAGCCATGTCTCCGCAGATGAGCGGGAAAAATACTGGCCGCAGTGGCGGGGGCCTTATGCGACCGGTGTCTCGCGGCAGGCCAACCCTCCCGTGAAGTGGAGCGAAACGAAAAACATCAAGTGGAAGATCGAGATCCCGGGACGCGGATCGTCGTCGCCCGTTGTGTGGGGCGATCGCATCTACCTGCAGACGGCCGTTCCCGTGGGTGTGTCCGGCGACGGCTCACACCGGCCGCTCGGCGGCGTCACTCCACGCCCTCCGCACGCGTTCAAACTATTCGCGATCGATCGTCAGAGCGGCAGAGTCGTCTGGGAAAGAACCGCGCGCGAACAGTCGCCTCACGAGGCGTCGCATTTCGAGAACGGCACCTGGTCATCAGGTTCGCCAATCACGGACGGTGAGCACGTAATCGCGTATTTCGAATCATTTGGCATCTACTGCTACGACCTCAACGGCACACTTGTCTGGGAAAAGGATCTCGGCGACAAGCGGATGCGTAACCAGTTCGGCGAAGGGTCGACGCCCGCCCTTCACCGCAACACTATTGTCGTCGTCTGGGACCATCTAGGCGGCCAATCATTCATCGTCGCGCTCGATAAGCGAAACGGACAGGAGCTGTGGCGAGTGAATCGCGACGAGATCGACACCTGGGCCACACCGCTCATCGTGGAGCAAGACGGTCGCGCGCAGGTGATCGTGCCGGGCATGAAACGGTTGCGCAGCTACGATCTCGCGACCGGCAAAACCGTGTGGGAAACCGCGGGCTTGACCATGAACCCGATTCCGTCACCAGTCGCCGAGAACGGGATCGTCTTCGCCACCAGCGGCTTTCAGGGGAATAGCTTGAAAGCCATCAAGTTGGAAGGAGCCAACGGCGATATTACGAACACGGGACACGTGCTCTGGACGTTGAATCGCGATACGCCCTACGTTCCTTCGCCGCTTATCTATGATGGGGTGCTCTATATCCTGAAAACAAACAACGGTTTGCTGTCAGCCTTCGACGCGCAGACGGGCAAGTCGCTTTACCAGCTGCGGCGGCTTGAAAAGGCGCCCAATGTCTTCTCGTCGCCGGTGGCTGCCGCCGGCCGGATATACATCGCGGGACGGGATGGCACAACCGTCGTTTTGAAACACGGCAGCCAGTTCGAGGTGCTGGCAGAAAACCTGCTGGACGATGGATTTGACGCATCGCCCGCGCTGGTCGACGGCGACCTGTACCTGCGCGGCTATAAATTCCTCTACGCAATCGCCGAAAAGTAGAAACGGAGCAGAATGGCCGAGCTCATCGTCATCCCGACTGCGCGGCGTGCGACGACCTACCCCGGGAGCTGACTCGAATGGCAGAAGCCGGAGCTCGTGGCACACTGCGCGTTCTATTCGTTGAAGACAATTGCAACGTGCTGGCTACGAGGTCGAATCGTTTCGCGTAGACACCCTGGACGATTTCGAAAACGCCATCCGCAACGCCAAGTGGGATGTCGTCGTGAGCGATCACTCGATGCCCCGCTTCTCCTCGTTCGACGCGCTTCGCGTGCTCAAGCAGCAGGATCCTGACTGCCCGTTCATCATCGTGTCGGGCACAATCGGCGAAGACATGGCCGTTGAGGCGATGCGCGCCGGCGCGCACGATTACGTCCTCAAGAACAATCTCGCGCGACTCGCCCCTGCCATTGAACGCGAGCTCGGCGACGCCGAGCTTCGGCGGCAAGCGCGAGAGGAACGCGAGGCACGTCAAGCCGTCGAGCTGCAGTTGCAACAGGCGCAGAAGATGGAGGCCGTCGGCCGACTCGCGGGCGGCATTGCGCACGACTTCAACAATCTCCTCACCGCCATTCTGGGATTCGCCGGTCTCGCGCTGGAAAAGGTAAACGAAGGCTCGGGCCTCGTGCGATTCGAGCTCGAACAGGTGAAGCAGGCTGCCGAGCGCGCGGCCCGCTTTACCAGACAACTGCTTGCGTTCAGTCGCCAGCAGGTGCTCTCCCCGCGCTTGATCGATGCAACCGAGTCGCTCGATTCGATGATGCCGATGTTGCGTCAACTGGTTGGCGAAGACGTTCAACTATCGATGACGGGCGAACGCATCGGAAAAGTGCGGGTAGATCCCGGGCAGTTCGAGCAGGTTGTGATGAACCTCGTGGTGAACGCGCGGGACGCCATGCCAAATGGCGGCACGCTCGAGCTCACGACCACAGCTTACGAGCTATCGGCGACTGACGCGGCTCGCCTGCAAGCGCAACCGGGGCGATATGTCGTGCTGTCGGTAAGAGACAGCGGCCTTGGGATGGACGATGCAACGCGCGCGCGGATCTTCGAACCGTTCTTCACGACCAAGCCGCCAGGACAAGGCACCGGCCTCGGGCTCTCGACCGTATACGGCATCCTGAAGCAGAGCAACGGCGCAATCGACGTCGAAACAGGAGTATCCAAGGGCACGACGTTCCGCGTCTATTTGCCTGTCGCCGCCCAACCAGCGGATGCGGCGACAACTCCACGCCCTGCGCCACGACGCGTCGGCGACCTGGAAGGAACGGTACTGGTCGCCGAAGACGAAGAGGCGGTGCGGATGCTGATTCGCACGGTGTTGAGCAACGCCGGCTTCCGTGTGCTCACGGCCGCGTCCGGATCGGAAGCCGCGACGATACTCGACTCCATCGATCGTCCAGTGGACCTCCTGGTCACCGACATCGTCATGCCGGGGATGATCGGCCCCGATCTCGCACGACTGGTTCTCCAGCGATTTCCCCAGACACGTGTTCTCTACATAACCGGCTATGCGACGCATACTTCGGTTCCTGCCGGCTTTCTTCAGGACGATGACGCTCTGCTGCAGAAGCCCTTTCTGCCAGAGCAGTTGCTCGCGAAGGTGCAGGACCGCCTCGGGATGGTGTCATGACATCTGACGCTGCTCGAGCCAACGCGCGTCGCCGGTCACGATTCGCGCGATGGTGGGTGAACCTTCCTGTTCGCTACAAAGGTCTCTGCGTAATCTCGCTCCCCCTCGTCGGCCTTGTCGCTACCGTTGCGTTGCGGACGCCGTTCAACGAGCAGCAACAGCAGACGACGGTGCTCCTCGCGCGATCGACTGACGTCCGCGACCGTGCCCACGAAATGCTCGTCGCGTTGCTCGACGCCGAAACAGGCGCGAACGGTTTCCTACTGACCGAAGACGAATCGTTTCTCGATCCGTTCGAAGTATCGAAGGCAAGCGTCCCGCGGGCGCTCGACTCGTTGCGCAGGCTCGTCGCCGAAGGTCAGGAACGAGACCTCTACGAACAAGTTGCGCAACATGCGCGACGGCGGATGGAGCTCGCGCAGCAAGCCGTCATGCTCGTCCAGCAAGGCGTTGGTCTCGATGATCCCGAGCTGAAGAGCCGTTTGACGCTCGGAAAGCAGGAAATGGATCAATGCCGCGGGTCGCTCGGCGTCCTGTTGCAGACGCAGCACGAGCTCGTTGTCCAGAGTCAATTGGAGCTCGCGCGCATTCGCCGGCGTCTTGGACCGATTGTCTGGATCACGCTGGTTGGCAGCTTCGTCAGCGCCGGCGGGGCCACGTGGCTGTTTGCCACCGGCGTCGCGCGGCGCATGGCCGCGCTCGAGCACAATGCGGCGCGCCTTGCTCAAGGTGCTCCGCTGCGCTACGAGCCGTCTCGCGGACAGGACGAGATTGGACGGGTCGATCGCGCGCTTCGCCGGGCGGGTATCGTCATTCGCCAGCGTAATCGTGAGCTGCGATCGCTCAACGCGACGCTCGAGCGGTCGCTCCACGAACAGAAGGTGCTCAATCGCGAGCTCGAAG
>WNGA01008218.1_pt1 | contig 26775 bp, 27 predicted proteins | sample 5400061 | NCBI WGS metagenome assembly WNGA01 (sample SAMN13153366, study PRJNA577476) | soil metagenome | isolation source: 100 cm soil or saprolite under grassland replicate 2 | place: USA:California | collected 2016-06-15 | reverse complement strand
CGTTCAGGCCGCCCCCATCGGCGTACCTCACACCTTCGGTACAGATCTTCGGACCGCTGGGATCATGTAGACACGCCGCACCAACATCGACCTACCCCCGACCTTTCGGCCTCAGTACCCGATCTTGAAACGGCCGTGGGTTCCGCTCCATATACCGGTTGAGGCCCGCGGTCATTGCCGACAAGGCGGCGTTGACGCCGCCGACCCTTCGCCCACGTTGGGCGCCGAATTCTCGCGCGCACCACGCCCAACCTTGGTCTGTCAGCTCATGTACGAGGTGAGGACCCTGTCTACGCGACAGCACCAGCCCGAGTTCGTTCAGCAACATGCGGTCGGATCCAACGATCTCAGCTCCACAGCTATCCCTCAGTTCGCGGTTGCTGACACCTGTCTTTCCAATGGCCATGAGAATCAGCAGCGCCGCCTGCTGCCGTACCGTGAGCGCCCGGCCAAGGTATTCTCCGGCCCCGGCGATGCGGCGACCAATTTCGACGACCCGCGTCCCGCCGGTATCGAACGTACTAGAGACAAGCCCTGCCCGTGTCCGCTGCTCGTCGTTCTCTTCCTCGACCTCCGCAGTCCCGAGCACCGTCGAGATGGAGCGAGCGGCAAACAGTAATCCGAGGGCATACCGGACCGCTCGGACCATGCGGGTGATCGGCAGCCCCTCAGTCTCTTGGGTGATGTGCAGCAGCTCCGGCAGCCACTCTTCGTCATGCCGCGCCTGGCGGAGACTCTTCGGTAGGCGGCGCCGAGCTAGACGCAGGACCGCACGAGGAAGCCGTTCGACCCGCGTGGTGGCTTCGGTCTTAAGCATGTCCTGGACGCCAGCCAGCAGGACCGCGCCAACGAAGGCAAGCGCAATCAGCAGCCACGTCATGCGGCACCGCCAGCGGGCAAGACGTGGCCAAAGATCGGGGACGATGTCCCCAGGGCGGCGTGCAGGTCGGCGAGCGCCTGCCGGGCGCGGACTGCACCGTCTGGAGTGAAGGTGTAGTACCGGCGGGTGGGTCGTTTCGCGTTGCTCGGGTCGATGGCTTCGCGATGCCCCTCGATCCAGCGGGGCGCCTCAAGGCGAGCGAGGATTGGGTACAGGTTGCCGCTCTTCAAGCCGGCTTCTCGCACGCTGGGCGAATACGGCGTCGTGACTGCGCTTGGTGCCACCGGGTGGCGGCTGGACCGCATCGTCACCGCGCAGGCGGTGTGGACCGCCGCCAGTGCCCTCGCCGCCGGGACCGGCCTGGCCGATGCTGGTCGGCGCGGCTGTCAGCCGGATCGCGCCGCAGGTGTCCATTGTGATCACCGCGCCAAGCATGGCCCGCGTCGGCACCGCCGCGCTGGCCGCCAGCCTCGCTGGCGCGCTATAGCCCATCACGCTCAACGACGCCATCACCACCGGCGCCCCAGGCGTTCGCGTACGCGGCCTGACCAAGGTGTTCGGCACCGGCAAACCGCGGTCCGCGCCGTCGACGGCGTCGACCTCGACGCCGACCCCGGCCAGGTCGTCCTCGTCATGGGACCTCCGGCAGCGGCAAGACCACCCTGCTGCTTATGCTCGGCGCCCTGCCGCGCCCTACCGCCGGCACGGCCATCGTCGACGGCGTCGACATGACCACCGCCCCTAGGCGGTCCCCGGCCGCCAGCGGACTACCCCCCTCGTCACCGCAGCGCGACCACGTCCGGCTACCAATCCGCGCTCGCGCGAATGCGTGAACGCCCGTTACCGCCGAAGATCCCCGACCCCCGCCGCCAACCCTTCGTTGAACCTTCCCGACCGGTCGTCGCCCGCACGGCGTGACCGAACATGTCCCAAGCACAGTGCTCGCGTACCGCCTCGTCCGTCCAGTCCGCCAGTGGTCGAAACCGTCCGTTGGCTCCCGAGCACACGACGAGCACACAACCGTCCACAATCGACATGAAAATGGCTCTGATCCGGTGTGAACCACCAGGTCAGAGCCTTGATCACGGGTGCGCCGCCAGGGACTCGAACCCCGAACCCGCGGATTAAGAGATCCGGTCTCCCATCGGTCTCCCCTGGCGTCGAGCTACGTAGCTGTCATCACGGTTCGCGGGTTGCGTACGCCATCGACAGGTTGGAACCTGCCGACCGCAGTCCAGACGGCACCCACCTCGACCAGCGCCGCGCGTTCACCTCGGATCAATTCGGCCGGGCCGGTCCGGCGCGAGTCGACGGCGGAATCGCGGCAGGGTGGGAGGCCACGGTGCCGCCTTACTCTGCGTGAATCAAACCAAGATTGCCGCGGCCCGAGAGCGTACGGATCTGCCGATGACAGTGCGTCGAATTGTCCTCGCATTGGGTCCGCTGTTGGCCAGCAGTATTTCGAGCCGAGGTGTCATGGGTGGCGGCGGCTACCCGAGGTGCCGATGGTGGCGCCACCACTGGCTGCTATGTGTCGATGCCGACGTGGCGCTGATACGGCGGTTGGTGGTTACCGAAAGTGGGTCGCGCCATGTGCGCCAGCGAGGACGGCATCGAGCCAGCGCTCGTACCAGCTGAGAGGCGCAGGCCATGCTGGCCCGGCATGCCACACTCGTGGCAGAGCGCGCCGCAAACCCACCCTGGAACCAGGCTCGCGGCGCAGCACCTCGCCGCGTTCATCGCCCACCACATCCGGCAGGAGTCAAGGTAGGGAGGGAGGCCAGCATGGACGACCGTGATGACGGTACGGCCCCTGCCACGGATCCGTTCAGCCCGGACCCGAGTGGCGGATTCGAACGCGGCGCCGATGACCGGCGGCGGCTGGAGCACCAGTTCGTGTTGCTGCGTGAGGACTTCAACCTCTGGTTCGACGGGATGCTACGGCTGGGCGGGTTGTCCACCGACCCGGACCGGTCGACCTGGTCGGTGCTGGACGTCGGTTGCGGTGAGGGCCTGTTCACCCGCGAGATCGCGCGGCGGTATCGGAACGCGCAGGCGGTCGGGATCGATGTGGACGCCGACGCGGTCGCGGCTGCGATGGCGCGCCGCGCGAATGTCCCGAACGTGCGGTTCATGGTGCACGACGTCCGGCAACCACTGACGGACGCCGGCGATTTCGACGCCGCGGCCATGTGGCTGGTCCTGCCCTACCTCACGGACCGGCGGACCGCGCTGGCCAACCTGGCGGCGGTGCTGCGGCCCGGCGGTGTCGCCCTCCTGGGTAACGTGCCCGATCAGGCGATCCGGCTGGACCATCCGGCCGCGGCCGGGCTGCTGGCTGCCGGTCAGCAGCTGGTCGCCCGGCTCGGTCTGGCCGGTCTGGAGGACACCCTCGAAGGGTTGCTGCGTCAGGTCGGTTTCGACGACATCACCACCGAGGCACTGCGCTACCCGCTGGGTGGTGCCACCCGGCACGGGCAGCGCTGGCACGCGTACCTGCTCACGAACATGAGCACCGCCAAGCACCCCATTGTCAACGTGTTCAGGCTGATGGACGAAGCCGACTACGACCGTCGGTTCGAACAGCTGGCCGCCGAGCCTGTGCTCCGCCTCTACGGTGAGATCCGCTTCCTGGTAACCCTCGCCCGGCGCAAGTGAAGCGCGGACCCACAAGACGCGCACTCTACCGGCCCCGGCCGCCACCGCTGGGGTGGACGTCGCTGTGTCGCCCTGACCTGGCGTGCCGGTCGTGTCCACCCGGCCGACCGCGCCGAGCGGGCCGGTCGATGCTACGGGCACGTCGGACACGGCGATCCGGTAACCGGCCGCCTGCGGCCTGGCCTCGCCGCCCACATCGGCAACTGCCGCATCGGTACCGCGACGCTCGCCGACCGGGTCGCGATCGAGGCGCTGAACGACAAAGCCGCTGGTGATGAACCACGTGGTCACGGACCGCCCCCTGCCCACGTGAGCTTGGCGCATCCTTTCGGGAGTTGCGCCAAGATCGGCGGGCCTGGGTTCAACGCGGCGTCCAGTCCGGGTCCCGGCCGATGAAGCCGAGCATCTTGGTCTGCGCGTCGGCGTCGTCCTTCACCGGCACCCGGGCACCGTACTGCCCGGACGACCGCATGACCTCCTCGAGCAGCTCCATCCCGGCCAGCAGCTCGGCGCAGAAGTCGGAGTCGAGCCGGTCGTCCTGGCCGGTGGCCCGGGCGAGGTCCCAGGTGTGCATGAACACGTCGGCGGTGTAGAACTGGTCGATCGCGCGGTCCAGCGGCACCTCGCCGATGTGCCGGTTGCTCAGGACCAGGTCGGCGGTCGCCGGGTCGTCGAGCAGCGCCTGCACGGCGTCGCACTGTGCCTGCCACGCGCCGACCGGGTCGTCGTCTACGCTCGGTCCGGCCGGCAGCTGGATGCCGCTGCCGGCGGCGAGGAACGGGGGGAGCCACTCCGTCAGGTGGCGCACCACGTCCCGGGCGGTCCACTCGGCGACCGGTGAGGGCACGTCCCACGACCGGGTGCCCCGGACGCGACCGGTGAACACCCGGCCGATCTCCCGGTGCCGCTCGGCCGGCCGGTCAGACACTGCCATCGGCGAGCATCTCCTCGAGCTTCGCGTAGCCCTCGTTGACCCCGACCTCCATGCCGCTCCTGAGCCACGCGTCCCGGCTCTCGAAACTGTCCACAAGGGACTGCGTGCGCAGCCGGGTGCGGCCGTTGCCGAGGTCCTCGAACCACAGCGTCTCCAGGGCCACACCGTCGGGGTCGCCCTCGTAGGTGAACGTCTGCACGATGCGGTCCGGCCGGACCTCGTGAAAGCAGCCGCGGAACGCGTGTTCCTCCCCGTCGCGGGTGGACACAAACCGCCAGCTGCCGCCGGAACGCGCGTCCCACTCCTCGACGCGCGTCTCCAGGGAGCTCGGGCCGATCCACTGCGCGAACAGCTTGGGATCGGTGTGCGCCCGGAACAGTTGCTCGGGTGTGCCCGCAAACTCGCGGGTTATGCGGATGATCGGCACGTTCGGGTCGGCCTCGATCTTGGTTTCGGCGATGGTGCTCATGCCGTTCTTCCCTTCTGCTCGTCGTTGCCGGTCTCGGTTTCGTTCAGTTGCGCGAGGACCGCGTCCAAGCGGCGGTAACGCTCCTCCGCCTGGCGCCGGTAGCGCTCGATCCACTTGTCCATCAGGTCGAAGACCTCCGCTTCCAGCCGCACCGGCCGAGGCTGGGGCCCCGGCGGCCGGCTCACCACCCCGGCGTCCTCAAGCACCTTCAGGTGCTTGTAGACCGCCTGGAGCGAAATCTGGTATGGCTCGGCGAGCTGGTTCGCAGTCGCGTCGCCGGCCGCCAGCCGGGTCACCATGTCGCGCCTGGTCGGATCCGCGAGTGCCGCGAAGATCCGGGACAGCTCGTCCACCGCCATCGACACCTCATTCGATTGATCTTTCAACCCATTGGTTGAAACTAACGTTAGGTTGTCGTCCCCAGACCTGTCAACCGTTGCGTTGAAAGTCCTGCTCGGCCGTTGGAGGTGACAACTTCCCCGACGCCGCTGCCACAGCCCGGCAAGAACATCGCCAACCCGATCGGGTTACGGGGCCGGTAGGCAGCGATCGGCCAGCCCGCCCGCGCGAGCGCGAAGCCGATGGTGGTGAGGCACCTGGTCGTCACGGCTGGCCACCCTCAGTCAGTGGTGTGGCATGGCCGGGTCTTGAGACAACGGCCGGGGCCGCGCGGCCCCGTCTAGGGGGTATGAAGAGTCGAACTCGGTCTATGTTCGGTGCGGTGGTCGCCCTGCTGCTCGCGCCCGGACTGGTTGCGGTGGGGGCACGGCTGTCCGCCTCGGCGCAAGTCGGCGCGGTCGCGGTCGTGGTCGCCGGGTATGACCTGGGTGACGCGGCGTTCACCGACGCGCAGACCGGCACCGTCAGCGAGCTGCGCGCGGTGGTGTACTTTCCGCGACCGCTTACCGGCCGGCTCCCGTTGATCGTTGTGGCCCACGGCTCGTGGTGGGCCTGCGACGCCAAGGACGCCGTTACCTGGCCCTGTCCGTCTGGCTCGCACCCATACCCGAGTTACCGAGGCTACGACTACCTGGGTGGCGCCCTGGCCGCCAACGGCTTCGTCGTGGTGTCGATCAGTGCCGACGCCATCAACCAGACCTCATTCGACTACGGAGACCGCGCCCGGCTGATCAATGAACACCTGCGGATGTGGCAGCGGTTGGCCGACAGCGGGGGTGGGCCGTTGGCCGGCCGCTTCGTCGATCCTTCCACCGGGCGGCCTCTCACGTCGGCGTTCACTGGCCACATCGATATGTCCCGCGTCGGTACTCTGGGACATTCGCGGGGCGGCAAGGGTGTCATGTGGCAGGCTTCGGACAAGCACCGCGGCGAATGGCCGGCCCGGGTGCGCGTCCGCGCGGTACTAGGACTGGCGCCGGTCAAGTTCCTGTGATGGCGCGGTCGGTGAGGCGGGCCAGCAGTACCTCGACGACGTCGCGGGACTGAACACCGTCACCGAATTACTCGGTGTCGCTACAGGAGGCGAACCACAACTACTACAACACGGCCTGGACGCCGCCGTCCCAGCTCGGTGAAGACGACAGCACGTGCCCCGGCCACGAACTGACCTCGACCCAGCAGCGTGATGCGCTCACCGCCTACGCGATCGCGTTCTACCGACACGAGCTCTACGGCGAGCCCAACGGGCTACGGTACTTACGGGCCAGCGGCCCCTGCCGGGCGCGACCGCGACCGTCCGCGTGGTACCTCCCTGCCGTAACGCCCCTGGCTGAGCGCCGGAGATGGCTTTCGGAGAATCAACGGCGATGCCGGTCCGTCAGCGACGGTCCGGTGCGCTGGTTCTCAGGCCGCTCACCCACCTCAATCAAGATCACGTGCACTGATCTGCCGCGATCTGCGCACTACTCAGCGTCATGCCGAGCCGTGCGAGCCGCACGTAATGTCAGCCGGCGGCCAGGCCGGCTCTTCTCGACGGCCCGACGTCGTCACAACTGTCGAGGGCATTTGCCGAGACCGATCTACTGCGGCTGCGTGGTGGCCCGCTCACGCCAGACCTGGATAATGTCGGATCGCAGGAGCTTGATGAAGTCCCGCCGCGGTTCGGGCAGCGCCGACCAGGTCTGGCGGACGGCGGCGAGGTCCGCGGCGTAGGCCGGGCCGGGTGCCTGGTGTTGGCCCCGGATCAGGGCGTCGAGCAGCGGCCAGGGGTCCTGCGCGGGTTGCAGGCTGCCATTGCGGCTCAGGTCCAGCAGCAGCGAGGTGGCGAGTCGAAGACCTAGGGCCTCCAGCACCGCAGCGGCGCCGGGGAAGGCGCCGCGGTCCGTCCACGCTTCGGCGATCCGCGCGTTGATCCATTCCTCGCGTTCAGCCCACGGTCCCGGCGCGATACCGTGGCGGATCACCGCTCGGATGGCGGTAAGGGTGCGTTCCAGAATCGCGAGGGTCACATCAGCCGAGACGATCTCGCTGCCGTAGGAGAACTGCATGATGTGGCCGCGTTCAGGTGCTACCGCGATCTCGCTGAGCAGTTCCCGGCGGTGGGCGTCCACGTCTGGGTCGCCGGTCGGGCGGAGGTATGTGTGGTACGGCAGCAGCATTCCGTCGGCCCCGTCGGGGCGGATGGAATGGCAGATCAGCCGATCCCATAGCGGGTAGGTGGGTTTGCCGGCCGGGGCGTCGTACTCGATGATTCCGCCGACCGTGTCGATGCGTCCGATACCGACCAGCAACCGGTTGAGGTGGTCGCCGAGAGGGTGGCCGGATTTGGTGTAGAACATGACCAGCGACCGGCCTGGGTTGATCTGGTTGAAGTAGGCGGTTACGAGTTCGCGCTGGCGTGGAGCAGGAAAGACCCAGGGCGACTGGAAGGGGGGCTCGACGTCGGGGGACAGCGGCTCGGGCAGTCGGGCCTCGATCTCACCGGATCGTTCGCGGAGCATCCAGGCGAACGGCACGGCGAAAGTCGCGTACGGCGGGACCCTCACCATCGTCGGTCGCAGATGCCCGTGGGTGCTGGCGGTCTTCGGCAGTTCGGCGTACGGGTGTTTGAACTGCCGGGTCCACGGCATCGGGTTCATGAAGGCGCCAGACTCGGCAGCACACGGCGGCCGTTTGGTCAGATCGATATCGGCGAAGTCGCGGCTGGCTATCGCATCTTCGTATCGGTCGTCGCGTTCGGCTCGGATCCGGTCAAGATCAAGGCAGTACGGGTTACCCGACGGGTTTTGGCAGACCGTCCCGTTCCAGGCGCTGTCGTGCCAGGCCACACGCACGGTGAGATGCTGCATGATCACTTCCAGGCTTCGTCGCTACGGCATGTCAAGCCCGTCCGACCACCGGGCCGGAACACGACCTCTCGGTGTGATTTCGTCGAGCCGCCCGATGGTAGCCCGGGTCGCCGCGATGGCGGGACGACCATCAGAGCAGAAAGTGTCCAACCGACCCGCTACGGTAACCACCATGACGGCCGAGGCACGCTGGCCATCTCGGGCGAGCTGATGCCAACATAGAGCGCTTCGGATTCGTGACCGACGCCGTCTAGAAAGCACGGTGTACAGGATCTTCTATCCCCTTGACGGCTCAGGAGCGCGGTGCCGCCGCCCCGGGAGTTGATCCGCCTCGCGAGCGAGGCCGAGGAGCGGGCGCGGCTCCCCTTGCGGGGTCCTGCCGTTCGGCTCGTGGGTCACGCCCTGTCGGTATCGAGGCCTGCGACGATCGCCCGCGCGACCGGTGACCGATCGGATCCATCGACCGCGAAGCCGTCTTCGACGTAGATGCCAGGCTGGGCCATCATCCGCGGCGTCCTACCGCGGTGCGGCCACGTCGCCGTGTGCACGATGAACGGGTGGCACAGGAATACGTCCCCGGCGCGCCCCGTGGCGTGCACGACCGTGCGGCACATGACCGATGGGGGCACGTGGGAGATGGATTCCTCACCGCTCATCCCGGCCTCCCCGGCCGGCTCCAAGATGCTCGGCATCGCCAGATGCGACCCGATCGCCATGCGGGTCGGCGCGTCGTCCTCGCCCACGTCGCTGAATAGGAACAGCGCCAGCAGTCCACGCGCACGCGAACGCACGTTCGCCCAATACTTGCCATTTACCTCGTAACTGCCCTCGATGTGCCAGCCGACATCGCCCGGGTACTCCTCGGACGGGAACCGCACCGGCACCGAACCGCCGACACCTCGGCGCGGTGCCCAGCGGCCGGGGCCGATCAACGCGTCGTACGCCGACCACAGCGCGGGCGCGGCACCGGCGGCCTCGAACGGACCACCCTCCGGGCAAGCAACCCGCACGACCGGACGCGTCCACGTCGCCCGGTCACGGGTCACACCTCGCAAGGCAAGTGCCTCCCAGATCGCGTCCCGGCAGGCGGCGCTGACGTCCGGATCGACGGCACCGCGTACGGCAACATACCCGTCCCGCTCGAACTGCTCGATCTCCCAGCCGTCCACGGCATCAGTCTGGCGAACACCCACGCACCGGGCATCCGATATCCGGCGCCCTCCAACTCATGACCACCTCAGAATCCCACAGGCAGCACGCCTCCCAGGGCGGTGACACTGCTGGGTCCCCAACATCACCCGAACCGTTCGCCCACCCTCCTCAACTCGCTTTGTCTATAAGGGGATCGGAGGCGAGAGGTGATCGATATCAAGCTGTTCGCTGCGTCGGTAACGATATAGGTCGAATCCGCCCTCATCGACAAGATCGGCATCGACTCCGGTGACGGCGGACCGGATCTTGGCTGCGTCCTCGGCTGGGCGCTTACCAACATCGGGCGTACATCGGGCAGCCCATGCTTCAGCGAGGGAGAGCCATAGCCAGTAGACCGATGCCGACGAAGGCGAACGCATCCGTTCCGTGGCCAGTCTGCTAGCGATCGCGCCGGAGGTTTGTCGAAGGTCCCCTGTGTCGGTTCGGAGCCATGCGGCGAGATCATCTGGACACGGAGGTTGCTCGTCGTCGGGGAAGGTCGGAATCACACCCGCCTTGACGATGACGCACAGGGTCAGCGCGTACGGCGGATCCTGCCAGCCGCCGACAGCTTCGACCCGCAGCTCAACGACGTCGCGCATGGCGGCCCCTTCGGGGCTGTTCTTGTCGTGTTTGCTCTGCATCACGACTTCCAGCGGCCGTAGCCACGGCACCACTTCATCTGGAAACGGGAACCTGCCGAAGCGACGGCCGACGGCGCGTCCGAACTTGCGGACAGCGTCGTCGTCGGTCTGATCAATGCCGGCAACACGGGGCAGGGCGGCGAACAACGCCTTATCGATCGTGGCGATTACCGACAGATCAGCGAATGCTTCGGGGTCGGCCGACGGCACGTGGATGTATCGCAGGAGCTTGCCGTCGCGTGCCTCGCTCGCGGTGCTGCCTTCCAGCCGGACGATGGGAACCAATGCGACTGTCGACTTCTCGGGGCGTACGGCGTCGCAGGTCTGGGTAAGCAGCACCGCCCCATACGGGGTGCGACGAAACCAGACCACATCAGGCCCCAGGACCGGCAGCCCGTCGATCGTGACGACATCGCCCTGGCGGAACGAATCTATGACCTGCAGATGCGTTTCACTCAGCGGCGCGGGCGCGTCGCTGCTCTCGGCATCAATGATCAAACTCTGTTGTGTCGTACTCCGGCGTTGCATGAGGCGCGCCAACGAGTGCGCCAGGCGAAGAAGGCGTTTCAGCACCGAGCTATTCGCTTTCCACCTCGTCATACCGGGCCCCGAGCAGCTGGTCGGGGGAGAACGGTGTTCCAGCCACAACGCCCTCTTCACCAGTGTGTTGGCGGAGGAAGGTGTCAAAGATGCTGGGCTCGGCTTGCCGTGCTTGGAAGATCAGCATGCGGCGCTGAGAGGCGTTCTCCGCCGGCAGGTTGTCAACGATGCCACGCAGCTGCGCGAGCAGTTCGAGGTGTCGAGAGTTGACCCGCCCGCCTGCTGCCCACAGGTGGACAGCGCGGCGGCTCACACCGAGCAACCGGCCGAGCTGCTCCCAGGTCAAGCCAGATTTCGCGTGAAGGTCCCGAACGATCGTCGCGCTGGCCTGCGCTGGACCGGCTTGAACCGGTCTGGCTGCCTGAGCGGGCGGTATTGCTGGCTGTGTTAGTGGCGGTCTGGTCGACTCGGAGAGCGACTTGGCGTCAGGTACCGGACCGACGAGCAGTGCGGTAGTAACGGCGATACCCGACAGGCCGGTGAAGATACTCGATGTCCAAGTCCGCGCTGGAGGCCCAGAGCCGGGAATGGGATGGGTTCGGCTCAGCAGGACGAGGTCCTCTGGCGACGTGTACAGGCTCATTGCGGGGCTTCAAATACCTTGAGGAAGTCACGGTTGACGGCGTAGCGGAAGAACCGGTATGCGCGCTCCGCAAGATCTGTCGCGAGGTCGCTGATCTTGTCAGCGGGCACGGCGTCAGCCCCACTGACAGCGGAGTCGATATCCAGAATCCAACTCGGCAGGCTCGTCGCCGGAACCGCCAGATCGATCGTTGTACCAGCGGGCAGGACTCCGCAGCGGACTAGCATCGTGTGCGCACCTTGGTTGAACTGCGCCTCCAGTAGGCTGTGATGAACGGTCACATCTTCCGGCAGCCTCAAGGCGGCAGTGCCGATCATCTCTGGTCGGACCAGCTTCGACAGGTCTGCAAGGAGCTCAGCGTTCGTAACACGATTGATGTACCTGATACCAAATCGGTCGAAGCGCGGAGGTGCCGCCTTGCGGATGAACGTGTCCGCGAGCTGGACCAACCGGCCACAGAAGTCGCGGCGGCCCGCGTACGCTAGGGCCTCCAGGGACAACGAATTCCGTCCAAGCGTCACAAGCCAGTTTCCGTCAGCGGTTTGAAGCCGCCACACCTGGCTCGTTACCTGTTCCTGCTGGCTGATTGTGGCACCGGCAATCAGCAGACTAACCTCTCTGGCCTCCTCAAACAGCGGATAGTCGCCGCTGACCTCTTTAGCGAAGGCGTGCGCAACGGTGTCATCGGCCATCGACGCCAACTGGGGAAAGCGGAGCTGGGCAATCACGCGCACCAGCGGTGCCGACGCCAGCTGGATCTCCTCCAGCGGCTCATCGCCGAACGGGGTCGACAGCACGGACTCGTCCACGCTTCACACTGTACTTCACAGTGGCCGAAGCCCGCATCCGTTCGGGCATCTCGGGACCGCGCGCGGAGGCGCCCAGAGTCTCGCGATCAGTGAGCCATTCTCGGTAAGGGTGGATTGCTGCTTGTGACTGATCACGTGGTGCGGTCGTGTTCGTGGTGGAGTAGGACGAGCGCGGCGGCCACGATGGCGCCGATGCGCCAGGGGCACAGGCTGACTCGGCGCAACGCCTTGAAGGTGGTCTTGAGTAGGGCGTTCGCGCGTTCGGCCTGGGAGCGCAGGTGGGCGTGGATCAGGTTGGCCGTCTTCTGGTCGTCGGACAGCCTGGCCTGGGTAGGTTTCTTGATCGGGATGCGGACGGTCCCGGCTTCACCTTCGTAGCCCAGGTCGGCCAGAGCGGGCAGATCCGGGACCGCCCGGGCGATTGCGGGCAGGATGTCGTGGTGGCGTAGGCAGGTGGTGTCGTGTTCCCGGCCTGGGCGCACCTCGGAGGTCCACAGCGGCCAGCCGTCCGGGGCGGACACGACCTGGACGTTGCCGCCGTGGTGGTGATGCTTGCCCGACCACCACAGGTCCACTCCGGGTGTCGGCCCGGGTGTGGCGACCCGGTCTGTGGCGATCAGTGTGCCGTCGAGGTTGACGTGGCTGTACCCGGTGGCCTTGGCCGCCAGCAACGCGCCATGCAGGCCAGGCCGGCGTTCGGCGAGCACGTCGATGCCCTCGTGCAGGTACCGGTAGGCCGTCGAGGTGCCGATCGTGTTGTCCGCCGCCAGTTGCGCGACACGGGTGCCGTCGAGGAACCAGCGCAGCACCAGCACCGCCTGGGCGAAGCAGCCCAACGCCCGCCGGCCGGTGCGGGTACCGCGCCGCTGACGCTCGGCGTGCAGCAGACTCGACAGGAACAGCACCGTCTCCTCGCGCACCGACAGGACGCCGGCGTATGTGACACTGGTGGCCACGCAGAACCCCTCTGAAGTTGATCTCTGGAAGGACCTCTTCATACCGGGGTTCTGCGTCTTCGTGTTGCACCCCGACCACGGCAGGCGTGTCCAGGGGTAGGACGTCACCGGTGACCGTCGGCTCGGTGCCCAGCACCTCGCCCAACCAATCTCCGGCGACAGACATGGCCCGCCGGGCCGGCGCCGCCGTCCGCGACTTCCGGGTTCGGCACCAGTTCGCCGAGGGCGACCTGGTCTGCTCGATCATCGACTGGGAGATGGCACCGCTGCCGGGTACCCTCACCGCGGCCGAGATCCTGCACGTCCGCAACGGAACGATCGTGCGCGGCGAGCTCATCTACGACGCCGAGGACCTCCGCAAGGCCACGGCCCAGCCGGACCCGGGTGACCCCACGGACGTCGTCGCCCTGCTCGAACGCTGCTACCGCGACACCGGCGCGGTGCTGGCCGCGATCACCCCGGCCGGGTTCGCCGCGGCCAGCCCGTGCACGGGGTGGACCGTCCGGCAGGTCGGCAGCCACCTCGTCGACGGGCTGATCCTGCTCGCCCGGATCGCCGAGGGCGAGACCGTCAGCCCGGCCGAGTTCGACGCCCACGCCAGGGCCGGCGCCGACCACCTCGGCGCCGACCCGGCCGCCGCGTTCCACGCCGCCGCGCAGCGGTCCACGGCGGTGTTCAAGCTGCCCGAGACGCTCACGCGCAGCTACCCGTTCCCGTCCGGACCCACCCCCGGCGCGGTCCTGGCCAGGATCAGCCTGCTCGAATCCCTCGTCCACGGCTGGGACCTGGCCCACGGCGCCGGCCTGCCCTACCCCGCCGACCGCACCGTGGTCGACGCCGTCCACGCCTTCGCCACGCAGTCCATCGGCGACCCGCAACGCCAGGCCGGAATGTTCGCCGCCCCGGTCCCCGTCGACAGCGACGCCGACCCGCTCACCGCCCTGCTCGCCTACCTCGGCCGTCGACGCTGACCGGCCACGGGTGGCCGCCGGTGGGTGGCCGCCACCGGCGGCCACCCACCGGAACGTCGGTCGCGACGGCCGACGTTCAGGTGACGTCGCGCCGGCGCACCACCACGCCGGTCGCGGCGGCCAGCACGACCAGGTACCCGGCGACCACCAGCACGGCGTGGGCGCCGCCGACCGCATCGGTCACGCCGGGGTTGCCCCGGCCCTGTTGCTCGGTCGGTTCGCCGAGCGCGGCGACCACGGCTCCCGCGTTGGTACCGGGAAGGTAGTGGTTGAGGGTGTCGATCGCGGCAACGGTCGGCGCGGCCCAGGCACGGATCATCTGCTCCAGGATCAGCAGCCAGACCAGGCCGGTACCGACCGCCAGGGCATTGCCGCGCAGCAGGGTGCCGAGGAACATCCCGGCGAAGCACCACATCGTGACGATCAGCCAGCCGGCGGCGAGGTCCCTCGCCAGAACGGCGAGCGGTGGCCAGGCGACAGCGCGGTGCTCCGCCGCGGCGACGGCCAGGCTCGCCAGCGCGTCCACCGCGGTCGACGCCACGACACCGGCTCCGGTCAGCAGGGCGGCCGCGGCTACCTTGCCGGCGAGGGTGGCGAGCCGACCGGGCCGTTGGGTGAGGACGGTCTTCAGCGTGTCCCAGCTGTACTCGCTGCCGGCGAGCAGCACCCCGAACACCAGCGCCACCGCGCCGCCCAGCAACGGCCAGGCGCTCAGCGCGGACGGCACCAGGCTGGCCGGCAGCGCGGCCTCGAGCAGTTCGTCGGTGGAGCGGGCCCCATCCAGGACCGCGTCACGGCGATAGCTCAGGTACGGGAACCCGAAGGCGAACAGGCTGATCAGCACGAACACCGCGCCGACCACCCAGGTCGCCGGGCGCTTGCGCAGCTTGAGCAACTCAGCCGACAGGCTGGCGCGCATTGCTTGGCTCCTCCCGGTCTTTGGTCAGTTCGAGGAAGACGGTCTCGAGCGTCGGCTCGGACCAGCGCAGTTCGGACACCTCGATGCCGGCCTCGACCAACTGGCGGTTGACCTGGCCGGCCCGGTGCGCCGGGGCGTCGAGACGAAGCACGCCGTCGTCGACGGTCACCGCCTCGACGCTGCCGAGCAGGTGCCGGGCGAGCCGCGCCGCCTCCGCCAACGGCTCGGCCCGTACCACGATCGACCCCCCGGCGCGAAGCTCGGCAACGGTTCCCTCGCGCAGCAACCGCCCCCGGGATATCACCCCCACGCGGTCGCAGACCTGCTGCACCTCACCCAGCAAGTGACTGGACAGCAGGACCGTGTGCCCACCCCCCTTCAGCTCGGCGATGAGGGAACGCATCTCGGCCATGCCCGCCGGGTCCAGTCCGTTGGTCGGTTCGTCGAGCACCAGCAGCTCCGGCTCCTTCAACAGCGCCGCCGCCACCCCGAGCCGCTGCTTCATGCCCAGCGAGTACCGGTGGAACCGGTCACCCCCGCGCGACCGCAGGTGCACGACGTCGAGCACCGCGTCCACCCGACCGGCGGGCAGGCCCGCGTACCGCGCGAGCACCCGCAGGTTGTCGCGACCGGACAGGTACGGGTAGAACCCGGGCTCCTCGACCAGGATCCCGATCCGTGCCAGGGCGGCCGGCCGTCCCGGTGCGGCACCGAGCACCCGCACCGTGCCGGCGGTCGGCCGGACCAGACCGGCCAGCATGCGCAAGGTGGTCGTCTTGCCGGCGCCGTTGGGGCCGAGGAACCCGTACACCTCGCCGCGCCGCACCCGCAGGTCGACCGCGTCGACCGCCAGACGGTTGCCGTACCGCTTGGTCAGTCCGTACGTCTCGATCAGATGGTCAGCCATCGTGCCCAGTCCTCCTCTCAAGGGGTTCCCAGCGCCGCGGTGGGGGCCAACCGGGCGGCGCGTACCGCCGGGTAGAGGCCGGCGAGGGCGCCGACGACCACCGTGGCGCCCAGCCCGCCGCCGAGCGCCGCCACCGGTACGACCGTGGGCCAGTCCTGTGTCGCCGCGTAGGCGGCGGTGACGCCGACACCGAGCAGCACGCCGGCGATTCCGCCCAGTCCGGACAGCAGCACCGCCTCGGCGAGGAACTGCGACCGGATCTGCCCCTTGGTCGCCCCCAGGGCCCGGCGCAGGCCGATCTCGTTGCGCCGCTCGAGCACGGAGATGACCATCGTGTTCGCCACGCCGACGCCGCCGACCAGAAGGGACACGGCACCCAGACCCAGCAGCAGGGTCGTGAGGGTCTGGTTGGCCGCGGTCCGTGCCGCGAGCGCGTCCGAGGGCCGGCTGACCGATACCTCTTCCGGGTGTTCGGGGTTGGCGGTGCGCGGCAGGACGTCCCGGACCGCGGCGACGGACGGGTCCGGTGAACGCTCGTACACCGTCGTGGGATGTCCGTCGAAGCGCAGCCGCCGGGCCGCGACCGACCAGCCGACGAGGGCGGCGCTGTCCAGTTCGGGGGCGAGGGGAACGGGGTTCAGGACGCCGATCACGGTGAACCAGGTGCGGCCGAGCCACACCCGGGTGTCCGGGCTGGCGTGGGACAGCCCGAGCCGGCGCGCGGCGGTGGCACCGAGCACCACGGCCGGGTACCGGGCGGTGGCCTCGTTGAGCCAGGTGCCGCTGGCGACGGTGGCACCGACGGTGGCCAGCAGGTCGGTCCGGCTGGCCAGGACGGCGATGCTGTTCGACTGTTCCGCCGGTATCCGGTCGGTCCGGTAGACGTACACCTGGGGGACGGTGCCGGTCGCGCTGACCGACTCCACCGGGCCGATCCGGGCAATCATGGCCACCGAGTCCTCGGGCAGCTCGGCGTTGCCGCCGAACAGGGTCTGGCCGGGGGTGACGGTGAGCAGGTTGGTGCCGAGCCGGGCGAGCAGGTGGTCGAGCTGGGCCCGGCTGGAGGCGGAGATACCGACGACGGCCACCATCGCGGCGATGCCGATGGCGATGCCGAGCGCGGACAGGAATGCCCGCAGCGGGCGGGTCCGCAGGCCGTGCACGCCCACCCGGACCACGTCCCGCGGTCGCAGTCGCGCGGTGCGCAGGGAGCTCATCGCGTGCTCACCTCCACCGGCGCCGCGCCGTGGTCCGCGACGATCCGACCGTCGCGGATCTCCAGCCGGCGCGGCATGTTCGCGGCGATCTCCCGGTCGTGGGTGATGACCACGATGGCGGTACCGGCCGCGTGGAGGCTGTGCAGCAGTCCCAGGACCTCGACGCCGGACTGGCTGTCCAGGTTGCCGGTGGGCTCGTCGGCCAGCAGCAGGGCCGGGTCACCGACCACCGCCCGGGCGATCGCCACCCGCTGCTTCTCGCCGCCGGACAGTTCGTGGGGACGGTGGTGCAGCCGGTGGCCCAGGCCCACCCGGACGAGCGCGGACTCGGCCCGTTCCCGGCGGACCCAGGAAGGTACCCCGGCGTACAACAGGCCGTCGGCGACGTTGTCCAGGGCGGACTGGCCGGCCGCCAGATGGAACTGCTGGAACACGAAACCGATCCGGTAGGCCCGCAGTGCGGACAGCTGACGGTCGGACAGCGTCGACACCTGGTACCCGTCGATGCGCACGGTGCCCTTGGACGGCCGGTCGAGCGTGCCCATCAGGTTCAGCATCGTCGACTTGCCGGAGCCGGAGGGTCCCACGATGGCGAGCAGCTCGCCGTACCGCACCGACAGCGAGACGCCGCGAGCGGCCTGCACGCCGGGGTACTCCCGCCACACCTCGTCCAGTTCGGCGACATACCGACGTTCGCTCACGACGCCTCCTCGCGTTCCGCTCGGAGCCGCCGCTCGCGGACGGCGCTGAGCCCATGGTTCGCTCGCTGACGCTCGCTCACGACTTCGGCACCTCCACGCTCATGCCCTCCGCGACGTCCGGGCCACTGACCTCGACCCGGCCGTTGGCGAACAGGCCGACCTGCACCGCCACGAGCCGCGTCGTACCGCCTTCGACGACTTCCAGGCCGTACCCGCCCTCGCGCAGGGCCAGCAGCGCGGCCACCGGCACGGTGAGCACGCCCTTGCGTTCCGCGCTGACGAAGTCGACGTCCACCGGTGCGGCGTCCAGGTTCCCGCCGGCCGCCGGGTCGTCGAGCGTCACGGTCACGTCGATCGTGGCGGTGTCGTTGCCGGAGCTGGTCGACTGGCCGGTACCGCTGGTGGTCTGGCCGGCCGGCTTGTGCGCGACGGTGCCGACGTCGGTCACCGTGCCCTTGGTGGTCCCGCCGTCGGGAAGCGTGACGGTCACCTTCCCCCCTTGCGGGCCAGCGCCCCGTCGGTCACGTCCAGGTCGACCGTGATCTGCCGGGCGCTGCCGGTGTAGGTCAACACCGGCTGGCCCGCGGCGGTACGCCCGGCGACCTCCGCCTTGAGCGTGGCGACCCGCAGCGCGTCCGGCGCCACGAAACGGCGACCGGGCTCGACGCTGCCGGTCACCGGCAGCCCCAGGTCCTCCTGCCAGTCCCGCACCGCCTGCGCGGTGGCGTCGGTGTAGTGGTCGTCGACGGTGAAGCCGGTGTAGCCCAACGCGGAGAGGTTCTGTTCCAGTTCTTGGACATCGGGCCCGTCGTCGACCCCTGCCTTCAACAACCGGTACGGCGGAACCGTCCCGTACATGAGCACCACCGGCAGGTTGTCCACCCGGTACAGCGGATGGCCGCGGCTTATCCTGGCGCCCTCCGCGGGCAGCCAGGTGACCACGCCGGCCAACCCGCTCGCGACCGTGTGCTCGTCGCCGTAGCCGAGGGTGCCGTCGACCCGCTTGGTGTCGGCCAGGTCCTGCCTGGTGACCTTCGCGGTCGCGGGAGGCCCGTTCGCGGTGGACGCGGCCCCGGGGTTCGCCCCGGTCGCGGTACGGAACCACGCACCACCGGCGGCCGCCGCCGCCAGCACCACGACCGTGCCCAGCACCACCCGGCGCCGGCCGGCCCGTCGCCGCGACGGGGAACGTTCATCGCTCATGGCTAGTGACCACCGCCCACGCCCAGGAAGTTCGGCTGCTTGTCCACGCACGCCTGCTGCGCCTGCTTCATGGCCGCGTCGGGCTGGCGGAACCTGACGAAGTCCTTCCGCTGCGGCATTCCGGTCTCCGGGTCCGGGTCGCTGATGGCGATGCCGCGCTCGCGCAGGCACTTGATGTAGGCCAGCATCTGTTCGCGCTGTTCGGGCGTCAGGCTGCCGCTTGCCATGACGTCCGGCGCGTACTGGCGGCAGGCGTCCAGCGCGGCCTGCACCTTGGCCTGGTCGGGGTTGGTGCCGAGCTTGGGACGGCCGTCCGGACCGGGATCCTGCACGTCGAGGCCGTGCGCGCGCAGGCAGTTCGCGAACTGCAGCGCACGGTCGGCACCGTCGGCCGCCGGGGACCCGCCGGCGGAAGCCGCCGGCGTGCCGCTGCCGCCCACCGACGCCACGCCCTGGCCGGAGTCCGCCGGCGGAGCGCAGCCGGCCAGCACCGCCGACACCAACAGCCCCGGCAGCAGCCACCGGGCCGCAGCCACCAGACCCTCGTGCCGACCGATCCGGTACGACGTCATCACACCTGGTCCCTTCTCTTGGTGGGCCTTCCCGTTGCCCACTCCACCGGCCGGCCGGTCAAACGGTCGTAAACACCGGCCGCCCGGGTTTGACCGCGGTGTGACCCGCCGCGGGCACAATGAGCCCCATGCGGGTACTGGTGGTGGAGGACGAGCGGGTGCTGGCCGGCGGCATCGCCGCCGGACTGCGGTCCGAGCTCATGGCGGTCGACGTGACCTACGACGGCGACACCGCACTGGAGCGGCTGGCGGTCAACGACTACGACGTCGTCGTGCTCGACCGCGACCTGCCCGTCGTGCACGGCGACGACGTGTGCCGCGCGCTGGTGGCCGCCGGTGCGCCCACCCGGGTGCTCATGCTCACCGCGGCCGGTGAGCTCACCGACCGGGTGGCGGGGCTGGAGCTGGGCGCCGACGACTACCTCACCAAGCCGTTCGCCCTCGCCGAGCTGGTCGCCCGGGTCCGGGCTCTGGGCCGGCGGGCCCGGTTGCCCGCCCCGCCGGTGCTGGAGCGTGCCGGTATCCGCCTGGATCCCGCGCGGCGTGAGGCCTCCCGCGACGGCCGGCCGCTCGCGTTGCGTGGCAAGGAGTTCGGGATCCTGGAAGAGCTGCTGCGCGCCGACGGCGCGGTGGTGTCCGCCGAGCAGCTGCTGGAAAAGGCGTGGGACGAGAACATCGACCCGTTCACCCACGTGGTACGGGTGACCATCATGACGCTGCGGCGCAAGCTCGGCGACCCGCCGCCGATCGAGACGGTTCCCGGCGCCGGGTACCGGATCCCATGAGACCACCGCGGCTGCGGGTGCGCCTCACCCTGCTCTACGGCGGGCTGTTCCTGCTCGCCGGCGTCATGCTGATATTCCTGATGTACTTCCTCGTCGAGTCCACCCTCCCCCGCGGCGACCCGCTTCCACCCCGGCCGTCCGCGACCGCGACGACCGCGACCGGGACGGGCCCGGACAGCCATCCGGAAGAGGTCGGCCTACTCCTGGAACGATTCCGGCAGCTTCGGGACAAGGTGCTGGACACTTTCCTCCGACAGTCGATCATCGCGCTCGCGATCACGACAGTGGCCGCGGTGGCCTTCGCCTGGATGATCGCGGGACGGGTGCTGCGCCCGCTGCGCCGCATCACCGAGACCGCGCAGCGCGTGGCCGATCGCAACCTGCACGAGCGCATCGCGCTGCCGGGCCCGCCGGACGAACTCAAGGAACTGGCCGACACGTTCGACGCCATGCTGGAACGGTTGGACCGGGCCTTCGACAGCCAACGCAACTTCGTCGGCAACGCCTCGCACGAGATGCGCACGCCGCTGGCGATCAACCGTACCCTGCTCGAGGTCGCCCTCACCTACGGCGACCTCAAGCCCGAGCTCCAGGCCCTGCACACCACCCTGCTGGCCACCAACGAACGCAGCGAACGCATGCTGGACGGGCTGCTCACCCTGGCCCGCAGCGAGAACCAGGAGATCAAACGACGGCCGGTGGACCTGGCCGACGCCGCGCTGAGCGTCGCCAACACCGGCCCGGAGATACCGCCATACGACGTCGACGAACTCTTCGAGCCGTTCCGGCGGCTGCGTGGTCGACCGGGCGCCAACGACCGGGGTGCCGGGCTGGGCCTGTCGATCGTCCGGTCGGTCGCCCGGACCCACGGCGGCGACGCCGGGGCAACCCCACGGGCGGGCGGCGGTCTGATCGTACGGGTGCGCCTGCCCAAGGCCGGCAACCAGGGGACGGCGTCATGAGCGATGCCGGGCGGAACTGGCGGGACCAGCTGGCCGGCTGGGCGATCCCGGCCCACCTCACCGCGGCCGTGGACGAGTCGCCCTGGGTACTGCCGGTCGACCACTTCCTCCGCCGGGCGCTGCGGTACGCCGCGCATCCGGTCGGCTCCTCGTACGGCCGGGCGGTCGAAGCCCTTCAGGCACCGGGCAGCGTGCTCGACGTCGGCGCCGGAGCCGGCGCGGCGAGCCTGCCGCTGCTCCGGACGGGACGGGTCACCGAGCTGACCGCGGTGGACACCGACGCCGGGATGCTCGACGCCCTGCGCGAGCACGCCACCGTACCCACGCGCGTCATCACCGGCCGCTGGCCGGACGTCGCCACCGCCCACGCCCGGCGCCGGGTGGTGGTGGAGTTGACCGAGTCGCATCCCATGGTCGTCCTCAATCCGCTGTGGCTGCGGTTCCACGGCCTGGTACGGCCGGCCGGGCCGACCGCGGCGGATGCCGTCGCGGTCCTCCGCGAGGAGGGCATCGTCCCGCACGAGGAGCGCTGGCGTGACCCGGAGCCGGACTCCGATCCCGCCGACAGCCTGGTCGAATCCACCCGGCGCCGGCTGTGCCTGCCGCCCGAGCGGCGGGACGACGTGGCCGACGCGGTGCGCGCCCAGCCGCTCGAGCGGCTCCGCCGGGTCACCCTCTGGTGGGAGTGACGTGACCCCGACCGGGCCTGCTAGCCGGCCTCGGCCGCCTGTTGCAGGTCCTGGTCCGACAGCACAGGTTCGTCGGGATCGGCGGTAGGTCCGCCCGGGGCCGCCAACCGTAGCTTCTCCATGTACGGCGTAGGTCGCTTGCGGCGGGCGTCCAGGAACTCCTTCGCGTAGTACCCGCGAGCCTCGTCGACGGTCCGCGCGCCGGTGACGATGTCGTGCATGAGGTTCAGGGCGAGGAAGTTGGCCTGCTCATCGTGGCAACGAGCGGAGACCTCGCCCGCCGTGCGCTCGACGATCACGCTTCCGTCGAACTCGGCCACTCCTCCGGCCACGCCTTGATGATCTCGGTTCCTGTCCTGGTGTCCATCTGAGTGACTCCATTCGGTTGTCCATGGACTCACCTGCCCGGTACCCGAGCGCTAAACGCGTGGGACCGGCCGGTAAGGATCCGGTAAGGCGCACCTACCACAGCCCCGGCACGAGGCGATGCGTGGTCCTCTGGTAGCCGCGGTACCTCTCGCCCAGCACCCGGGCCAGCTCGGCCTCTTCGACCGCGATGCGCGGCAACAGTCCCAGCGGTGGGACGACGGCGCAGACCAGCAGGGACAGCCAGTTGCCGGCGCCAAGGCCGAATCCCAGGGCGACCAGCAGCAGGCCGGTGTAGGAGGGGTGCCGCACCCACCGGTACGGGCCACGGGTCACGACGGCCTGGTCGGTCTCGACGTGGATGAACGTGCCGAACGATCCGCCGAGTGTTATCACCGCCCAGACACGGACCACCAGGCCCGCCCAGATCACGACGACCCCCGCGACGGCAAACGCGTCCGCCGCCGGGGTGTTCAGCGCCGGTACCCATCGGCGCACCAGCCAGCCGAGCAGGATCGAGGCCCCGAGGGAGAGCGACACGATCACGCCGGTGCCACGGTCCCGGCCCGTGCGGCTGCTCCCCCGCACGAGGTCGCGTACGACCAGGCCGACTTCCAGCGCGAACCAGCAGTAGATCGACACCCGGAGCGGGGTGGACAACGGGGGCACGCCTCGCAAAGTAGTCCACCGGCTCCACGCCCTATGCGGGTACTTCCAGGAAGTCGAGGTTGGCGGTGCCGCCCGCGGTCGTGGCGATGGTTCTGATCGTGTTGCCGCCCGACCTCAGGGGAACCGTCACCGTCACCGTCTGCCAGGTCTGCCAGGAGCCGGTGGGCGGGAAGTTCAGCACCACCGGTGCGCCACCGTTGACCACCACGTCGACCGGCCGGCCGGCCGCCGAGCCGTTGGCGTACCGGAAGCTCAGCGTCACGCTACCGGCCGCGGCCCGGTTGACCCCGGTCCACTCGACGAACGCCCCGACCGCGTTGGGTGTGTTGACGAAGCCCGTACCGCTGAACCCCGGGTGGTTGCTGTCGACGGTGCTGCCGGACGAGCTCGTCGCGTTCTCCGCCTCGAACCGGGTGTTCGGCGGTGGCTGGGTGTCGTTGCCGTACGCCTCGAACTCGTAGATGCGCGCGGCGCCCCCGCCGTTCTGTTCGGGGGTGATGACGACCAGGCGGATGAACCGGCCGGCGGTGTTCACCGGATGGTTGGTGATGGCGGCGGTGTTGCCCCGCGCCTGGACCACGGTGGTGAAGTTCGTGCCGTTGTCCGATACCTGGATGTCGAAGTCCCGGGTGTTCTGGTCGGCACCTTCGCCACCGGCCTCGGCGTGGCGGACGGTGAACTTGGTGATCGCCACCCGGGCGCCGAGGTCCACCGTGAGGGTCTTGTTGCCCCCGGCGGTGGAGCACCACTTGTCGCTGTTGCCGCCGAAGACCGTGCCGTTGACCGGCGGGACGTCGCCGGCGCCGGTGCCCCAGGCGGACGGGCTGGAGCCGAGGGTGAAGTTCACCGTGCCGCCGGTGGTGAACATCGAGCCGGGCAGCCAGGTCTTCGTCGTCGAGGTGCCGTTGACCGTCAGCGACTGGATGAAGAAGTTGCTCGCCGAGGCCTGTGGCGCGTTGATGGTCAGCGTGTTGCCGTTGCTGAGGTGGATGAGCACCTGGGTGAACAGCGGCGCGTTCAGCGTCACGTCGGCGGTGCCCAGGTTCTCCGGGTAGATACCCATCGAGGCCCACACGTACTGGGCGCTCATCGTCCCCAGGTCGTCGTTGTTCGGGAAGGTGCAGCAGTCGTTGGCGTACACCGTGGTGAGCCAGCGGTGCACCACCTCCTGGGTACGCGCCGGCTTGCGGATCCAGTTGTAGAACCACTGCTGGCCGGAGGCGAACTCGTTGGTCAGCAGCGCGGTCGTCGGCGTCTGGCCGTCGAAACCGCGCTGGAACAGCGAGTCGAGCAGGGCCGCGGTGGCGTCGTTGCCGCCCAGCATGGCGGCCAGCGCCGGCTGGTCGCTGGGCACCTGGAAGCGGTACTGCGCGGCCGAACCCTCCACGTACCCGTGCGTCGTGTCGTCCGGTGTCACGTGCAGGAACGTGCCGTCCGAGTGCCGGGGCGACAGCAGCTTGGTCTGCGGGTCGAAGAGGTTCTTCCAGTAGTGGGACCGTTTGGTGAAGAAGTCACCGAAGACGGTGTCGCCCATCGCGAACGCCAGGCGGGACAGCGCGAAGTCCTCCTGCGTCCACTCGATGGTCAGCGACTGGTCGTCGGGCTTGTAGCCGAGCCGGTCGTACTCCTTCAGGCCGCCGCGGATCCGGTTGTCGACGAGGGCCTGCCGGATCAGGTCGGTCAGCAGCGCCCGGTCGTCGACGCTGCGCGCGCCGAACGCGTGGTACTGCGCGACGATCGCCGGTGCCGAGTCGCCGATCATGACTCCGTTGAAGGAGTTCATGAAGCCCCACTGCGGGATCGCCCCGGCCTGTTCGAACGCCTGCATGAGCGAGGTGCTCATGTCCCCGGTCTCCCTCGGGGCCAGCAGTGCGGCCAGTGCGGCCTGGTTGTGGTAGATGTCCCAGCCCGAGAAGTTCTGGTAGTGGGCCAGCTGGCCGGACACGACGGTGTGCACCTGCTTGTCGTAGCCCATGTACTGGCCGTTGACGTCGCTCACGATGTTCGGGTGGTTGAGCTGGTGGTACAGGTTGGAGTAGAAGACGGTCCGCTGGTCGTTCGTGCCGCCGGCCACTTCGATCCTGCCGAGGTACCTGTTGTACGCGGCGTGCGTCGCGGCGCGCACGGCGTCGAAGGAGAAGCCCGGGTTCTCGGTCATCCAGTTCTGCCGGGCATTGGCGTCGCTGACGAACGAGACGCCGACCTTCGCCTGGACCACCCGGTTGGTGGTGGTGTTGAACGTCAGGAAGATGGCCTGGTTGCCGCCGATGATCTGCGACGACGTGAACGGGTGGTCGAAGACGAGGTCGAAGTGCAGCACGTAGGTTGCCCGGTCACCGCAGAAGTGACCGCTGGTCGTGTTGCCGATCACCTCGGTGGTGCTGACGACGCGGGGCCGAGCTCGGGTCGGCGGCCTCCTGGTTCTGGCTGTCCCGCAGCTTGATGAGCAGGGACGCCTGGGTACTGGCCGGGTAGGTGATCCGGGCCATCCCGCTGCGCGGGGTCGCGGTCAGCTCGGTCTGGATCTGCCCGCCGCTGGTCTTGACCGAGTAGTACCCGGCGGTCGCGACCTCGGTGCTGTGGTCGATGGACACCATCGTGCCGTTGACGTTGCCCGGAGCGCCGCCGATCATCGGCATGATCGGATCGTCGCCCATCGCGCCGCAGCCGGGGCCGGCGAGGTTGGCGAGGGCGAACCCGCGCAGCTGGGTGTCGCCGTGGTCGTAGTTGCCGCCGGCGCTGCGGCTGTTGGTGTTCGGGCTCCACTGCACCATGCCGAACGGCGCCTGGGCGCCGGGGTAGTCGTCGCCGATGCCGGTCTGCACGATCGTGTTGACCATCGACGCCGGGTCGTCGACCAGCGCGGCCGGCCGTGCGGCATGGGCGGGAGAGGCGATGACCGCGGCTGACACGCCCGCCAGCACCGCGGTCACCAGGGGCCGTCGCGGTACGGCGTTCGCCGCCCGGGCGGCGTGCGGGCTCATGCGTCCCATGGGGTTGCTCCTCTCGGGCGGCCGCCGCATGCCGCACTGGGCAGGGCGCGAGCTGGCACCTACCGTGACAACGTTGTCAGACGGGCACTCAAGATAGCAGCATGCAGTGACGTATGTCTATCCCTGGAAGAGCGGCCTAGGTGTCGGGTGGGTGTGCCGGTCCGGCACACGCACCCGCGCATGGTCAGTTGCTGTTGCCGGGCTTCCACCCGAGGTAGTTCTTGAAATAGTGGACCGAGCTGGCGTGCCCGATCCGGCCGTGGACGCTGGTGGCCCAGAATCCGCCGTGGCCGTCGGCGACACCGACATGGCCGAACTTGCTGATGTTCCAGAACACGAAGGCACCAGCCGGTGGGGTGCCGGTGGTGTGCCGGACGCCGTCCGACGACTTCCAGTGCTCGATCGCGCTCGGGTGGTGGGTTCGGCGCGCCCACGAGAGGCGTGCCGCCTTCTCGCACTGCCCCTGGTAGGCGGTGCTTCCGTTGCGGCTGGAGTACGTGGGCATCGAGCCGGGCATCGACGCGCGCGACGACCGGGAAGGGAGCGAGCTGGCCTACCCCGGCCCCGAGGTCGTACCGCTGACCCTGCTCGTCGACGGCACGCCGGCCGACGTGGCGGCCTGTGCCGGGGCCCTCGGCCTCGGAGCGCGGGACGCGCTCGAAGAGTACGTCTAGCCGGCGCCTAGGCCGCCGGGTCCGGCCGGGCCGCCCCCCGGCCGGACCCGACCACCTACGCCGGCAGGATCTCGCCGACCAGGCCATGCGTCTCCTCGTCCGGACCGGCGCTGAACCAGAGCGTGCCCGCGCCACCCGTGGCGGCGGTACCGGGCTGCAGCGCCCAGAGCCCGTC
>WNGA01003164.1_pt1 | contig 26785 bp, 31 predicted proteins | sample 5400061 | NCBI WGS metagenome assembly WNGA01 (sample SAMN13153366, study PRJNA577476) | soil metagenome | isolation source: 100 cm soil or saprolite under grassland replicate 2 | place: USA:California | collected 2016-06-15 | reverse complement strand
AAGAGAGCAACGCCTGCATGGGGAAGGCCGCGGCGCTGCAGGTGCTCGAGCAGAACGGCCTCACCCCGCTCGATCTGGACGCCATCGTGTATGCCACCGCGTCCCCCGACCGGCTGCTTCCCTCCCAGGCGTGCGACCTCCAGGCGATCCTCGGCGCCAAGAACGCCGCCGCCTTCGACGTCGGCGCCGCGTGCTCGGGGTTCGTGTTCGCGCTCAACGTCGCGGAAGGACTGGTGGCGAGCGAGCAGGCGGAGAAAGTGCTCGTCGTCGCGGCGGAGAAGCTCACGTCGATCATGGACTGGAGCGACCGCACCACCGCGGTGCTGTTCGGCGACGGCGCCGGCGCCACGCTCGTGCGACCGGTCACGAGCACCACGGGCCGAGGCATCCTCTCGAGCTACATGAAGTCCGATGGCACGCTCGCCGAGCTGCTCTACCGGCCGGGCGGCGGCGCCACGCATCCACCCAGCCCCGAGCTGCTGCAGGACCACAGCTACTACATCAAGATGGCGGGCCGCGAGGTCTTCAAGGCCGCCGTGCTGTCGATGGCCGACGCGTGCGACCAGGCGCTCCAGCGCGCGGGCCTCACCGCGGCGGACATCGACCTCCTCATCCCGCATCAGGCGAACATCCGCATCATCGAAGCGACGGCGAAGCACGCCGACGTACCCATGGACAAGGTGTACGTGAACGTGGACCGCTTCGGGAACACCTCGGCCGCCTCGATCGCCATCGCGCTCGACGAGGCCGTGAAGACCGGGCGCCTGAAGGCGGGGATGACGGTGATGTTCGTCGCCTTCGGCGCGGGATTCACCTGGGCGAGCATGGTCGTGCGGTGGTAGCGACGGTGTGGCTCTGCCCGGGACAGGGCGCACAAAAAGTCGGGATGGGCAAGGATCTGGCGGAGCGGTTTCCCGCGGCGCGCGAGACCTTCCAGACGATCGATGACGCCCTCGGCACCGCCCTCTCGACGCTGATGTTCGCGGGCCCTGAAGACGAGCTCACCCTGACGCACAACGCCCAACCGGCGATCCTCGCACACAGCGCGGCGGTGTTCGCGGTCGTGCGGGACAAGGTCCCTAACCCCGTCGCCGCGGCCGGCCACTCGCTCGGCGAATACTCGGCGTACATCACCGCCGGCGCGCTCCCCGCGCCCGAGGCGGCGAAGCTGGTGCGCCGCCGCGGCGAGCTGATGCACAAGGCGGGGACGGAGCGCCCCGGCACCATGGCCGCGATCCTCGGGCTCCCGACCGCGCAGGTCGAGGCGGCTTGCCACGAGGCGTCGGGCTCCGGACGGGCCGCCGTGCCTGCGAACCTCAATGCCCCGGACCAGACGGTGATCTCGGGTGACCCCGACGCGGTGCGCAAGGCGGGCGAGCTGTGCAAGGCGAAAGGGGCGAAGCGCGTCGTGGCGCTCAAGGTGAGCGGCGCGTTTCATTCGCCGCTCATGGAGCCGGCGGCCAATCACTTGCGCCTCGCGCTGGAGCGCGCGCCGTTCACCGATCCCGCCTTCCCCGTGATCGCGAACGCGAGCGTCGAGGCCGTCAAGGACGCGACCCGGGCGCGACGCCTGCTCGCCGACCAGCTCACGTCGCCGGTGCGCTGGGTGGAGTGCATGCAGGCCGCCGCCAAGCTCGCGGGCGACGGCGCATGGTTCGTCGAGATCGGGCCGGGGAACGTGCTGGCCGGACTGCTCAAGCGCATCGTGGGGGGGGCGAACGTGGTGAGCCTGGGAACGGCCGAGGAGGTGACGAAGTTCATGGAAGCGGCGTGAACGTCGACCTCGCCGGAAAGGTGGCCCTCGTTACGGGGGGGTCGCGGGGCATCGGCAAGGACATCGTGACGGCGCTCGCGGGGGCGGGGGCGAAGGTGGCCCTGTGCGGGCGCGACGGCGCCAAGGCGCAGGCCGCCGCGGCCGCCGTGGGGAGCGGGGCCCGGGGCTACGCCTGCGACGTCGCCCAGGCGGGGGACTGTGAGCGCCTCGTCGCGACGGTCGAGAAGGACGTCGGGCCCATCGACGTGCTCGTCAACAACGCCGGCGTCAGAGCCGACAAGTTACTGCTCCGCATGACTGAGAGCGACTGGGACCAGGTGTTGGATACGAACCTCAAGGCCGCGTTCCTGCTCACCAAGCTCGCGACGCGCGGAATGATCAAACGGCGCTGGGGCCGCGTCGTCAACATGTCCAGCGTCGTGGGACTGATCGGGAACCAGGGCCAGGCCAACTACGCGGCGTCGAAGGCGGGCCTGCTCGGGTTCACGAAGGCGGTGGCGAAGGAGCTGGCCTCGCGCAACGTGCTGGTCAACGCCGTGGCGCCGGGCTACATCGCCACCGAAATGACCGAGGGCCTGTCCGAGGACGTCAAGCAGACGCTGCAGGCCGCGATCCCGCTCGGCCGCCTCGGCCGGGGCGCGGATGTCGCCGCCGCCGTGCTCTTTCTCGCTTCCGACCTGGCGAGCTACATTACGGGTCAAGTGCTGGTCGTCGACGGTGGGATGGTGATGTGAACCGGAGTCCGACCCCTTACCTCCGCTGAGGGTTGATCATGGCCATGGACATGAAGCAGCTCGAGGAGAAGGTCAAAGACATCATCGTCGAGGAGCTGGGGGTCGAGCGGGACAAGCTCACCTCCGACGCGAGCTTCATGGAGGACCTCGGCGCCGACAGCCTCGACACCGTCGAGCTCGTGATGGCGTTCGAAAAGGAGTTCGACATCGACATCCCGGACGAGGAGGCGGAGAAGCTGCGCACCGTCGGGGACGCCATGAAGTACCTCCACGACAAGATGGGGAAATAGGGCGTGACGCGCCGGGTGGCCGTCACGGGCCTCGGGCTCGTGACCCCGGTAGGGAACACCGTGGCCGACAGCTGGGCCGCGCTGGTGGCGGGGCGCTCCGGCGCCGGGCCGATTACGCGCTTCGACCCGGCGAAGCTGTCGGTGCGGTTCGCGTGCGAGGTCAAGGGGTTCGAGCCCGCGTTGTACCTGGAGAAGAAGGAGATCCGGCGCTACGACCTGTTCGCCCAGTTCGCCGTCGCGGCGGCCGCCCAGGCGGTCAACGACGCCTGCCTCGAAAAGTCGTGGGACCAGGTGGACCTCAAGCGCGTCGGCGTCATCATCGGCACCGGCACGGGCGGGCTCGCGACCTTCGAGGAGCAGTTCCAGATATACCTCGAGAAGGGCCCCGACCGTGTCTCCCCGTTCTTCGTCCCCATGTTCATGGCCAACGTCGCCTCGGCGCTGGTGTCGATGCGCTACGGCGCCAAGGGCCCGAACTACTGTACGGTGTCGGCGTGTGCGACGAGCGGCCACGCGATCGGTGACGCGTTACGCCTGATCCAGCACGACGAGGCTGACGTGATGATCGCCGGCGGCGCCGAGGCGGCAATCACGCCGCTCGCGCTTGCCAGCTTCGCCAACATGAAGGCACTCTCCGAGCGCAACGACGACCCGGCGACCGCGAGCCGCCCGTTCGACAAGGACCGCGACGGCTTCGTGATGGGCGACGGCGCCGGCGCGGTGATCCTCGAGGAGTGGGAGCACGCCCAGCGCCGCGGCGCCAAGATCTACGCCGAAGCGGCCGGCTATGGCATGACGGCCGACGCCTACCACATTACCGCGCCCGCGCCGGACGGGGCGGGGGCGCAGGACGCGATGCGGCTCGCCATGAAGGACGGCGACATCCGCCCCGAGCAGGTGGGCTACGTCAACGCGCACGGCACCTCGACGCCCTACGGGGACGCCGCCGAGACGGCGGCGGTGAAGGCGGTGTTCGGCCCGCACGCCAGGAAGCTGGTGTTCGGCTCCACGAAATCGATGACCGGTCACCTCCTGGGCGCAGCGGGGGCGTTGGAGTTCGCCGTCTGCGCGCTCGCGATTCGCGACGGCGTCATCCCGCCGACCATTAATCAGTTCACCCCCGACCCCGCGTGCGACCTCGACGCCGCGCCCAACAAAGCCGTGAAGCGCCAGGTCGAGGTCGCGCTGTCGAACAGCTTCGGATTCGGAGGGCATAACGTCACGCTCGCGCTGCGGAGAGTCGCGTGACCCCCGGGCGCGCGCCCGGGGTCAGTCGTGACCTCGCTCTGACCCCGGGCGACAGCCCGGGGAACACGGACCTCGGACGCATCGCCGAGAAGGCCGCGCGCGGTGAGCGGTTGTCACGGGACGACGGCCTCGCGCTCTTCCAGTCGCCCGACCTCCTGACCATCGGCGCCCTCGCCGACCTCGCCAATCGCCGCGCCAACGGCGACCGCGTCTTCTTCGCCGCGAACCAGCACATCAACCCCACCAACGTGTGCGTGCTGCGCAACACGTGCGTGTTCTGCTCGTTCGCGCGCATGCCGCAGGAGGAGGGCGCGTACACGCGCTCCCTCGACGAGGTGTTTGCCGAAGCGGACGCGGCGAACGGCAACGCGACGCGCGAGTTCCACATCGTGGGGGGCCTGCACCCCAAGCTGACGCTCGCGTACTACCTCGACATGTTCCGCGGCCTCAAGGCGCGGCACCCGGACGTGATGATCAAAGCGCTCACGGCGGTCGAGGTCGCGCACCTGGCGCGGATCGAGCGGCGCTCGGTGCGCGACGTGCTGGCCGCGATGCGGGACGCGGGCGTCACGAGCCTGCCGGGCGGCGGCGCCGAGGTGTTCAGCCCCGCCGCACGCGCCACCATCGCCGATCGCAAGTTGACGGGCGACGAATGGCTCGCCGTGCATCGCGAAGCCCACGCCCTCGGCATCCCCTCGAACTGCACGATGCTGTACGGCCACGTGGAAACGCTCGAGGACCGCGTCGATCACCTGCTGGCGCTGCGCGCGCTCCAGGACGAGACGCACGGGTTCCTGTGCTACATCCCGCTCGCCTATCATCCCGACCACAACGAGCTGGGGGAGCGGCTCGGCCGTCAGGGCACGGCCACAACCGGGTTCGACGACTTGAAGAACATCGCCGTCGGCCGCCTCCTGCTCGACAACATCCCTCACGTCAAGACGCACTGGCCGATGGTGACGCCGTTCATCTCACAGGTCGCGCTCTCGTTCGGTTGCGACGACCTCGAGGGGACTGTCGTCTTCGAGCGTGTCTATCACGAAGCGGGCGCCGCCACCCAGATGTGGCTGTCCTACGACGAGATCATCGGACTGGTGCGCGGGGCGGGGAAGACACCGGTGGAGCGGGATTCCCTGTATCAGCCGGTGCGCACTTTCGAGGACTGGGTGCCGGGCACGCACGCGGCGCGGCCCGAGGGCCCGGCGCCGGTGGGTGAGCTGTTCCGCATCGAGCACCGGAAGGCCGCGAGGGCGGTCAGGCGGTCGGGCGGTCAGGCGGTCAGCGAAAGCGTTGCTGTGGAGACGGCTGAATGATGCGTCTAGGTCGCATCGGGTACATCAACTGCTATCCCGTGTACGCCGGGATCGACCGGGGCGAGGTCCAGCTCCCCGCCGAGCTGGTAACGGGGACGCCCGCCGAGCTCAACGACCTGCTCGTGGCCGGGGAGCTGGACGTCTCGGTGATCAGTGCCGTCGAGTACGCGCGCCACGCCAAGGATCTGGTGCTGCTGCCCGACCTCGCGATCTCGTGCGACGGCCCGGTGCGCAGCGTGGCGCTCTTCAGTCGTCGGACGGTCGGACAGTTGGACGGTCGGACGGTGCTGATCAGCGCATCGTCGCGGACCTCGGTCGCGCTGCTCGAGCTGCTGTGCCGTGACGTGTGGAAGATCCACCCCCATTTCGTCGAGGCGCGGGCGGAGGCGACGGATCTCGATCATTTCTCCGAGCTGCCACACGATGCCGTGCTCGTCATCGGCGACCCGGCGTTGCTGCTCGCTGCGCGACAGACCTACCCCGTCAGGATTGACCTCGGCGAAGCCTGGAAGAGCTGGACCGGCCTGCCCTTTGTGTTCGCGGTGTGGGCGGCCAGGCGCGCGGCTGACCCCGGCGCGATGCGCCGGGGTCATCAGGCCTTGCTCGCCTCGCGCGCCTGGGGGCTGGCGCACCTCGATCTGCTGGCGGAGCAGGCCGCAGAGGCAACCCGGGTTCCGGTGACCGCCTGCCGGGAGTACCTGGGCGGGTTGGACTACGCGCTCACCTACAAGCATCTCGCCGGGCTCACCGACTTCTTCCGCCGCCTCGCGGCGCGGGGGGTCGTGCCCGACGGGTCGCTGCAGTTCCTGCACGTGGCCTGACGGCGATGGTCGACCGCACGCGTTCCGAATTCAAAGCCTACCTCGACCTCTACGAGCAGGCCCCGCTACTCGAGCTGGGCCGCCTCGCCGACGCGCGGCGCTGGCAGCTGCACCCCGAGAACGTCGTCACCTACATCATCGACCGCAACATCAACTACACCAACGTCTGTGTCGCCGACTGCAAGTTCTGCGCGTTCTACCGGCGGCCCAAGCACCTCGAAGGCTACGTGCTGTCGTTCGAGGAGATCGGTCGCAAGATCGACGAAGTGAAGGCCCTGGGCGGCGTCCAGATCCTGATGCAGGGGGGGCACAACCCCTACATCCCGTTCGCGTGGTACCTTGACCTGCTGCGTTACATCAAGCGCCACCACCCGATCCACATCCACGCGTTTTCGCCGTCGGAGATCGACTTCTTCGCCGGGCGCTTCGGGATGACGATCGAGGACGTGTTGCGGGAATTGATGGCCGCGGGGCTCGATTCGATCCCGGGCGGCGGCGGCGAGATCCTCGTCCAGGACATCCGCGACCGGGTCGCCAAGAAGAAGGCCGGCGCCGACCGCTGGCTCGAGGTGATGGCGATCGCCCACCGGCTGGGATTGAAGACCTCCGTCACGATGATGTTCGGCCTCGGCGAGTCGCTCGCCGACCGGCTCGAGCACCTGGTGCGCGTGCGCGAGACCCAGGCGCAGAGCCACGGCTTCACGGCTTTCATTTGCTGGCCGCTGCAGCCCGAGCACACCGAGCTCGAGCACCTCGGCAAGACCGACGCGGTGACGTACCTGCGCACGCAGGCGATCGCCCGTCTGGTGCTCGACAACGTGCCCAACATCCAGGCGTCGTGGGTGACGATGGGACCGAAGATCGGCCAGGTGGCACTGCGCTTCGGCGCCAACGATTTCGGCTCGCTGATGATGGAGGAGAACGTCGTCTCGGCCGCGGGCACGACATGGCGGATGACCCTGCCAGAAATGCGGCGGCTCATTGCCGACGCGGGCTACACACCGAAGCAGCGCAAGCAGGACTACACCATTCTAGAAGACGCAGCGTGAAATGCCGGGATGGGAGATGCGGGATGGGGGATGCGTGGAATGGCTGACGTGCTGATCGTGGTCGGTTCCGACAGTGACAAGCCCCGCATCGAGCCCGCGTTCGAAATCCTGAAGCAGGCCGGCGTCACGTTCGAGTTCCATGTGTCCTCGGCGCACCGGCAACCCGACCAGACGGCGGAGCTGTGCCGCACGGCGCGCGATAAGGGCTTCAAGGTGATCATTGCGGGAGCGGGGCTGTCCGCGGCCCTCCCGGGCTACGCGTCGTCACTGACGGACCTTCCCGTCATCGGTGTACCGTTCGCGGCCGGGGCGTTGAACGGCATGGACGCGCTCCTGGCGATCGCACAGCTGCCGCCCGGTGTCCCCGTCGGCACGGTGGGAATCGACAACGCCAAGAATGCCGCCCACCTCGCCATCCGCATCCTGAAGCGCCCCTGACATGCGCGTCGGGATCGGCTACGACTCGCACGCCTTCGAGAAGGGCCGCAAGCTCATCCTCGGCGGCGTCGAGATCGCGCATCCCAAAGGGCTGGCGGGTCATTCCGACGCCGACGTGGTGGCCCACGCCCTGACCGATGCGCTGCTGGGGGCCGCCGGGCTGGAGGACATCGGCCGGATGTTCCCCAGCGACGACCCGCGCTTCCAGAACGCCGACTCGATCCAGCTCCTGAACCAGGCGTTGCTCAAAGTGGTGGAGGCCGGGTTCACGTTCGCGTACGCCGACGTCACGGTGATCGCCGAAGCCCCGAAACTCGCGCCACACGTGGACCGGATGAGCGAGCGGCTCGCCGAAGCGCTGTTGTGCGCGGCGTCGCACGTCTCCGTCAAGGCAAAGACCAACGACCGCATGGGGTGGATCGGCGAGGGGCAGGGGATCGCGGCGATCGCGGTGGCGACGCTCGAGGAGCCAGCGGTTCCCTGACCGACCTTCTTCGCTTTCTCGAATCCCTTCCCGCCGGCCCCCTCTACGGCCTGATCACCGCGCTCGCCGCGGTCGAGAACGTCTTCCCCCCGGTCCCCGCCGACACCGCCGTCGCCCTGGGGGCGTTTCTCGCTGGCCGCGGCGTGCTGAGCGCCTGGGGCGTCTTCCTGCTCACGTGGGGCGCGAACGTCAGCGGTGCCGCGGCGGTGTACGGCCTCGGGCGGCGCTACGGGCGGAGCATTTTCGCCGGGCGGCTGGGGCGGAAACTCCTGTCGCCGGAGACGCTCGACCACATCGCGAGCGCGTACCAGCGACACGGGACGGTGGGGATCTTCCTGTCGCGGCTGCTGCCCGTGTGGCGAGCGGTGGTGCCGCCATTCGCGGGAATCGCCGGGGTGCCGCCACGCCGGGCGCTGGTGCCGCTGGCGCTCGCGTCGGCGCTGTGGTATGGCGCGCTGACCATTCTCGTGACGACGCTGGGCACCAATTTCGAGGACGTCGCCCGCACGCTCGGGCACGTCAACCGCGTGTTGGCCATGGTGGCGTTCGCGCTGGTGGTGGTGCTGCTGGTGTGGCTACGGCGGAAGCTGAAGGGATAGAATGGAGGCCCCGCAGGCGTTCCGCCTGGAGCAATTCCGCGATTATCTCGCCCTCGAGGCGGGGAACAGCCGTCACACGGTGGACAATTATCTCCGCGACGTGCGGCGGCTGGCCGAGTACGCGGCCGGGAAGGGCGCGCGCGGGCCGGATCAGGTCACCGCGGTGCAGCTCCGCGAGTTCATCTACTTTCTCAAGGACCTGGGGCTCGCCCCCGCCACCATTCGACGCCAGATCTCGGCGCTCCGGACCTACTTCCGGTTTCTGGTCGGCGAGGGGCACGCCGCGCGGGACCCCAGCGAGCGGCTCGAGACACCCAAGCAATGGCGCACCCTTCCGGCGGTCCTCACCGTCGCCGAGGTTGAGAAACTACTTGAACCCGCGACCGACGAACCACTCGCGATGCGCGACCGCGCCCTGCTCGAGTTCGCGTACGCGACGGGGGCGCGGGTGTCGGAAGTGGTGGGGGTGAAGCTCCAGGATCTGGTTTATGAGGAGGGGTTGGTGCGCGTGTTCGGGAAGGGGGCGAAGGAGCGCATCGTGCCGATCGGCCGCCGGGCGCTGGGGGCGGTGGCATTGTACGCGCGCGAGGTGCGGCCGTCGCTGGACAAAGGGAAGGGGAAGGGAGTCTTGTTCCTCAACGCGCGGGGGACGCCGCTGTCGCGGGTGGGGGCCTGGGGAATCATCAAGCAGGCGGCGCGACGCGCCGGGCTCACCAAGCGGGTGACGCCGCACACGCTGCGTCACACGTTCGCGACGCATCTCCTCGAGGGCGGGGCGGATCTCCGGGCGGTGCAGGAAATGCTGGGCCACGCCGACCTCTCGACCACGCAGCTCTATACCCACGTCGATCGCGACTATCTGCGCACCGTGCACAAACAGTTCCACCCGCGGGCGTAGACCTGCGAGGGAAGTGAAGTAGAGAAGGGGGAAGCGTGTAGCGGGGCCGCGACACCCGGAGTCCTTGCGCGCCTCGCGAAGCATCGCGCACTTTCCTTGTTCAGAGGAGGATAGATCCATGAACTTCGCGTTGTTGGCCGCACGCGCGCCGGAGGCCTCGGCCTTGGTAGGAGGACCCTCGTATGACCATTGATCCTTCCTGGCTTACCGCTATCGTCATCATAGCGCTGCCAGTTCTCGGGTTCGTCTTGGGCGCCCGCTGGATGAATTACCGCCATCGACTCGGAGCGTCCCAGGGCGGAGCTCAAGAGACGCCCATCGCATCCAGCACCCTCGACGTTCTGGATTCTGTCCAGGCGCAGGTCGAGGAGTTGGCTGAGCGGCAAGACTTTGCCGAGCGCCTTATGCTGGAGCGGAAGGAGACCCGGGATCAAGGGAGTCGCGAAGCGGCGACGCCGGTTTGAGCGCAGCGCTGGACTCGGGTCTACCCATAGCCCCATCGCAACAATAGACTGAGGGGTCGCTTGGCCTCCTCCTCCTCGGCATCACACGACGCCAAACGGGCCAGGGCGCAGGTGCGCGCCTACCTCGCGTCCTTGCCGCCCGCCGCGCGCAGGAACCTCCAGCGGCTCCGTGCCACCATTCGCTCCGCCGCGCCCGGCGCCGTCGAGGCGTTCAGCTATCGGATTCCCGCGTTCAACCTCCGCGGACGGCCGCTCGTGTGGTACGCCGCCTTCACGCACCACTGCAGCCTCTACCCGATGACCGACGCGATCCGGCGCGCCCACGCGGCGGCCCTCGAGGGATACGAGACCTCGAAGGGGACGATCCGATTCCCCCTGACGAAGCTTCCACCAGCAGGGCTCGTGAAGCGACTCGTCAAGGCACGGATCGCGGAGCTCCACCGCCTGAAGGCGAGGACGTGAGGCGGACCGGAGCCGTACTCCTCCTTTGGCTGTTGTGCGCCTGCCACGAACCCACCTGGCCCATCATCCCTCCACCACCGCCGTCCCTGATCGGCCTGTGGTCCACTCTCCGGCCCGCGCCGATCGTCCAGCTGCACCTCGTGCTCCTCCCCAACGGCAAGGTGCTGAGCTGGGGCAAGTTCGGCGACCCGCAGCTGTGGTCCCCGGCCACGGGCGCCTTCACCGCGGTGCCCGCTCCCTCCCTGGTGTTCTGCGCCGGCCACGACTTTCTCCCCGACGGCCGGCTGCTCGTGGCGGGCGGGCACATCAGCGACCTGCACGGGTTGCCCAACACCAACCTCTTCGATCCCGGCGCCGGCGCGTGGCAGGCGTTGCCGGCGATGGCGGCGGGGCGATGGTATCCGACCAACACCACGCTGCCGGACGGTGAAGTCGTGACGATCGGGGGCACCGACACGGCCGGGGTCGACGTCACCATCCCGGAGGTGTGGAACGGCACCGCGTGGCGCCCGCTGACGACGGCGGCCCTCGCGCTGCCGCTCTACCCCCGCACGTTCGTGGCTCCTGACGGCCGCATCTTCTACGCCGGCGAGCTGCAGCAGTCCCTCTACCTTGACGTCTCCGGCACCGGCCAGTGGACCGCCGGCCCGATGCGCCAATTCGGGACGCGGGATTACGGATCCGCCGTGATGTACGAGCCGGGCAAGATCCTCTACGCGGGGGGCGGCGACCCGCCGACCAACACGGCGGAGATCATCGACCTCAATCAACCGACCCCCGCGTGGCGCTCCACCGGGTCGATGGCGTTCGCGCGCCGCCAGATGAACGCCACGCTGCTCCCCACCGGCGACGTGCTCGTCACCGGCGGCACCACCGGCGCCGGCTTCAACAACCCGCAAGGCGCCGTGCACGCCGCCGAACTGTGGAGCCCGGCGACCGGGACGTGGACGCTGCTCGCGGGCAACGCCGTCATCCGCATCTACCACGGGACCACGCTGCTCCTCCCGGACGGCCGTGTGCTGCACACGGGGAGCGGCGACGCCACCGGGGCGGTGGACGAGAAGAACTACGAGCTGTACTCGCCGCCCTATCTGTTCCACGGTCCGCGCCCCGTCATCAGCGGTGCGGTGCCGGGCGCCGTCACGTACGCCCAGACCCTGGTGGTGAGCACGCCGGATGCCGCCGACATCACCAAGGTGACGCTGATCCGGCTCAGCTCGGTGACCCACGCCTTCGACCAGAGCCAACGCCTTGTTCCTCTGAGCTTCTCGCCAACGACCGCGGCGGTCGCGATCGCCTTCCCGACCAGTCGCGCGGCCGCCCCGCCGGGTCCGTACATGCTCTTTCTGGTGAACGGCGCGGGGGTGCCGTCCGAGGGGCGGCTCCTGCTGCTGCAATGAGGGGGCGCGCGACGCCGCGGGAATCCAGCGTATCTTTCCCCCCATCCGAAACCGGGAGACCCGCATCATGAGACTGCTGGCGCGGCTGCACCCATTGCTGATCGTCGCCCTGCTCATCGTGGCGACGTTCGTCGGCGGTGTCTTCTGGGAAGCCCCGTTTCAGGCCGGCGCCCAGGGAGTCGCTCAACTCTTCGGTCAGGTGTGGACATACGCGTTCTGGCCGGTGCGGTTTGTGGTGGACCGGCTCGGAGGGGCGGGGGTGGACGTGACAACCACCATCACGAGCGTGATCCTGGTGTGCTACCTCGGCCTGTTGGTGCTCCTCGACATCATCATCAGCAAGACCGCCGGCGGCGAGAGCGAGTGAACGGGAGAACGGCCTTGAAAACCTACCTGGTGGTCACCGGCTCGATCTTCGCCCTCTTCGCCGCCATGCACGTGTTTGAGCTGGTGAAGGAGTGGCGCTCGCCGGCGGAGGATCCCTGGTTCACGATCGGCGTGTCGCTCATCGTGATCGTGAGCGGCGCGCTCAGCGTGTGGGCCTTCCGGTTGCTCAAGACGTCGTCGTGACCTAGGGACGGCGGTTCCGCTCTGGCGGGGCCTTCCAAATCGCGTTCGATTCCGCTCGTGGCGCTGGGGACGGCATCGTCGAATCCCGTGCTTCATCCACCGCGGGGCATCATGGCGCTGAGCCTCTTCTTCGCCCTCGGCGCGGTCATCGCCGCAGCGACGGTCCTGGCGCTCCTCACCCCCGGCGGCGCGTTAGCGGTGATGTGGCGGCTCAATCCTCAGGCTCACGCTGCGTTTCTGACGATGGGGCCCTGGGCGATCGTCCTCATGACGGCCGTCGCCGCAGCGTGCGCGTTGTCGTCCCGCGGCCTGTGGATTCGCGCCCGCTGGGGTCACCGCCTGGCCGTGACGCTGCTCGTCGTGAACCTGATTGCGGATGCAGCCAATGCGCTGTTGCGCGGTGACCTGCGGATGCTCGTCGGACTGCCGATCGGGGCCTTGTTGATCGCCTACCTCCTGAGTGCGCGCGTGCGCGAGTCCTTTGAGGTCCGCCTTGATCGCGGCGCCTGACCTGACGGACCCCGCCGACGATCCGCTCGCGGCGAGCCTGCGCGGCTTCGGACCGCTCGGCATCCTCGCCGTGCTGGTCATCGTCCTCATCGGCAATTACCCCTTCGCGCCCCTGAGCGCCATCCTGGTGCTCCTCTGGGCGTGGGCGTCGCGGACGCCGTGGCGCGAGATCGGCTTCGCGCGGCCCACGAGCTGGATCCGGCACATCGGCCTCGGCATCACGTTCGGCATCGCATTCAAGCTCCTCATGAAGGCGATCGTCATGCCGCTGCTCGGCGCGGACCCCGTCAACCAGGCGTTTCATTACCTGGTCGGCAACCGGGCCGCTCTCCCGGGTGCGGTGTACGCCATGGTCGTCGGCGCGGGCTTCGGGGAGGAGACTGTGTTCCGCGGCTTCCTCTTCGAGCGCCTCGGCAAGCTGTTCGGCTCCGGGGGGTGGGCCAAGGCGTGGATCGTGCTGCTCACCGCCGCCTGGTTCGGGCTGGCCCACTACTCCCTGCAGGGCGCCGCCGGCGTCGAGCAGGCCACGATCGTGGGGCTGGTCTACGGCGCCATCTTCGCCAGGACCGGCCGGCTCTGGATGCTGATCGCGGCGCACGCCGCCTTCGACCTTACCGCCCTCGCGATCATCTACTGGGATCTCGAAGCCGACGTGGCGCACCTGGTGTTCAATTAGGAGACGGGCGGCCCGGCCAGGTCGGCGGGAGAGGGGGATTGAAATCATCGCGCGCGCGGCGCACCTTAAGCGCCAGGCCGCCGCCGCAACCCCCGGGCTTGTCCGGGTGTCCAACCAAGGAAGCGATGCGCATGAAGACTCCAGTTCTGGCCCTCATCGCCATGACGGCCGCCGCGACCGTCGCCCCCGCCCAAGGCAGCCCCGCCAGCGGCCGGCCGCCCTATACCGCGGAAGACGTGCAGTTCATGTCCGGCATGATCGCCCACCACGCGCAGGCGGTGCTGATGGCCAGCTGGGCGCCCACCCACGGCGCGAGTCAGGCGCTGCGCGCGATGTGCGAGCGCATCGTCGTCGGCCAGGGCGACGAGATCGTGCTGATGCAGCGCTGGCTCCGCGACCGGCACGAGCCCGTGCCCCCCGCCGACCCGCGCGGCCACGTCATGCCCGGCATGGATCAGCCCATGCTGATGCCCGGGATGCTGACACCCGCACAGATGGTCCAGCTCGACAGCGCGCGCGGCCCCGAGTTCGACCGGCTGTTTCTCACCTTCATGATCCAGCACCACCAGGGTGCCATCCTCATGGTCAATCAGCTCTTCGCCTCGCCGGGCGGGGGCGAGGAAGAGATCGTGTTCCGCTTCGCTTCCGACGTGTACGCCGACCAGACCACCGAGATCGACCGCATGAGCCGTATGCTGCTCGCCCTCAACCGGAGCCCTCAGTGAAATCCGTATCGTTTGCTCTATCGCTGACCACGACGCTGACCCTCGCGGCGTGCGCCACCGCGAAGCTCGACATGTCCACCACAGCCCCCAGCCCCGACCCGCGGGTCGGCCTGCGGGCCGGCATCAAGAACGCCGGGCACGCCGCCTGGAATCTGCGCGCGGTCTCGAACACGCCGCCGTCGGAGAAGTTCGCCGGCGTCACCAACTCCGATCTCTCGTTCTCGGGGATCTACGCGATCCAGGGGAACTACAACGGCTACCAGGTCTGGGACGTTTCCAACCCCAAGAAGCCGCGACTCAAGATCGGCTTTCTCTGCCCGGCCTCGCAGAGCGACGTCTCCATTTACCGGAACCTGCTGTTCGTATCCGGGGAAGGGAATAGCGGCCGGCTCGACTGCGGCACGGAAGGCGTGCACGACTCGGTGAGCACGGTCCGGCTCCGGGGCATCCGCATCTTCGACGTCACCGACATCACTAATCCTAAGTACATCGGCAACGTACAGACCTGCCGCGGGTCGCACACGCACACCGTGGTCGAGGATCCCAACGACAAGGAGAACGTCTACATCTACGTCTCCGGCTCGGCGGGCGTGCGCTCGCCGACCGAGCTGCCGGGGTGCTCGAAGCTGGCGCCGGATCAGGACCCGAATTCCGCACTGTTCCGGATCGAGGTCATCAAGGTGCCGCTCGCCCACCCGGAGCTGGCGAGCATCGTGAGCTCCCCACGGATCTTCAACGACCTCACCGAAGCCGCCACGCACGCGGAGGCGCCGGAAGACATCGCCGCCGCGACTCGGGCCGCCGACTCGGCGCGGGCCGTGGGCGGGTTCACCGCCAAGGTGCGCGGGATGGATTTCGTTTTGGGACCGGGCTTCATCCGGCCGATGCTCGACAGCGTCGTTAAGGCGCGTCAGGGCAGCGGCGTGCCGACGGGCGCCGACAGCACCGCGCTGCGCGGGGCGCTCCAGGGCATCGTCGATCTGCTGGTCAATGCCGTACCGCCCGGCACCAAGAACGGCGTCCGCCCCGGGCCCACCCAGTGCCACGACATCACCGTGTATCCGGCGATCGGACTCGCCGGCGGCGCATGCGGCGGTTACGGCCTGCTGCTCGACATCCACGACGTGGCCCATCCCCGGCGCCTCGCGGCCGTGGCGGACTCGAACTTCTCCTACTGGCACTCGGCGACGTTCAACAACGACGGCACCAAACTGCTGTTCTCCGACGAGTGGGGCGGGGGCGGGCAGCCGAAGTGCCGGAGCAGCGACAAGCCCCAGTGGGGGGCCGACGCGATCTTCGTGGTCTCGGCCGACACGATGCGGTTCGAGAGCTACTACAAGATGATGGCGCCGCAGACCCCGTTCGAGAACTGCGTGGCCCACAACGGCTCGCTGGTCCCGATCCCCGGGCGCGACGTCATGGTGCAGGGGTGGTACCAGGGCGGCATCTCCGTGTTCGACTGGACCGATCCGGCGCACCCCAAAGAGATCGCGTTCTTCGACCGCGGCCCGATGGACTCGACCAAGATGGTCGGCGCCGGCTCGTGGTCCGCCTACTGGTACAACGGCTACATCTTCAGCTCCGAGATCGCCCGCGGGCTCGACGTGTTCGCCCTGCAGCCCAGCGGATTCCTCTCGCAGAACGAGATCGACGCCGCCAGGCTGGTGCACCTCGACTACTTGAACGTCCAGGGCCAGCCGAAGCTGGTGTGGCCCGCGAGCTTCGTGGTGGCACGCGCCTACGTGGATCAGCTCGAGCGCACCAACGGCCTGGCCGCCGACAGAGTGGCGGCGACGCGGGTGGCCCTGACCCGTGCTGAACGGCTAAAGGGGACGGAGCGCCGGGACGCGCTGACGCAGCTGGCAACGCAGCTGAACGGCGACGCGCAGGCCGCGGCCGACCAGGCCAAGGTGCGCACGCTCGCCGCCGCGGTGACCGACCTGGCCAACGCGGATCACTGATCCGGTCATACGTCATACCTGGCACGGCGTCGCGTCGCGAGGTCGTGCCAGGTACCTGTATCTCGGTTCGGCAGCGACTCCGTCCTTCGAGGCCCACTGTGAACACCACGCTCAGAGTCCTCCTCGTCATCGCCATCGTGCTCAGCGCCGTGCAGGTCTCGGCGCTCGTCGTCGCCCTCATGCAAGCGGACGAGGACACGGCCAACGCCTTGAGCGGGTTCGCCGCCGAAGCGGTACTGCGGTGGCGGGTGTACTCCGTCGGGGCCCTGGCGTCCGTGATCGCCGGATTCGTCGTGCGGCGTCGGCAGCGCCTGGCCGGAGACGCCCTGCTCATCGCCGGCGTCTACCTGATGTTGCTCGCGAATCATGGAGGGCTGTTCGCGCACGGCCATGAGGCGAATCGCCTGGTCACATCGGTCTTGACCTTCGCCTTCCTCCTGTTGCTGGCGATTCGCGGCGAGCGGGCGCCTTCGGGCGCCTGACCACGGCGCGGGCGGACTTCCTCGCAGCCGCCCTCTGGCACGGCTCCCTGGAGCGTGCCGAGGCGATCCTTGCAGCGCACCCGGAGCTGGCCAGCAGCGACATCCACACCGCCGCGGTACTCGGCGACGCCGCCCTGGTGAGCCGTTTCCTCGAGCGCGATCCTGCGAACGCCACGCTCAGGAGCGAGCCGTACGGTGGGGACGCCCTCACCTATCTGTGCTTGTCGAAATACCTCCGCCTCGATGCGGCACGATCGGATTCCTTCCTCCGGGCTGCCACGGCGCTGCTCGACGCCGGCGCCGATCCCAACACCGGGTTCTGGACCACCGGCCAACATCCCGAACGCGAGACGGCCCTCTATGGCGCCGCCGGCGTCGCGCATCACGCGGGGCTGACGCGCCTGCTGCTCGATCGCGGCGCGGACCCGAACGACGAAGAGGCCGTGTATCACTCGCCGGAAACCCGCGACAGCGCCGCCATGCAGCTGCTCGTGGAGACCGGCAAGATCACCGCCGAGAACGTCGCGCTGATGCTGATCCGCAAACACGACTGGCACGACTACGCGGGGGCGCGGTGGCTGCTGGAGCACGGCGCCGACCCCAATTATCAGCGGCAGCGCGGCTGGCTCGCGATTCATCACGCCATCGCGCGCGACAACGACCTGGACATGATCGAGCTGCTGCTCGACCACGGCGCCGACCCGACGTTGCACAAGGACGGCGCGTCCGCGGTAGAGCGGGCGGCGCGCCGAGGCCGCGGGGACGTGCTCGCCGTGCTCGAGCAGCGCGGCATCCCCATCGAGCTCCGCGGCGTAGACCGCCTGATCGCCGCCTGCGCCCGGAACGACCCGGCCGCTGTTCGGGCGATCGCGCAGCGCGAGCCCGATTGCGTGCGCGACGTCGTGGCGCGGGGAGGCCAGCTCCTCGCCGAGTTCGCGGGAACATGGAATACCGAGGGCGTCGGGCACCTCATCGATCTCGGCGTGCCCGTCACCGCGCTGTATGCAGGCGATGGCTACTTCGACATCGCGCAGGACAGCACCGCCCTGCACGTCGCCGCCTGGAAAGGGCTGCCGCAAACCGTCAAACTCCTCCTCGCGCGCGGCGCGCTGGTGCACGCGAAGGACGGGAAGGGGCGGACCCCCCTGACGCTGGCCGTCAAAGCCTGCGTGGACTCGTACTGGATGGAACGACGCACGCCCGAGACGGTGCGCGCGTTGCTCGAGGCGGGGGCGTACGCGCGGGACGTCTCCTATCCCTCAGGCTACGCGGAGGTCGATGCCCTGCTCGCCGCGCGTGGCGCCACGCCCTGAGTCTCCTCAGTGGACCGGCGGGACGCTGCTGGGTTCGCACGGATTCCCTAAAATGCGATAGACGCCGAAGTCCGCGTTCGCCATGACCGGTCGGAAGTCCCGCTCGAATCGGGACACGAATCCCTGCAGGTAGACCGCATCCGCGTTCCATACGTCCGGCTCGGGTCCCGTAACCAGGTAAGACGCCCCGATCTCGCTCAGATACCGCCACAAGAGACACGGGTCGCTGGGGCGGTAGCCGCCGGACACGCGGCGTCCGGTGAACAACGCCAGCGCGCGCGGCCGGCTGAACACCAGCACGTCGGTCGGCGCCGTGGCATCCTTCACGAACTCGAACAGCCGGACGCTTTCCGGCTTGGCGATCCCCTCGGCGAGCGGACCGAACGACAGCGTGGCATAGCGACCGGCATACGACACCGCCACGCCCGCGAGCAGCGTCGCCAGCACGAGGTTCTTCCGCCCCCAGCGCCGCTCCACGGCCGCGTCCATCTCCCGGATCCCGAGCAGACCGTAATAGAAGTAGAACGGGATGACGGGAATGAGGAACCGGGTGTCCTGGAACGACGGCCACACGATCACGGGGGCCAGGTACAGCCATGGGAGCAGATGGAATACCGTCACATCCCGGCGTAACGATCTCGCGTATCCCACCGCGGCCAGGGCGCTCGCGGCGACAAACGCTCCCTTTCTCACGGCGCCGGAGAACCCGTTCTCCCACAGCCCCGACAACGACCGCAAGTAGGCCACGATGTTGTGCCCGACGCCGGCCACGCCGCCCGTGAACGGATCAAGATAACTGGAGTCCCGGATCCAGAAGAGGTATTGCGCCCCGGCCAGCGCGACGAACGCGCCGCCCGCCAGGACCGTTCGCCTGCTGATCCTCTTGGTTCGGATCAAGTCGTGGGCGATGAAGCAGGGCACCAAAACGACCCCCAGCACCCTGGTGGCGTAGGACGCGTAGGCGGCCACACCGGCCAGCACCGCCAGCACCGCGGCACGCCGCCTCGACCCGTCCACCTCGCCCGCTCGCGTGAACAGGTACAGGCTCAGCAACACGAAGAAGAGAAACGGGATGTCGGAGAGGACCTCGTCCTTGAACTCCCAAAAGAACGGGTTGAGCCCGGTGACGAGCACGAGCGCGGCCAGCTGCGGGGGCGGCAGATCCCCGCGAAACAGCGCAACGATCAGAAGGAGGGCTCCCACGAACAACCCGATCACGAGGACCTTCATCGACCGCAGGTCGAGGCCGAATCCCTTGATCACCGGGGCGAGCAGCAGGGGGAACCCCGGAGGGTACGTGCGAGGGCCGATGCCAGGATTGCGGGGGTTGTAGATGTACCCGGTGGCGGCATACGGCGCGCCCTCGGCGATGTTGAGGGCGTGCTGGATGTACTGGCTGAAATCGTCAGGCCAATCCTGTCCGTCCCTGATCGTGGCCAAGTAAAACACGCCGACTAGAACGGCGCATACGCCGCCAAGCGGCACACGGTTACCAGGGAAGGGCCGAGGCGGCATGGGACCGTGAGGAAGAGCGTGGAATCACGCTAACCGCTCCACCTTGCGCCCGCGAGGCGCCCGCCCGCACCTTATGTTCACCTAGAGCAAGAGAGACTTCCATGGCGGAGAGCGTTTACAAGGTCATCGAGCTGGTCGGGACCAGCACCGAATCCTGGGAGAAGGCGGCGGCGGCGGCGGTCAAGCGCGCCGCCAAGACGCTGCGCGACCTGAGGATCGCCGAGGTGTCGCTGCTCGACATGCAGCTCAAGGACGGCAAAGTCGAGAGTTACCGGGCGAAGCTCAAGGTGTCTTTTAAGTACGAAGGGGATTGATCATGTCGAAGAGTGACGAGCAGAAGCTGGCCGCCCTGGTGAAGAAGAACGCCGCCAAGGCCGCCAAAGCGAAGCAGAAGGTCAAGCGCCAGTACGACGCGACGTTGCCTCCGGAAACGACCGACGAGGATCTGGAGCGCCGCGACTTTTTCTCCGAAATGAAAAAACGGGAGTTCTGAGCATGAAAAAGAACTTCGGGATGCTGCTGCTGGGCATCTGGCTCACCCTCATGGGGCTGCGGCACCTCGTCAACCTGAGCTTTTCGGGTCTCGACACGGTCTTGGCGATCGTCGCGATTATCGCCGGAGTGTTGATCATCCTGGGCCGCTGATTGTGACTCGACTAGTTCTCAACGTGGCCGTGTGGAAACTGTGGACATATCCCTCCCCCCATCGCGAACGGTCGGCCTGAGGCGTCCGCGCAACACCATCCCCCACTTGCGGATCCGGCCGGATGGCAGCAAGTCCTCCGCCTGACCGGCTCAACCGGAGGAGACGTATGCGCTCACGTCTCGTTCGCGCCTTCGTTCCAGTTCTGACACTCGTCGCCTGCACAACCCCGACCGCTCCCAGCCTCCACGAGGTGATGCTGCAGCGCGCCCAATGGCAGGCCGCGGGGCTGACAGACTATTCCTACGTATGGGCGGAGTACGGCTTCTTTGTCGGCTACGAGGGCCAGCCGTTCCGCCTCGAAGTCCGCGACGGGGTAGTCCGGGCCGGCCTGTCCCCCACGACGGGTGACACCGTGCCCTGGCCGTGGACGCAATTTCCTACGATCGATACGCTGTTCGACCGGGCGATTGCGGCGATGAACGACCACAAGCTGACCGCGATCGCCTTCGATGCGCGCTACCACTACCCGACGCGCATGGAGCTGGCCGGGCCGGCCGACGCGAGCGGCTCCGTGTTCGCCTCGCAGCTCGCGCCGGCGCGCTAGCCGATCGCCTTGAGGTACTCACGGTCCCAGGCCGCGGGGATGCTCTCGCGCGGAGAGTAGGGACCCGGCTGGTACATCTGCGAGCTGACGCCGAGCTGGCCGCGCTCGCAGATATGCCAGTCCTGACGGTTAGTGCGGTCCCAGAACTCCTCGGCGTCCTGGATGTTGTAGCCCGCCGCGCGCGGCGCCTCCGGATGCACCAGCCACTCGCACACCACGCGACTCTCCGACGCCAACCGCGGCCACACCGTGTAGAACACGGCGTAGTCCGGGTGCAGGCTGAGCATCATCGTCGGGAAGATCGTGTAGTAGTACGCGCGCCGGCGCTCATCGGCCGGGAGATCCCCGAGCGGGAGCGCGCAGGCCCGCCCGCTGAGCGTGGCGCTCGCGTTCGGCGCCTTGATCTCCATGTAACCACCGAGGAACGGGCCATCCACCAGGTCGTTGGCGCCGCTGGTGTACGGGAGCTTGTCGGACAGTTCCGGGTGGATGGTGGGGCAATGCAGGCACTCGCTGTAGTTCTGCAATACCAGCTTCCAGTTGGCGCGCACGTCGTACTCAATGCGTCGCACCGTGGCGAGCATGGGGAGATTGTACCGCGCGAACCGGCCCTGCAACGGGCCGAACACCCGCGCGAACGGCTCGGGCTCTGGCGCGAGGTTCGTGAACAGGAACCCTTCCCAGCTCTCCAGCGGCGCGGCGTGCAGCGGATAGTCTGCCTTGTTGAAGCCCGCGACCTCGTTCATGTGCGGCGCGCCCACCAGCCGCCCGTCGAGACCGTACGTCCAGGCGTGGTACGGGCACTGAATGGTCGAGGGGAGGCGCCCGCTGGGCCCTTCGCACAGCCGCGTGCCGCGATGGCGGCACACATTGTAGAAGGCGCGCACCGCGACCGCGGTATCGCGGACCACGATGAGACTCTCGCCGGCAATCTCGGCCACCAGGTAGTCCCCAGGCTCCGGGATCGCCGCCGCCCGCCCCACGCACACCCAGCGCCGCCGGAAGATGCGCTCCGCTTCCTCGGCAAAAACCTCGGGCGACGTGTAATACCGGCCCGGCAGCGTGCGCGCGCCCTGCTGGTAAGTTTCGGTGGTCTTGTGGAACATCGTCGTCATCCCGCCACCTCCTTCAGGATCTGCCGCGCGGCGAGCCGGCCGGCGGCGCCCGCGATGCCGCCACCGGGATGCGCGCCCGAACCGCACAGGTATAAGCCGGGAACCGGCGTGCGGTAGCGGCTCCACCCCGGGACCGGCCGCATGAACAGGACCTGATCGAGCGTGAGCTCAGCGTGGTACGCGTTGCCTTCCGTCAGTCCCTCGCGGTCCGCCAGGTCCCGCGGCGTGAGCACCTCCCGGCCGGTCACGGCCTGGCCCAGGGCGGGGGCGTGCTCGGCGAGCCGCTCGACGACGAGATCGCCGAGGGCGCGGCGCCGCGCATCGTCCCAGCCGCCGTCGGCGAGGGCATACGGGACATACTGCACGTGCACCAGCACGCGCCCGTTCTCGGTGCGGGCCTCGAGGTAGGGCTGACGGGACACGACGCCATACTTCGCGTCGTCGTAGGCGCGCTCCAGGTACTCCAGCGACGGGGCCACGGCGAGACTCCTGAACCCCGGATCCCGCGCGACGGTCAGCAGCACGCGCCCCACTACGCCGCGGCACTTGATAGAGTGCACCGCACGCGCGAACTCGGGATCGAGCCAGCCTGGCTCGAGCAGGCCGAGCAGCGTGGCGCGCGGGTCGGCGCTCGACGCGATCACCGATGCGCGGATCTCCTCACCCGAGGCGAGCACGACACCGGTGGCGCGTCCGTTCGCGACGGAGATGCGCGCGACTTGGGCCCCCCCCCCGCGCCGCACCTCCACGCCGGGGAGCGCGGCCAGCACGGCGACGATGTTCGACAGCGGTGGCCGAAACACGCCGGCCGGACTCCCGGCATGATGGTGAAGCATCACGAACGCCGTCCCGGCCGCGCGGGGCCCCTGCCGCAGGTGCAAGACGCCGGCGGCGCCGAGTGCCGCCTTGAGGGCGTCGTGCTCGAACCAGTCGTCCAACAGTTCGCCGACCGACATCGGCAGCACGCGCAGTAGATCGACGATCGCCTCTTTGCCCAGGCGCCGCGCTTTGAGGCCAAGCCCGGCAAGGCCGAGCAGCTCGCGGAGGTCCCGGGTCTCTACGTCCGGCGCCGGCACGGCGTACAACGCCTCGAGGAAGCCGGCAAGCCGGTGCATGCGGCGGCAGAACGCCGGCCACCTGGTCGCGTCGGCGGGGCTGACCCGCCGGATCGCCTCTGCAGTCCGGGTCACGTCCTGCCACAACTCGAGGCGGTCCCCACCGGGGAGCGCCACGGAGATCCACGGGTCCGGTCGCACGACCTGGAGTCCGTGGCGGTCGAGCGCCAAGTCGCGAATGACCGCTGGCGGCACCCATCCGGCGTCGAGCGCGCCGTCACTCTCCCCGCGCTGCTCGAGCACCAGCACCCGCCGCCCCGCTCGGGCGAGCGTGTGCGCCGCGACCAGCCCGTTCGCGCCCGCGCCGATGACGATCGCGTCGGGCGTCATGCGCCGTCTTCCAGCATCGCCAGGGCGGCGAGGCGGCCCGACGCGCCCATGATGCCGCCGCCGGGATGGGTCCCGGCGCCGCACTGGTACAGCCCGCGCACGGGAGTGCGGTAGCGCGCCCAGGACGGCGCAGGCCGCAGGAAGAACAGCTGGTGCAGCGCCAGCTCGCCCTGGAAGATGTTGCCTTCCGTGAGGCCGGTGACCCGCTCGATGTCCGCCGGGGTGAGCACCTGGCGGTGCAGGATGATCGATTTGAGGTTGGGCGCGAACCGAGCCACCGCGTCGATCACCGCATCGCCGAACGCCTCCCGCCGCGCGTCGGTCCAGCCGCCGTTCAGATGGTATGGAGCGTATTGGACGAAGATCGACATCACGTGCTTGCCCGGCGGGGCCATGTCGGGATCGATCATCGAGGGGATGACGATGTCGAGGTACGGCCGCCGGGAGAATTCGCCGTACTTGGCGTCGTCGTAGGCGCGCTCGACGTACTCGAGGCTCGGCGAGATCGACACTGCGCCGCGCAAGTGGCGGCCCGGGCCCGGCATGCAGGTGAAATCCGGGAGCGCGCCGAGCGCCAGGTTCACCTTCCCCGAGGACCCGCGGAACTTGAAGCGGCGGATCGCGTCCACAAAATCGTCGGGGAGCCCGTCCGATTCGAGCAGCTGGAGAAACGTGCGCCGCGGATCGAGGCCCGAGACGACGGCCTTCGCCCGGATCTCGTCACCGTTCTCCAGCACGACGCCCGTCGCACGCCCGCGCGTCACGACCACGCGCGCGACGGTCGCGTCGGTGCGGATCTCGGCGCCGAAGCGCCGCGCCGCGCCCGCGATCGCCTCGCTCACCGACCCCGTGCCGCCCTTGGCGAAGCCCCAGGCGCGGAACACGCCGTCGAGCTCGCCCATGTAGTGGTGCAGCAGCACGTAGGCCGTCCCCGGCGAGCGGGGCCCCAGGAACGTGCCGATGATCCCGCTCGCCGACTTCGTCGCTTTCAAGACGTCGGTCTCGAACCACTCATCCAGGAGATCGGCCGAGCTCATCGTCATCAGCTTCACGAGCGCGTGCAGCTTCTCGGCGCCGAGGCCACGAAAGTGTTTCCCCAGTCGCAAGAGGCCGAGCAGGTCCCGGGGATGGAGCGAGGTGGGATCCGGCGGCACCATGCCGAGGATCGGCTTCGTCGTAGGCATCGGCGTCGCGCGGGGAGTGGCGGTACAGCTCGCGGCGCGTCTCATCGTGATCGGCCCAGGCGGCGAGGTAATCGCCGTTCTCCATTGGCGTGAGTGTGCTCTCGAGCGGCAGGATGTGCAGGCCGTGGCCGGGGAGGTCCAGGTCGCGGATGATCTCCGGCCTGAGCAAGCTCACGACATAGGAAAACATCGAGAACTTGAACCCCGGGAACACTTCCTCGGTCACCGCCGCGCCGCCGACCCGCGGACGGCGCTCCAACACCAGCACACGGCGGCCGGCCCGCGCCAAGTACGCCGCATTGACGAGCCCGTTGTGCCCGCCGCCGACGACGATCGCGTCGTACCGGGAAGGGGAGAGAGAGGGCATCAGGCGCGCTTGCGCGCGGGGTTGAAGAAGGGAGTCTTGGCGACCCGCGCGGCGGCCCGCTTGCGGTGATGTTCGACGGTGACCTCCATCATCACAGCGCTGCCGGCCCGCGCGTGCTCTCCCCGCACGTGCGCCAGCGCGAGGTACTGCTTGAGCACCGGCGACCAGCAGCCACTCGTGGCGTAGCCCACCTGCGTGCCGTCCACGTACACGGGCACGCTGGTGCGCCATGCCGTCGTGGGAAGGCGCGGAGGCAGGCCGACCTCCGCATACAGCCCCTCCAGCGAGTCCCAGTCCACCTCGAGTCCCACGAGCTGCCACGCCGGCCCCCGCCCGGCCTCCGCCACGAGCGCCGACTTGCCGACGAACCATTCCTTCTCGAGGCCCACCGTCCAGCCCAGGTTCAGCTCGAACGGTGACGATTTCTGGCTCTCCAGGAGCGCGTGACGCGCCGACACGTAGTCGACTTCCAGCAGCAGTAGCCCAGCCTCGATCCGGGCCAGGTCGAGCGCCAACATCCCGCAGGGGGTGACCCCGTACGCCGTGCCGGTCTCGATCACCGCGTCCCAGATCGGGAGAGCCTGGTCAGCATCCATCCATAGCTCGAAGCCCAGGTCGCCGGTGTAGCCGGTGCGGGAGATCGTGACCGGGATGCCGCGAATCGAGCCGGGCGTGAGGCGGTAGTACTTGAGGCTCTTCAGGTCGGTCGCCGTCAACTCCTCGAGGATCGTTCGCGAGCTCGGCCCCTGAAGCGCCAGCGCCGCCGTCGAGGTGGACACATCCTCGATGCCCACGTTCAGCCCCGAGGCGTTGAGGTGCAGCCAGCGGAGGTTGGGGTCGGCGGCAGTGAGGCGAAACGTCTGCTCGCCCAAGCGCGAAATGGTGCCGTCGTCGATCACCTTGCCGGCCGCGTCGCACCAGGGGGTATAGAGCACCTGGCCCAGCTTGGTCTTCGCGACATCGCGGGTGACGACGCGGTCGAGCAGTCGCTCGGCGTCCGGGCCCGTGACCAGGTACTTGTAGAGCGGCGACACATCGAGCAGGGCCGCCGAGCTCCGGATGGCGTGGTACTCGCGGTCGTGGGTGAGCTCGTACGAGCTGGCGACCACGTACCCTGCCCACCGGCGCCACGCCTGGCTCTCGCACAGCGCGGCGGTGCGCGCGTGGAACGGCGTCTGCCTCAGCATCGGCCGCTCACGCCCGGAACCCCAGCGCGGCCGAGATGCGCTGCGCCGCCGCCCGCACCTGCCGGCCCAGGGCCGGGAGGCGCGATGCCGGCAGCCGCACGGTCGGCCCCCCCACGCTCAGCGCCGCCAGGGGTCGGCCCTCGTGATCGCACACCGCGGCTCCCACGGCCACGTAACCGCGCTCCAGCTCCTCGTACGCCGTCGCATAGCCGCGGCGCGCGACTTCCTCGAGCTCGCGCGCGAGCGCCGCGGCCGACGTAATCGTGCGCTCGGTGTAGCGGGTGAGTCGGGCGCGGGGAATGCCCTTGCGCTCGGCCGGGGGCAGGGCGGCGAGCAGCGCTTTGCCCGTAGACGTGGCGTGCGCGGGCCAGCGCGTGCCGAGCGAGGGGGTCGCCCCGATGAGGCCGCGCCCCAGCACCTCGTCGAGGATCAGCATGTCGCCATCCACCAGCACCTCGAGGGTGGCCGTCTCGCCCGTGGCTCCCGCCAGTGCCTCGAGCTCGGCGCGGCT
>WNGA01016002.1_pt1 | contig 26788 bp, 22 predicted proteins | sample 5400061 | NCBI WGS metagenome assembly WNGA01 (sample SAMN13153366, study PRJNA577476) | soil metagenome | isolation source: 100 cm soil or saprolite under grassland replicate 2 | place: USA:California | collected 2016-06-15 | reverse complement strand
CGCTCGACGGATAGGCGGCGATCCATTTTTCGATGAGGCCGCGCAGCTCTTCTCGGTTGTGCGCCACCGCCGCCTGGGTTGTCGGAGGACGCGACCCGGCCTTCGCGCCGTACAAATCCGCAACCAACCAGGGGACGAACGCCAGGGTGTCGTGGTCGATCGATGGAAACGCGGCGAAGCGCAAGGTATCCGATCGGGGCGCGTAGCCGGGCCGATAGAGGTACGACTCGGCGAAAAACAAGTCCATCAGGCGCTGCATCGCGATCCCCGTAAATGCGCGATGCGCCGATGGCACGAGCTCCAGCGCACGGCGATACGCCGCCGCCGCGCTGCGGTAGCTCGACCGAAACCGCCAATGCGATGGACTTGTCGAATCGCGTTCGACCATCTGGTCGCGCCGCTGACACTCCCCCAACCCGAACCACGCGACAAAGTCAGCTTGGTGATGATCGATGATCTGGCGGTAGCGATCGCACGCGTCAGGAAACTGCCCGGTCGCGAGCGACGACAGCGCATGCGCCAGCGCCAGCTCGCCTGGTCCCAGTTTGGCCGGGGTCGCGAGCGCCCGGGCAATGGTCGCCTGCCAATCAACGCGGGGCTCGTTCCCCCACATCTGCGCGTGTGCAAGCCACAGGCTCGCCTGCGCATAGTCAGGATCACTCTCCAGCGCAGCACGAAAGGCGCGCTCCGCGCGCGGAAGATCCCAGCGAGCCAGTGCGTCTCGGCCATCCGCGTACGCGTAAAACGCCGCGAGCACCTCGGTGCCAATGATGTCCGGCCGCAGGCGCTCCGCATTGACACCGCCGAGCAGAATGGAATCGGCGAGCTCCCGGAACTTGGATTCGAGCTGTTTCCCATCCTTGTGAATGCGCACGGTATAATCGCGGACCGTCTTGCCGCCGCGGCGCAGGTCATAAAGCGCTGCCGTGACCTGAATCGAATCGCCGACGGTCGAGACGTCACCCCACACCAGCATGCCGGCGCCGACATCCTTGGCGAGGGTCTTCGCTTCAGCGAGCGTCATCGCCTGCTCGCCGCGGCGCATGCGTGCGTCGTGGACCCGCAACGGATCCGCCAGGCGCACATCCGTCCAGCGCCCGAACGCTTGCGAGAGCAACAGCTCGCACTGGTCGCCACTGACGAGGGCGGGTGCCGCGCCGCCGCGGTGTCCGAATGGCACGACGACGTACAGCGACGCATCCAACTTCGCCGATGCCAGCAGGGGGAGCAGAACAACGCTCAAGGTCACGAGAGTCAGCGCGACGACGGCGGTGATCACTCCCCAGCGCCACATCCGCTTGGACCGGCGCGCCGAGCCCGCAGTGGTCTCCGGGGGGCCCAGCGCCTCCGCAAACTCGCTCGCCGTCGTGAAGCGCTCGCTCGGCAGCTTCGCGAGCGCCACCTCGATCGCATACTCGACTTCGAGGGGAATCTCCCGCCGCTCCTGCGACACGGAGCGTCCCTGCCCCGTCGGCTGCCCACCGGCAAACGGGGAACGGCCGATGAGCATTTCGTACAGCACGCATCCCAGACTATAGATGTCGCTCCGGCCGTTGCACGATGTTCTGGCCATGAGCGTAGGCCAGCGCGTCAGCGACGTCGCGCGCGATGGTGACCGCGTCGGTAACGGAGAGTCGTATTTGGCGCGCCAGCCGGTCGCGGAGGGACTCACCCGCGACGTACGGCATCGTATAGAAGAGCAGGCCGTCCGCGACGCCGGAATCGAAGAGCGGAAGGATGTGCGGGTGAGTCAGCCCTGCGGCAACCTTGATTTCGCGCAGGAAGCGCTCGGGACCGAGCGCGCTCGCGAACTCCGGCCGCAGCACCTTGAGGGCCACCCACCGGTCGTTGCGGAGGTCCCGCGCCTGGTATACGATGGACATCCCACCGCGACCGATCTCGCCCACGGGCTCTAGCATACGCCGCCGGGTCGTGGGCGGTAAGGCCTTGGCGACACGCGGCTTGCCGACTACTTTCCTGTGCCCGATGCGGGACCTGTCGCTGTCACGCAGCCAGTTGCTGCTCCTCGCCGGCACGGCCAATCGGCCCCTCGCCGAGGAGATGGCCCAGCATTTGGGACAACCGCTGTGTGCGGTCACGATGCGGCGGTTCGCCGACGGCGAAATCTTCGTCAAGATCGACGAAAACGTGCGCGGGCGGGATGTCTTCATCATCCAACCCACGAACCCGCCGGCGGAAAACTACATGGAGCTGTTGCTGTTGATCGACGCGGCGCGCCGGGCGAGCGCCGCCCGCATCACCGCGGTGCTCCCGTACTTCGGCTACGCGCGGCAGGACCGGAAGGATCAACCGCGCGTGGCGATCAGCGCCAAGCTGGTGGCGAACCTGATCACCCATGCCGGAGCGGACCGTGTGCTGGGAATGGACTTTCATTCTCATCAGGTCCAGGGATTCTTTGATATTCCAGTGGACCATCTGTACGCGGCGCCGGCCTTCGTCAGCCACTACCGGACGAAGCGGCTGTATCAGCCGGTCGTCGTGGCGCCCGACGTCGGGTCGGCGAAGATGGCGCGCGGGTTCGCGAAGCGGCTCGACGCCTCGCTCGCGATCATCGACAAGCGGCGTCCATCGGCGAACATCGCCGAGGTGCTGAACGTCGTCGGCGAGGTGGAGGATAAGGACTGTCTTATCCCCGACGACATGATCGACACCGCCGGGACGATCTCCGAGGCCGCGGCGGCGTTGAAGCGGTTGGGCGCCCGGCGCATCTTCGCGTTCGCGACGCATGCGCTGCTGTCGGGGCCCGCCGTCGAACGGCTGCGGGCCGCGCCGATCGAAGAAGTGACGGTGACGAACACGATCCGCATTCCCGAGGATCGGCAGTTCGAGAAGCTGAAAGTGTTGTCGATAGCAAGTCTGATGGCCAAGGCCATCGGCTATGAACATTCGAATCAGTCGGTGAGCTCGTTGTTTGATTGATACAGCGACGCTAGGGTACTGCGACGCTACGGTGCTACGACGCTAACAGAGGATTAGGTGTATGGCGCAGACAGTGACTCTCACGGCTACCACACGAGAGAAAACGGGCAAGGGCGCGGCGCGGCAGGCGCGCTTCCAGAAGCAGGTTCCGGCCGTGATCTACGGCCACGGCCGCACCACGCAGCCGCTCATGGTGGACGCGCTCGCGCTCGAGAAGGCGCTCACAGGGATCGAGCCGGAGAGCACGCTGATCGACCTCACCGTGGACGGCAAGAAGGCGCGTACCCTGATTCGCGAGATCCAGCGGCATCCGCTGCGCCCCGACATCATCCACGTCGATTTCTACGAGATCAAAGCGGACGAGAAGGTGACGCTGAAGGTTCCCGTCCATCTCGTCGGCACACCCGACGGCGTGCGCAATGCGGGCGGCGTGCTCGATCAGGTGACCCGCGAAGTCGAGATCGAAGTGCTGCCGGAGCACATCCCCGATCGCGTGGAGTTGGACGTGAGCGCGCTCAAGATCGGCGACTCGCTGCACACCCGCGACCTGACGATCGTCAATGCCGTCATCCTGACGGGCGCCGATCTGACGATCGCGACGGTGGTGCCGCCGCGCGCCGAGGAAGTCGTCGCGCCGGCCGCGGAGGCGAGGTGGCCGAGCCCGAGCTCATCCGCAAGGTCCGCGAGGGCGAGGAAGGCGAAGAGGGCGAGGCTGCTGCCCCTGCGGCCGAGGAGAAAGAGAAGAAGTCTCCGAAGGCCCCAGAGAAGCCGTAGTTTTTGCGCGCCGTCGTCGGCCTGGGCAATCCGGGTCCGGAATACGCGGCGACGCGCCACAATGCCGGCTTTCTTCTCGCCGAGGCCGTCGCCGAGCATTGGCAACTTCCTCCCTTCCGTCGCGCCGAGCGCGCGCGCGCGACGGAAGGCACGGTGGCAGGCGTTCCGGTGCGCCTCCTCAAGCCCACGACATTCATGAATCGCAGCGGCGCGGCGTTGGCGTCGCTCCGGGCGGATCCGACGTTTACGCCGTCACGCGATCTGCTCATCCTCGTCGATGATTTCCAGATCCCGCTCGGCACGTTTCGACTGCGGGGCGACGGGTCGGCGGGCGGGCACAACGGCCTCAAGAGTATCGAGGGAGCCCTGCAGTCTCAGACCTACGCCCGGCTCCGCGTGGGCGTCGGCCCGCTGCCCGAAGGAACGGCCGACTGGTCGGACTACGTGCTCGCGCCGTTCGAGCCTGCAGAGCTCGAGCAAGTCAACGCACTCATGCCGGGGATGATCGAAGCCGTCGAGAAGTGGCTGAAATCATGACGTGCGTCGTGCGTCGTGCGTGGTGCGTGGTATGCTGCGCTTAGGAATTGTCGGGCTCCCCAACGTAGGGAAGTCCACGCTGTTCAATGCGCTGACCTCCTCAAAGGCCGCTGCGGCCGAGAACTATCCCTTCTGCACCGTCGAGCCCAACGTCGGCGTGGTCGAGGTCCCGGACCCGCGCCTCCAGAAGCTCAACGAGGTCGTCAAGCCCAAAAAGAAAATCCCCGCCGTCGTCGAGTTCGTGGATATCGCAGGTCTGGTCAAGGGCGCGTCCCAGGGGGAAGGACTCGGCAACCAGTTCCTCTCCCACATTCGCGAAGTGGACGCCGTGGTGCACGTGATCCGCTGCTTCGAGGACCCCGACGTCGTGCACGTCATGGGGCCCGTCGACCCGGTGCGCGATCACGACGTCATCACGAGCGAGCTGGCACTGGCCGACCTGGCGGTGGTCGAGCGGCGGCTCGACAAGACGCGCAAGTCGGCACGCGCCGGCGACAAGGAAGCACAGCTGGAGCTCGTTCTGCTCGAGCGTGTGGTCGCCGAGCTCAATGCTGGACGCGGCGCCCGCGAAGCCGGTGAGGGCGACGATGCAGTGAAATTCCTGCGGCAGCTCGGCCTCCTCACGGCCAAGCCGATTCTCTACGCGGCCAACGTGAATGAAGACGATCTCGCGACGGGTGGCGGCAACTGGATCGACAAGCTGCGCGCCGCCGTGCAGACCCATCACGAAGAGGCGGAAATCGTCCCGTTCTCCGCCAAGTTCGAGGCCGAGCTCGCCGAGCTGTCGGGCGAGGAGCGGCAGGAGTATCTCGCGAGCGCCGGCGTCGCCGAGCCGGGACTCGACCGGCTGATCCACGCCGGCTACCGGCTACTCGGCCTGCAGACGTTTTTCACCGTCGGCGACAATGAAGTTCGCGCCTGGACGATGCACCGCGGCGACACGGCGTACGACGCTGCGGGCGAGATCCATTCCGACTTTCAGCGTGGATTCATCCGCGCCGAGACGGTCGGCTTCGCGGAATTCGTGAAGGCGGGCAGCTATAAGACCGCCCGCGAGCAAGGTGTGGTGCGGAGTGAGGGACGCGACTACGGCGTGAAAGACGGCGACATCCTGCTATTTCGCTTCAACGTCTAGCGCGTCCAGATCAGCACCGCGCCGCAGGTCGACAACGCACCGAACGACCAGCTTGGACCTGCAGTGGCGATTTGGGGCATTGAAGGCAGTCCCCAAAAAGGATTACGATAGACCTCGACGGCCTGCACTTCGGCCGCCGCAATCCGATCGTAGTCCTGCTCCCAAAACGGCATTCCATCGACCGACACGCTAACCGCACAGAGTGCGCCGCGAGACCACCGCACCGGGATGCACCCCCTGGACAGGCAGCGAACAAAAATGCCGTCACGTGCCAGGACCGCGTTCAGCGGCGGTAGATGCGCGCGCTCGAGATCCTCTCTCGTAAAAAACCGCGCAAACCCCCCATACCACTTTCGGCGATCGTAGAATCCGGCCAGGTTTCGCGAAAAATCGCGGGCCTGCGCCTCCACAACGACGGGGGCCAGATCGACCGCTGCGACGTCCAGCAAGACCACGATTCTCTTCGCCTTGCCCCGCCGCAGCTCGAAGTCGTACTCCTCGGTATTGCGGCCTTCGTAGCTGACGCGAATGCGCTGCCGGCCCGACGGAAGGCCTGCCAGCTCGAAACGGCCGGCAGAATCAGAAACCGCAAACCGGTGCGCGGCGGGCACGGAGATCATCACCCCGGGGAGCGGATGGCCATCGAAGCTGGAGCTTGCGGTGCCGCGGATGCTCGCGACGGAATCGAGCTGCGAAGCGAGAGAAGCTGGAAGAATGCTCGCCGCCACGAGAAGGGCGGCGGCGTACCGCACACGGAACGACATGGGGCACCTCAGCGCAAAGACGTTCGCCTGGTACCCCTTAACGCGTCCAGATTTCCACCAGGCCGCACGAACCTGCCGCCGGGAGCCCCTGCCAGATCGACGAACCAACCGACGGCACCAGGGAACGGCTCAAATCGGGCGGCGGCACCCCCCGATATACTTCGACACCGGTGACGTCGGTTACCTCGATCTGATCGTAATCCACCTCTCTGAACGACACCCCATCGACGCTGACGGGAACCGCGCAGAGCACGCCCCGGCTGAATCGCGTCGGGCGACAGTCCTGATAGCACCGCGTCACGATGCCCTCGAGCGTGAGGAGGCCGCTGAGCTTCCTGGCCCGCATGTGACCGATCTCTTCGCGCGTGTAGAAATGCGCGAAGCCGCGATAGGCCTGCCGCCGCTCGTAAAAACCCGCCAGGTCGCGCCACAGGTTCACCTGCCGTGCCTCCACGACGAGCGGATCGAGATCCTCGGCATCGGCGTCGAGCACCACGGCGATCCGTTTCGTCTGCTGGGCCTCCAAGGTGAACACGTAGTCCTGGGTCTCGCGTCCTTCGTACGAGATACGGATGGCCCGCCGTCCAGCCGGCAATCCCACGAGGGCAAACCGCCCAGTCGAGTCGGTGACGACGAACTTCTGGACCTCGGGCGCCGAAATCATCACACCCGGGATGGGGCGACCGTTGAGGGAGGATATCGCAGCGCCGAGGATGCGGGCGCTGGTGTCGGAGAGTGCCAGCACCTGCACGGACTGCGCAACAATCGCCGCCGTGACCAGGAGCATGATCTAGAATACCACATCACGCCATTTCGCGCCTTCCCACGCCTTTACACGCCGTTTAGCTTTATCGCTCACATATCCCCTACTCGGTGCCTTCCACCGCACCGGGTCACCAACGACCAAAGGGAGGTGGCATGAGTCGTCGGTACGAGACGGTCTACATTTTTGATAGTGCCCTGGACGAGCCGGCAATCACTGAAAAACTCAATCGCTTTCACGCCCTTCTGACCAAGGACGGCAAAGGCACGCTGTCGAACGTGTCCCACTGGGGCAAGCGGACGATGGCGTACAAAATCAAGAAGAAAGACACGGGCTACTACGTCGTCGCCGAGTTTTCGGCGACGGGCGATCTGCTGCCCGAGTACGAGCGCGCCGTAAAGCTGGATGAGGGGGTGCTGCGCTACATGTGCGTCGAAGCCGCGCGCGAGCAGCCCAAGCCCGTGGCAGCCGCGGTCGTCGCTCCCGAAGAAGAAGAGCTGGAAGAGGAGGAAGCGTGAGACGTCCGGCCAAGACCTGTCCCGTGTGCGAATCCGGCGCGCGCGTGCTCGACTACAAGGATGACCGGACACTGGGCCGTTTCCTCACCGAGCGCGGCAAGATTCTGCCGAGCCGCTTGTCGGGGATGTGCTCGCGTCACCAGCGGCAGCTCGCGACCGCGATCAAACGCGCGCGGCAGCTGGCCCTGATTCCGTACATCAAGGGTCACACCGCATAGCTACGAAACCGTCGTGGTGGCGCCTGCTGCTGGCGCTCATGGCCTTCATGCTGTGGGCGCACCCCAGTCTGGTGGGCCTGCCGTGCGCGGCGCTGCTGATGATCGCGCCCGTCGCGGGCGACCGCGGGGGGGGGGGATCCGGCTGGTCGCAGCCGATCGCCGGGATGATCGGGGCGGTGAGCCTCGCGCTGCTCGTCGTGAGCGGCGGCAGCGGCAGCAGGCTCGCCGCCGCAACCAGCGCCTACATCGTGCTCGCGACCGCGGCATTTGTGTCGGTCGTATTGCTCAAGCCCGAACCGATCCTGCGCCAGGCACTCCGATCGATCGTGGCGGCCGGACTCGCGACAGCGCTGCTGATTCAGGTGCTGTGGGGATCCGAAGCGTGGGGCGCGCTCGGATGGGAAGCAACCCGGCAGGCGAGCATCACGATGCGCTCGATCGTGGAAGTCGCGCCCGACGCGTTCCCGATTTACGAGCCGATGGTGCGATTCGTCAGCCTCACCTGGCCCGGGATGCTCGTACTGCAAACATTCGCGGGGCTGGCGCTCGCATCGCAGCTACACCGGCGCATTGCCGCACCCCCATCCGAAGAAAGCGCGCCGGTCACACGCTTCAAGGACTTTTACATGGGCGACGGATGGGTGTGGGGGATCGTCGCCTGGCTGGGCGTGCTGATTCTGCCCGTGTCGAGCTTTCTGCACGTGGCGGGCACGAACGTAGGCCTCGTGGCGAGTACGCTGTACGTGCTGCGCGGCGCCGCGATCGTCGCGACATTTGCGGAGGCGTTCGGCATCTCGGCGCTGACGCTGGTGATCGTCTCGGCCGCGGCGGCGGCGTTGGCCCTGCCGTTGGTGTTCGTGCTCCCGGGGCTGTGCACACTTGGCATCACTGATACCTGGTACCAATACCGGCGCCGCCTGGCGGAAGCGCGTCAGCGGCAGCGGTCCAATACAACCTGAGGGCTGAGGACTGCAGCGATGGAAATCATTTTACGGGCAGATGTGCAGCACCTGGGCAAGGTCGGCGAGGTCGTGAAGGTCAAGGACGGCTACGCCCGGAACTACCTCCTGCCCAAGGGCCTCGCCTATCCGGCGACGGAGACCAATAAGAAGAAGATCGCGTATGAAGGCGAACGCGTGGCGAAGCAGCTCGCCGCCGAGAAATCAGCCGCGGAGACTGAAGCCACTCGCCTCGCCGACGTCCACCTCACCTTCGAGGTGAAAGTCGGCGAAGAGGAGAAGCTGTTCGGCTCCGTCACGGCGAGCGACATCCAGCGCAAACTCGAGGAGCTGGGGATCCACGTCGACAAGCGCAAGATCGACCTGGCGGAACCGATTCGCGAGCTGGGCGAGTACAACGTCGGGATCAAGATCCATCCCGAAGTGCGGCCCGAAGTGCGCGTCACGGTGGTGAAGGAGTAGCGATCGTCGCGATCGGGTACGTCGACGGCCACCGCTTCCGGCGCTCGCTGCTTGCCGCCGCAGACTGGGTGGCGGCCGGTCGGGATGAGCTGAACCGCATCAACGTCTTTCCCGTCCCCGACGGCGACACGGGGACCAACATGTGTCTCACGCTGCGCTCCGTCGCCGCTGCCCTCCGCGACCTGGGCGACGGCGAGGCACCCCTTCCCCTCGAGCGCCTTGTCAGGGACCTACGCCAACGCGGAAGCCGCTGCCAAACGCTTCGATCCCGCCCGAGTGACGGTGGTCGACAGCCGCAGCGCCACGCTGGGCGAGGGGCTGCTCGTGATCCGTGGCGTGGAGCTTGCTGCAGCTCAGTGGGAGCCAGACGCGGGCGGGCGTGGCTCGGCACGAAGCTCAATTTGAAGCCGGTGATGGCGCTTACAATGGAAGGGAAGATCGAGCCTGTCGGCCGTGCGCGCGGCCGGGACGCGTTGCGGGCCGAGCTCGTGGGGCGGTATCGGCCGATACAGTGTCTGGTGACGCCTATCACGCCGGTGATCGCCGCGCACGCCGGTATTGGAGCGTGGGGGTGTCTTCTATCAGAATGAAGACTGAGCTCTCACAGGTTGTGGACGCGCTGGTCGACCGTAAGGCGGTCGATCCAGTAGTATTGGATCTGCGCGGGTTGTGTACGGCCACGGACTACTTCGTGATCGTCTCGGGAACATCCGACGCCCACGTGCGGGGAATGGCGGACCACCTTGTGACGGCACTCGCGCCGGCTGGGCTCAAGCCCCATCATGTGGAAGGGCTGGCACAGGGGCGGTGGGTATTGCTCGACTATGTGGACTTCGTGGTGCACGTGTTTCATCCCGAGCTGCGTGACTTCTACCAGCTCGAACGGCTGTGGGGCGACGCTCCCGTCGTCGCCGCGGGCGAAGCCGGCGGAACCGGGGGGGGCGCGAAAGGCTAGGTAGGTATGTGAAGGACCATGACTCGTCTCATTGTCGTGCTGGGATTCAGTATCCTGGCAACGCCGGCGACTGCACAGTACTTCGGTCAGAACAAGGTGCAGTACCGCAGCTTCAACTTCCAATCGATTCAGACCGAACACTTCGACATCTACTACTATCCAGATGAGCGGCCCGGCGCGCTCGATGCCGCGCGTATGGCCGAGCGCGCGTATGCCCGCCTCTCGCGGATCCTGCACCACCAGTTCCAAAGCCGGAAACCCATCATCCTGTACGCCTCGCAGTCCGACTTCCAGCAGACGAACGTCGTGGACGCGTCGGGCGAGGGACTCGGCGGCGTGACGGAGTTCTTCAAGCACCGCGCCGTCCTGCCGTTCACCGGCTCGTACGCCGAGTTCGAGCACGTGCTCCAGCACGAGATGGTGCACCAGTTCCAGTACGACGTGTACAGCCGCGGGCGCCCCGGCGCCGGGGTCCAGACGCTCGTCGCCGTGAACCCGCCGCTCTGGTTCATGGAAGGCATGGCGGAGTATCTGTCGCTCGGGCCGATCAATCCCGAGACGGCCATGTGGCTGCGCGACGCGGCACTCGAGGGCCATCTCCCCTCGATCGAGGAGATGACGAACGATCCCTACATCTTCCCGTACCGGTACGGCCACGCCTTGTGGGCCTATATCGGCGAGAAGTGGGGCGATGAAGTGATCGGCGAAATCTTACAGAGCTCCGCGTCGTCGGGGCTCGAGGCCGCCTTCAAGCGCGCCCTGGGCCGCTCGCTCGAGGATCTCTCCAACGACTGGCGCGATGCGATCCAGACGACGTTCCTGCCGCAGCTGGGCGATCATTATCGCGCGCGCCGCATCGCGCAGCCGACGCTGACCCGGCGCCGCTCGCGCGGGCGCATCTTCCTCGCCCCGGCGCTGACGCCCGACGGCAAGGACATCGCATTCTTCGGCGATCAGGGCGGTTTTTTCGTCGATCTCTGGCTGGCGGATGGCGAGACTGGGCGCGTCAAACGCCGGCTCGTGAAATCCACGCAAAACAACAACTATGAGAGCCTGCGCTTCATCAATTCGGCTGGCGCGTTTTCTCCCGACGGCCGCTACTTCGCGATCGCCGCCAAGCGCAAGGACCGCGATGACCTGGTGATTCTCGACGTCAAGAACGGCCGGGAAGAGCGCCGCATTCACGTCGGCCTCAGCGGGTTGCAGACGCCGCAATGGTCCCCCGATGGGCGACAGCTCGTATTCACCGGCTTCAGCAACGGCTTCACTGACCTCTTCATCATCAATCGGGACGGAACCGGGCTGCGGCGGCTGACCGACGACAAGTACGCCGATCTCCATCCGTCGTGGTCGCCCGATGGCAAGACCATCGCGTTCGTGACCGACCGGGGCGGCGAGACGGACTTCGATCTGCTGCGCTTCGGGAATCTGCGGATTGCGCTGCTCCATCTCGAGAGCGGCGCGATCGATATGCTCGGCAATATGCAGATCGGGAAGAACATCAATCCCGTGTGGGCACCCGACGGCCGATCTCTGGCGTTCGTGTCCGACCGCACGGGGATCAACAACGTCTTCCTGTACGACATGGCCGACGGTCAGATCTATCAGCTCACGAACATGTTCACGGGGGTCCAGGGCATCACGCCGCTGTCGCCCGTGCTCACGTGGGCGCCACAAGCCGACCGCATGGCCTTCGTCTATTACGAGGACGGCCAGTACAGCGTCTACTCGCTGGAGAATCCGCGGTCGCTGCGCCGCGGCCCTTATCGCGGTCCCACCGCGCCGCCGGTCGTGACTCTGCTGCAAGCAGAGGAACGCGATACCGTCTTGCACGGACCTCCACCGCCGCTGGTGAACGCGCTCGCCACGACCACCACGCTCGGCGGCACCGGCGCCGGGGTGCGGCTGCCGACGCCGTCCGCACCGACGTCGATCTATCGCTCCGCGGCCGGATTCCGGCCATCGGCGCTGCCCCAGCCTGCGGAATCATCGGCGGCGCCTCCGCCGGTGACGGTCCGCGCGCTGCTCGACTCCGCGACGCTCGCGCTTCCCGATACGAACGAATTCACGTTCCGGCCCTACAAGGTGCGGTTTACGGCCGATTACGTCGTGCGCCCCACGGTTGGGTACGAGCGGGACAACTTCGGACGCGGCGTCTTCGGCGGCACGGCGATCGCGCTTTCGGACATCCTCGGCAATCACTCGGTCGTACTCGCCGGGGGGATCAACGGACGCATCAGCGAAGCGCAGTTCCTCGGTCTCTACGTCAATCAGTCACATCGCCTGAATTGGGCGAGCGGCTTCTCGCAGGATCCGCTGTACTTCTATGGCGGCAGCGACTGGACGCGCATTGAAGATCCGCGGCGGCCCGGTGACAGCCTCGACATCTTCTCGACGCGCATTCGGCGCTTCGTCATTCGGGACCTGTTCGCCGAGTCGTCGTATCCATTCAGCCGCTTCAACCGCGTCGAGCTGGGCGTGCACGCGGTCAACATCGCCGAGGCTACGCTGGCGCTGCAGACGTCCTACGACGCGGCAACGGGAGGATTCGTCGACCAGCAGCTCGTCCAGGGTGGCGGTCCGTCCGCGACGTTCGTGCAGCCCTCGATAGCGCATGTCCACGATTACCGGCGGTACGTCTTCTTCCGGCCGTTCACCATCGCCGTTCGCGGGATGATGTTCGGACGCTTCGGGCGCGATGCCGATCGTTTCCCGGTATTCCTCGGCAGCCCGGATTTGATTCGGGGCTATACGGCCGGTTCGTTCCGCAACCACGAGTGCGTCGTCAACACACAGTCGAGTTCACAAACGGGGTGCGCTGACCTCGACCAGCTCATCGGGTCGAAGATCGCGGTCGCCAATGTGGAGCTGCGCTTCCCGCTGACGCGCACCCTGGTCCTCGGCTTCTTGCCGGTTGGATTCCCGCCGATCGAAGGGGCGCTGTTCTACGACATCGGCATGGCGTGGAATGATGCGAGCCTCGTCAAATGGCGTCGCGACGCGAGCGAGAATCCTGTGCTGGTTCGCGCGCCGCTGCGGAGCTGGGGTGGCTCCATCCGCGCCAATGTCTTCGGCTTGCTGATCATGCGCCTCGACTACACCAAGCCGTTGGACCGGGGGCTGAAACACTCGTATTGGACCATCAGTTTAGGTCCGACGTTCTAACTCCGCTTCAGCAAAACAGTTGCAATGGCCTCGCCGGTTGTCTATTTTGTCCGGCGAGGCCATTTGCCTATATCCCGCTTCGTTCTGTTTGCGTCTATCACGCTTTGGGGCTGTGGACCCCGTGCGCCGGCGGCTGGATCGTCACAACAGCAATCGCCGCAACAGGTTAGCCAGCTCCAGATTCTCGCCCGCTCGCCCGGCGTCGCGATCCGACTGCCCGCCAAGGGTGGCGCGCTACAGCTCTACCGGTTGCCGCGGCTGACCTCCGTCGACGGCGTGCTGAAGGGCAGACTGCCACCCGTCGAGCGCATCGTAGGTCTCGATCCCGAGTCTGAATTCCTCTTCGTGACGACCGCCAAGCACGAGCTGCTGGGCCTCGACCTTGGCAGCGGGCGCGTAGACACCGTGGGGACGACTATCAAGCAGGCCGCCCTCGGCCCGGATGGCACGCTCTACGCCGTGGATTCGTCGCGGCGCGTGATCTCGCTCTCCCGCAGAACGCGATTTGCTTGGCCACAGGCGCTCACGGCGCTCCCGCGCGATCTGTTTGGCGCGGCCGATCAGCATCTGGTCGGCGTGATCCCGCAGGATCGATTGCTCGTCGCCGCGGCCGATCAGCCGCCGACCGTTCGGCCCATCGCCGCCGGTGGCGATGTCGCCGCGACCCGCTGGGGCGACCTCGTCGCCGTGGCCAGTGACTCGGGCGTGACGTTCTACGATCCGCTCGGACGGCGCGATCCGACATTCGTGCGCCTCGCCGACGCGCCACGCGCCCTCGCGTTCTCACCATCCGGCCACCGGATTTATGTCGCGCGGCGCAACGTGCCGGGACTCGCCGTCGTCGATCGCTACGAGCGCAAAGAGCTCGACGGTGTCGCGCTGCCCGGCCCGGTCGCCGCGCTCCGCCTCGACCCGCTCGGCCGCTGGCTGCTCGCTCGCCCGGCGGTCGGCGATTCGGCCTGGATCGTCGATCTGCCGATCAAACGTCACACCGGCATTGTCCCCACGGAATGGAAGGCGGATCTGCCCGCCATTTCGCCTGACGGGATGCTGATCTACCGGCGCGGCAAGGACGTGGTGTCGGCGCGGCCCGATTCGTTGAGCGACGTCGGCAAAGTCACAGCCGGCGCGGCCGATCTCTGGGTGCTCACAACCTGGCTGCCGCGCGGTGTTCCGGCGAGCACCGTGAGCTCGGCGAGCTCCGATAGCTCGGGTACCGGCGCGGAAGGGCCGTTGTACGTGCAAGTGTCCACGTCGCAGAATCCGGAATGGTCCGGGCACCTCGCCGACGATCTCACGCGCGCGGGGTTAGCGGCGCGCGTGCTTCCGCCGCAGCACCCGGATGACGGCTATCGTGTCGTGCTCGGTCCCTACGCGACGCGCGCGCAGGCGGAAGCGACAGGACGACGCCTGGGCCGCCCCTTCTGGATCTACCAGCCGGGACAGTGACCACGGTCCGTCAGTTGCCGCTCTCGCGGCTCGGTCACCTCGTTCCGCCGCTCGTGGACAACGCGGCATTGGTCGCGCTCGTGCCGTTCACGAACGATCTGCCTTGGGCCGCGAAGGCGGCGTGGGACATCGCCCGCATTGCCGCGCGCGACGGCCGACGCGTCGCGCTGGTGGACCTGTGCCTCGAGAACCCGGCCCTGCACGAGATCGTCGGGCTTCGCGCCACCGAAGGAATCGTCGACGCGTTCGAGTACGGTGTTTCGCTCAACAAGGCGGCGCATGAAGTGACGGGCGTGTTCATTATCCCCGCCGGATCCGAGACCGCGAATCCGGCGGCGGTTTATGCGCATGCACGCTGGCCAAAGTTGCAGGCGGGGTTCCGATCCGAAGGCGCGCTGCTCCTCGCCCTGCTGCCGCCGGCCGGACTCGCTCAGCTCTCGGCGGCACCCGACGGCGTGCTCGTACTCGCGCCCGAGGGCATGAGTCCCGCGTTTACGATGAAGCGGGACGTGCCACTGCTCGGCGTCGTCCGCGATCGCTGGTTGCCGACTGGCCCGCGCGTGTCACCGCCGCCAATGGCCGTGCCTGTCGCGGAAGAACCGCGCCGCGCCCTGCGCGTCGCGATGGCCGCGCTCGTGGTGGCCGCGGTGGCGGTCGGAGGATGGGCACTGCTCGCGCGCGCGCGCGAGTCGGCGCTGAAAGCCTCCTCCCCGTCCGCCCCGCCCCCCGCACCAGCACCAGCACCAGCACACCTACCGGCTCCCAGCTCCTCGCTCCCCGCTTCAGCGCGTCCAACGATCAAGGCCGACACCGTAGGCTGGACAGTACAGCTCGCGGCATACGCCTCGCTCGACAACGCGCTGGCGCATGCCGATCGGCTCGCGGCGGACGCGGGTGTACCAGCGCTCGTGACGCCGGTGCCGCAGAGCGGCAACGGATCCGTCTGGTACCGCGTGCTCGCCGGATCGTACGCGACCCGCGCCGCGGCCGGCACCGCACGGGCGGGTCTGTGGCGCCGCGGCGTCGTCGGTCAAGGAGTTGGCGATCTCTTGCTCGCCCCGTACTCCTATCACGCTCCAGCGGGCGCGTCACTCGACATGCTGCGGCGCCGTGGACTTCCCGCCGTGCGCTGGTCTAACGGCGTCATCTTGCTTGGCGCCTTCACAGCACCGGAACAGGCGGCGTACACCCAGGCCGCACTCAAGCGCGCCGGCGTGCGCGCGAACCTACTCCCTCGCATGGGGACACCATGAGACTGAGCAGGCTCGAGCTCTCCGGATTCAAATCCTTTGCTGGATTGGTGGAGCTGCCCTTCGAGCAAGGCGTGACCGCGATCGTCGGGCCGAACGGCTGCGGCAAGTCGAATATCTCCGACGCGGTGCGCTGGGTGCTCGGCGAGCAGTCGCCCCGCCTGCTGCGCGGGGGAAAAATGGAAGACGTGATCTTCCAGGGATCCACCGGCCGCCGGCCCGTGAACGTCGCGGAAGTGTCACTGGTCTTCGATAACTCCGACGGCAGCCTGCCGATCGCGTTTCAGGAAGTCGTCGTCACGCGTCGCCTGTCGCGTTCGGGTCAGAGCGAATACATGCTGAATCGTTCGCCGGTACGGCTCCGGGACATCCAGGACATGCTCCGCGGCACCGGCCTGGGCGCAGATGCCGCCGTCGTCATGGAAGCGAAGATGATCGAGGCCCTGTTGTCGGAGAAGGCCGAAGAGCGGCGGGCGCTGTTCGAGGAAGCGGCGGGAATCGGGCTGTATCGCGACCGCAAGAAGAGCACGGAGCGACGCCTCGAGGAAACAGCGGCCGATCTTTCCCGGCTCGAGGACCTGATCGCCGAGGTGCAGACCCAGGTCCGCAGTCTCGCGCGCCAGCGCGGCCGCGCCGAACGCTTCGGCAAGATGATCGAAGAGCGCTTTGGAATCGCGATGACGCTGGTACGTCGGGAGATCGAGGACTTCGATCTGTCACTCGGAGCGCTCGGGGTCCGTGCGCGCGAGCTGGCCGAGCAGCTCCCGGCCGCACGCGCGCGACTCGACGATGCCGAGCAGCAACGGGAAGCGCGGGTGCAGGCCCGGCACACGGCCGAAGCGCGGCGCACCGAAGTCGCGCGCCGGTTGGGCGACGCGAAGCTCGAGGTCGGCCGGCTCGAGAGCGACCTCGCCCTCGCCGCGGAACGGCTGAGCAACGCCGGCCAGCGGCGCCAGACCGCTACCGATGAACGGGTGCAAGCCGAACGGCGCGCCGCACAGGCCCAACGCGAGCACGACGCGGCGGCCGCCGAGCGCGCGGCCGCCGAGCGCGATCTCACCGCCGTGCATTGCGCGCTGGGAGCACGGACCGGCGACGAGGACAACGTCCGTGGCCGTCTCACCGCGGAGCGACTCGCGGTGCGCGAGCTCGAGGAAGCGTTGCAGGGCCGTGCCGAAACCGCACGGGCGCTCGAAATCGAGGGCGGCGCGCTGGACCGCGAGCGGAGCGAGCTGCGTGAGCAGCTGGCGCTGGCTGCCGGCGAACGGAAGGAGCGGGATGCCGCCGCGCACGACGCCGCGCGCGCTGCCGCGGCCGCCGCGCAACGCGTGAATCGCGACGCGCAAGCGGCGGTGCGGGCTGTAGAAGCGTTGCAGCACGCCCGCCGTCATGTTGCCGCGCTCCACGAGCAGGAGATGAGTGCGCGCTCTGCGCGCCGCCAGGCCGAGGCCGCGCTGGCACAGCTCGAGGCACGGCGGGACGCCCTCAACGAGCTCGATCGCGAGCACGTCGGTCTGGCACCCGCCGCGCAAGCCGTACTGAAAGTCCGCAACCGTTTCGGCGAGGGCATGGTGCTTGGCCCGCTCGCCGATTTCGTCCGCACCAGCCGGCGCGACGCCGAGCTGGCGGAGCGCTTGCTGGGCGAATGGCTCCATGCCGTGCTGGTGCGCGATGAGTCCGTCATCGAGGCGATCAGCGCCTGGCATGCGGAGACCAAACCGGGACCGCTGGTGCTTCTGCCCTGCGTACCGGGGCCTCGGCTGGGCGCCGACGGCCATCCGCTCAAGGACGAGCTCCGCGTGGATGGTCCCGCCGCCGCGTGGGTCCGGGCGCTGCTCACCGGCCACGAGGTGATCGGCGCGGGCGCGCTGCGTCGCGCGAACGGGGCGGTCTTCCTCGACAGCGGGACGCTGGCTGCCGGCGGTCCGCTGCAGCGGCGTGCCGAGCTCGAAGCGCTGGAAAGGGAGGTGCGGGACGCCGAATCGAATCGCGATCGCGCGCGTGCGACCGAAGAGTCCACGGTAACGGAGCTCGCGGCCGCGGAAGCAGCGCTGACGGCCGCAGGTCACGACGCCGAGGAGGCGCGTCGCGTCGAGCTCGAGGCCGGCGCTGAAAAGGGAGAAGCGGACCGCGGTCTGATCCACGCTCGTCGCCAGTCTGAAGAAGCTGCCGCGCACGTCGAGCGCCTGACCAAGCGGCTCGCTGAGGTCGAAACACGGCTCGGCACGCTGCACGTCGAGCTGCAGGAGCGGGAGGTCGAGCGCCTGCGCTTCGCCGAGCAGCTCGGCGCCGAGCGAGCCGGCCTCGCCGACCTCGAGGCGCAGCAGGAGGCGGCGCGCGAGCAGCGTGTGCATTGGCAGGTGGAAGCCGCGCAGGTAGAGGCGCGACTCGCTGCGGCGTCGGAGCGCGCCGGCCGCGCCGACTCGGACGCAAAAGCATCGCGGGAGCAGGCCGCGGCGCGGGCTGAGGAGATCGCCCGCATCGAGGGGGAGACGGCGTCGCTCACGACGCAGCGCGCGCAGTGGCAGGATACGCTGCAGGAGCGCCGTCTTTCATTGACGGAACTCGACACCGCCGCGAAGGACGCCGAAGCGCAGGTGGGTATGACCGACGCCGACGTCGGCCAGGCGGAGGGTGCGCTCGATCAGGCACGCAAGGCGCTCGCTGCGCTGGGGGAGGAGGAACACCGGCTGCAGCTCGAACGCACCGAGATCGAGGGCCGCAAGCGAGGGCTCGTCGAACGCGTGGAGACCGAGTGGCGGAAGCCGCTCGACAAGCTGCTCGCCGAGGCCCCTGAAGTCGCCGGTGACCTCGAGTGGCTGCGGGAGGAAAACGACCGGCTGCGGGGCGCCATTGACGCCGTCGGACCCGTGAACGCGCTGGCGGTGGAGGAGCACGCCGAGGAGACCAAACGCCTCGAGTTCCTGATGACGCAGCGCGACGACCTGGTATCGGCCCGCAACTCGCTGCAGCAAGCGGCGCGCGAAATCGACCAGACCGCCAAGACTCTGTTCCTCGAATCTTTCTCTAAAGTGAGAGAGCATTTTAGATCTGTATTTCAGACGCTCTTCGGCGGCGGCGAATGCGACGTGCGCTTGGCGAACGAGGACGAGCCACTCGAGAGTGAGATCGAGATCCACGCCGCGCCGCGGGGCAAACGCACCCAGCGCATCCACCTGCTGTCCTCGGGCGAGCGCACGTTGGTCGCCGTCTCGCTGTTGTTCGCGATCTTCCTCGCCAAGCCGAGCCCGTTCTGCCTGCTCGACGAGGTCGACGCGCCGCTCGACGACGCCAACGTGGGCCGGTACGTCCGCCTGCTGGCGGAGTTCAAGGACCAGACGCAGTTCATCGTGATCACGCACAATCCACGGACGATGCAAGCCGCTGACGCGGTCTATGGCGTCACCATGCAGGAGCCGGGCGTCTCAACGATCGTCGGCGTGCGGCTGGGCCAAATGGAGCCGGTTTAGGGATCGCTTTACCCTTCCCCCGTCCCCCATCCCCCTTCCCCGATTTGATGCGGCGGTTCATCTGGCTCGTATTCCTGCCTGCTGGGTTGGCAGCGCAGCGGCCCGCGGTGTCCCCGGTTTTGCCGCGCCTCCTCGGTCGCGTGCAAGACACCACCCTCTCCGTCTGGTTGTTCGCGCGTCCGACGGCATCGCTCGACGCGATCAGCGATCGGGCAGCGGGCGCGGGGGCGCGCGTACGGATCCGCAGCCGCTGGCTGCATGCCGTCAGCGCGGATGTGCCCGCGGCCGCGCTTCGCCGATTCCTCGAGGACCGTGACCTAAGGCGCGTCCAACCACTGGGACGGTTCAAGCTCCGACGCCCGCTCCCCGCGCCACGAAGCATCGCCGCACCGGGAGCACCGGGCGACACCTGTGGCGTCACGCCCGGCGACGATCCAGTGCTCGGCCCATCAGCGATGCCGTACCGCCAGCTCCATCTCCGGCCGCTCACCGATCAGGGGATCGATGCGACGGGCGTCCGCATCGCGATTTTAGACACCGGCTTCGACACGGCGAACCCGGCGTTCAACGGCATCACGATCACCGCCCAGCATGACTTCGTATTCAATGACGACACCGTGAAAGACCAGCCGGGCAAGGATGTCCCCGGCGCACAGTTCCATGGCACCGCCACGTGGTCGCTGCTCGCGGGTGAGGTCGCGGGCCGCCTGCATGGCATCGCGCGGGGCGCGCATTTCCTGCTTGCCAAGACCGAGGACGTCCGCAGCGAGACGCGCGTCGAGGAAGACAATTACGTCGCCGCGCTCGAGTGGGCCGACTCGATCGGCGTCGATATCGTCTCGTCGAGCCTGGGGTACCTGATCTTCGACAACGGCTTCGGCTACACGCCGTCGCAACTGAACGGCGACGTCGCCGTCACGACCGTCGCCGCCGATATGGCCGCCCAGCGGGGCATTCTGGTCGTCACGGCCGCCGGCAACGACGGACCCAACTCGCGATCGATCTCGACCCCCGCGGATGGCGATTCCGTGTTGTCGATCGGAGCGGAGGATTCGTTGGGAACGATCGCGTTCTTCTCATCGCGCGGTCCGACGGCCGACGGGCGCATCAAGCCGGATTTCACGGCGCCAGGCGTCGCCGTCTGTGTCGTCACAGGTGTCGGCCAGGTTCGGCGCGGGGACGGCACGTCGTTCGCGACGCCACTGCTCGCGGCGAGCGCGGCCCTCGTGAAGCAGATGCATCCTATGGCTGGGGGCGTCCCGACGTCGCCGCGGCGGCCGTATTCCCGGGCGGCGTGACGGCGACCGCCCCGCTGCCTGGCTCCGGCCCACTGACGACGATCACGCCGACGTTCTCCTGGACCGTGGGAACGGTGCCGGCTTCCGCGACGCCGGTGACGTACCGCCTGCGCATCGGCCGCGACAGTGCGCTGGCCGCCCCGATCGTCGACCGGCTCACGACAACGCAGACATTCGCCACTCCCCAGGCATTCAAGACAGGTAGTTTGTTCTGGCGGGTTGAAGCGACGGCGGCCAGCGGCGAGACCGCGACGAGCGGGGTGATTGGCCCGGTCATCGTGCCGGCCTGGGCTACCTTGACCTCATTGAGCAATCCCGCGGGCATGGTGATCGACACGGCGCAGCCGACGTTCACCTGGAAGCCGGCGCTCGTGTCGTCGCCCCCTGGACCGTTGAGCTTCGACCTGCAGGTGCTGCGGGTGGCCACAGGCATCCTCGAGTATTCCGTCGCGGGCCTGACCGATACCACCTTCGAGCTTCCGCAGCCGCTCGAGCGCAATACCGCCTACCGTTGGCTGCTCGTCGTGCACGCGGGGGCGGATACGAGCCTCATCCGAGGCCAGGGATCGTTTCTCGTCGTAGATCTCGGTATGCCGACGTCGACCCTGCTCTATCAAAACTTCCCGAACCCCTTCCCTGCCGCCGGCCGAGACTCGACGTGCCTCTGGTTTGACCTGGCCCTGGCCGGAGCGGTCGAGCTCGACATTCTGGACCTGCGCGGCAATCGCGTGCGCCGGTTCGTTCCCGGGCTTGATTTCCCGGGCGTGTTGGCTCCCGGCCGCTATGGCCGCGGGTCGGGCAGCGGGGGGATCTGTGACCCGCGGTTGATGTGGGATGGCCGCGCAGATGATGGGCACCCGTTGCCTGCCGGCGTGTATCTCGCCAAGCTCAAGGCTCCGGGGTTGCTCGTTTTCAAGCGGATCGTCTTTCGGGGAAAGTGAGTATGGAACTCGTTACCGTCGGCACCGGCACCGTCGCGCCCTCTGCCCGCCGCACCTGCCCCTGTCACTGGGTCGCGCGCGGTGACCTGCGCGTACTCCTCGACTGCGGCGCCGGCTCGCTGCACCGGCTCGCGGAGTTCGGGCTGCCCTGGCATCAGGTGACACACGTCATCCTGACCCACTTCCATCCCGACCACTGGGGCGAGCTGCCCATGCTCGTGTACGCGCTCAAGTACACGACCGAGCCGCCGCGTCGCGAACCGTTCGTCATACTCGGCCCGCCGGGGGTCGTGCAGCTGCTGCGCACGCTGGCCGAAGGCTACGGCGAGTGGCTGCTCGATCCGGGCTTCCCGATCGGCATTCTCGACGTGCGCGACGGTGAGCCGTTCCCGTTGAACGGCGACGTGAGTCTCGAGACGTTCCCCGTGCCCCACACCACGGAGAGCGTGGCCGTCTCGCTCGTAGCACCCGAGGGCCGTCTCGTCTACACTGGGGATACCGGGCCGAGCAGCGAGCTGGCGCGCTGGGCGACGGGCTGCGATCTGCTGCTGGCGGAGTGCTCGCTCCCCGAATCGATGGCGATGGACATCCATCTGACTCCGCAACAGGCTGGGGACCTCGCAAACGAAGCGGCAACCAAGCGCTTGGTCTTGACGCACTTCTATCCGCCGGTAGAGACTTCGGACCCGGCAAAACTTGCCGGCACGCGCTTTAACGGGCCGGTATCCGCGGCGAAAGACGGGGATCGCTTTACCATCGGTGACGGGGGGGGGAGACGCTAGTCGTGCTGATCGTGATGCGGCATGGAGCAACGCGCGATGAAGTACAGAAAGTCATCTCCGTCATCGAGGAGATGGGCTATCAGGCGCAGCCCATGCCCGGTGCTCAGCGTACCGCGGTGGGCCTAGTCGGCAACGATGGACGCGTCGATGCATCGCGTCTCGAAGGCCTGCCCGGCGTTCACGAGATCATTCACGTCTCCCAGCCCTACAAGCAGGTCAGCCGGGAGTGGAAGGCAGAGCCCACGATCGTGCGCCTGCCCGGCGGCGTGGCCTTCGGCAACACCGAGGTCGTCGCGATCGCCGGACCCTGCTCCGTCGAAACCGAGCGTCAGATCATCGAGGCCGCGCGGCAAGTAAAGGAAGCCGGGGCGGTCGTCCTCCGCGGCGGCGCCTGGAAACCGCGCAGCTCGCCCTACTCATTCCAGGGACTCGGCAAGCCGGCCCTGCGGCTGCTCGCCAAGGCGCGCGAAGAGACCGGGCTCCTGATCTGCACCGAAGCGATGGACGAGAGCGGCCTGGGCTGGGTGGCCGAGGTGGCCGACATCGTGCAGATCGGCGCGCGCAACATGCAGAATTTCTCGCTGCTCAAAATTGCGGGACGCTGCGGAAAACCCGTGCTGCTCAAGCGGGGCATCAGTGCGACGGTGCAGGAGTTGCTGTTGTCGGCGGAGTACGTGCTGGCCGAAGGCAATCACGACGTCATTCTCTGCGAGCGCGGCGTGCGCAGCTTCGACACCGCGACGCGCAATCTCTTCGATCTCACGGCCATTCCGGTCGTGCACAAGCTGTCGCATTTGCCGATCATCGCCGACCCGTCGCACGGCACCGGCCTGCGCGACAAGGTGATCCCGATGGCACGCGCGGCGATCGCCGCAGGCGCCGATGGCATCATGGTCGAAGTCCATCCGAATCCCGAAGAAGCGCTGTCGGACGGCGCGCAGTCGCTCTTCCCGGATCAGTTTGCGCAGTTGATGCGCGAGGTCCGGATTATCGCGGAGGCAATTGGGCGGCGCGTTGCCGAGCCTGCTGCCGTAGGGGCATGATAGGCGGTTGGGCGGTTGCGCGGTTGGGCGGTTTGATAACGGCCGGGCTATTCCTAACCGCCAAACCGCCAAACCGCCAAACCGCCCAGGATCCAGGACCGATCCTCGACCGCGCGAGCCGCAGCTACGACAGCGTCCGCACGCTCGCGGCCGACTTCGTGCAAATCGTCGACAACCCGATGCTCGGCGACCCGGACACCACGCGCGGCCGGCTGTATCAGCGGCGTCCGAACTACTTCGCGATGCGCTTCCGCGACCCGAAGAACGATCGCGTCGTCGCCGATGGCCGCCGCCTCTGGCTCTACACGCCCAGCACTACGCCCGGTCAGGTCATCCGCGCGGCGATCCCGGGAACGGGGACCACCGGGCCCAATCTGATCGGGCAGTTCGTCGAACACCCGCGCGAGCGCTACACGGCCCGGTACGTGCGCGCCGATTCGCTTGCGGGTGGCTCCATGGACGTCATCGCGCTAACGTCGCGCGCGACCGATCTTGCGTATACCGAGGCCACGGTCTGGATCGCGAAGCAGGATGGATTGATACGGCGGATCGAGATTGTCGAGAATTCTGGTCAACGTCGGACGATTATCCTGAAGAATCTCACGGTGAACAAGGCGATTCCCGCCCGCGAGTTTAGATTTGCCCCGACTTCCGGAGTACGGGTGGTCGATCAGTAGCGAGGGCCTCAGCGACTTTCTCCGCAGTCTCAACGTCCATCCCCTGCTTCTGCGCCAGCTCGAGGGCCGCGCGCCCGAGCGCGCGGTACAGCTTTGCATCATCGACCGCCAACGACTCGAGATGACGAACGATCGTCGCCAAGTCACCGCGGACGACCGGGCCTGTGAGGGCCTCGCGCGGCTCGTGCCGGCTCAGGTTCTCGAGCGTCCCTTCGACCAACGGCCGCAGCGCCGCCCAGGCATCGGCATCCGAAAGCCCCGCATGGCGCAGTAACCGCTGGGCGACCGCCTCGACGACTACGAGATAGTTCGAAGCGAAGACGGCGCCCGCATGATAGATCGCCTTGGATTTGGTGGCGATCCGAAATGGGCGCATGCCCAGATCCTGCGCAATCCGCTCTCCGGCCGCTACCGCGCGCGGCATTCCCTCGACGGCTGCCCAGGCGCCCTTGAGACGGCCCGGCGCCAGCTCCGGTTCAACGATTGTTTGCAGTGGATGCAATGAGCCGAGTGCCGCGCGGCTGGGGACGAGGGGACCGAGCGCCTCCTGCCCCTGGACACCCGAGAGATGCAGGACGACGTGGCGCTCGCTGATGGCGCGGGAGTTCGCGAGGGACGTCGCGAGCGGCATGATCGCGTCGTCGCGGACCGTCAGGACGACGACGTCGGTCTCGCCGATCCAGGGCGGCGGTTTACCGCCGTCGCCGACGGTCAGGGTCAGGGGTGCGGGGAGGTCTTTTTTGTTTCGGCCGTGAAGGCGGACCGAATAGCCCGCCTGGGCCAGAGCGAGAGCCAGTCCGACTCCCGCGCGACCGGGCCCGATGAGCCCGATCGCGCGGGAAGACTGTACGGTCACCTATTGCGGACCGTCGACGGAGCGGGCGGCGTGGTCGCGAGCGCCAGCAGATCCTGCGGCGAGCGGGCCCGATCGGCCAATGCCAGAGCGCGTTTGATCTGCTCGTCATCCGCGATGCGGCGGCGGAATTCCGTGGAGCGTCCAAAGACGTAGCGCGCCGCCTCGTAGCCAAGCTCCTGGGTGATGTACGTGCGCGCACCGCCGACCACCGAATCGGGCAGCTCGGCGCCTTTGGCGCGGATGCGGCGCACGATCTCGTCCACCATGCCCGGCGTGACGGTGAAATTCGGCGACGCCAGACGGTTGCCTTCCTTCAGCTCGATCGCGTAGCTCGTCAGCGCATCGCGGAACAGCGGCGCCTTGTCGCCCAGCGCCCGGACGAACGCCCGCTCGGCCGTCGTGTAGGTATCGGCGACGACGTAAATATCGGGCCGGATCCCGCCGCCCCCGTAGATGGTCCGGCCGGCATCGGTGTGGAACACCGCGGACGAATCGATCTTCGTGTCCTGGCCGCGCTGCGCCGCGATCACCTGCGCCTCCTGCTCTGCTTCGTTGCGCGTGACGCGTTGAATCGTCCGGCCGCTGGGCGTGTACCAGCGCGCCGTCGTCAGCTTGAGTCCCGTTTCGGGCGTGAGCTTCCAGAACGACTGCACCAGCCCCTTGCCGAACGTCGGCGTCCCGATCAACACGGCGCGGTCGTGATCCTGGAGCGCGCCGGCGATGATCTCCGCCGCGCTCGCCGAACCGCCGTTCACGATGACGACGATGGGGAGGCGCGGCCACTGCTGTGGCTTCGTATCGCTGAACTCGTGCGATGAGCCGGGGGCCCGTCCCCGCGTCTCGACGATCGCTTTGCCGGGATCGAGGAACAGATCGGAGACCGCGACGCCCTGATCGAGCAGCCCACCGGGGTTGCCGCGCAGATCGAAGATGAGCGATTTCATCCCCTGCTTCAGCAGGGTATCGATCGCCACTGTTACGTCACGGGTGGAGCTCTCGCTGACCGGCGAGAGTGCGATATACCCGACGCGGTCGTCCAGCATCATCGTGATTCTCGGATCGACCGAGCGGAGGTGAATCGTCGCGCGCGTGAGCTTGTACGTGATCGGCTTATCGACGCCGGTGCGCCGGATCGACAGCTCCGCCGTCGTCCCGGCCGGCCCGCGCAGCTCCTTCACCGCCTGGTCCTGCTTCCACCCTTCCGTCGAGCGGCCATCCAGCTGGATGATGCGGTCGCTGGTCTGAATGCCGGCGCGTTCGGCCGGCGTATCCGGCAGGGGGGCGACCACAGTGATCCAGCCCCCGCGGACATCGATTTGAATGCCGAGCCCCGAGTAATTGCCGGTCGTCGCTTCGGACAGCTGCCGGAAGTCCTCAGGCTTCAGGAACACCGAGTACGGATCGCCCAGCTGGTCGAGCATGCCGTCGATCGCCATCTGGTAGAGCTGGCGCTCGTCGAGCGAATCGACGTAATAGTCGGCCACGTGCGCGAGCACGTCGTCGAACAAACGCGCCTGCTGATAGACCGATCCCGCCGGCTCCGTTTCACGCTGCAGGAACCAGCCGCCCGAAACCAGCGCGGCTAACACGACGGCGGCAACCACGGACCCCTTATGGCGAATCATCATGTACCCCTCAGTGAAAGCGTCCCACTCGTGACCGCCGTGACTTCCCGCCAGGCGGTGTCCTGGATGGCCTTCTTTGGTTGACTGGCATCAATATGAACAATCCCGGGCCCAGATGCGCTACGATACGCCTCACGGACCCGTGTGTGAAACTCGTCATCTTCGCGCTCGATACGGTCTTGCGCCTTCCCGGCCGACCGCTGGCGC